>OKRR01000874.1_pt1 | contig 31281 bp, 30 predicted proteins | sample 1601211 | NCBI WGS metagenome assembly OKRR01 (sample SAMEA3541525, study PRJEB24748) | human gut metagenome | biome: human gut; feature: human-associated habitat; material: faeces | place: China | collected 2012
CCGTCAGGCGCACCTCGTAAAAGAAGCCGGACACTATCCTTCAGTATCCGGCTTCTTGCTGCGAATCTTCTGGCACCTTTAGCTCTGATAAACAAACAGACGGTTCATTCCCTCCTGCCACGGGTATTCGAATTCCAAATATATGATTTCTTTCCCAAAACGTGTAAATTTTTCTTTCCAATACATTGCCGGATAATGTCCCAGCTTTTTTGATAGCTTAGCACCTGTTATCTTTACCGGTTTGGAGGAAACGGAACCGCTTATTTTTTTCTTCATAAATCTCCCTCTTCATCACTCAGATACAGCTGCGAAAAAATAGTTTGGTAAATCTCATCCATATCTTCTTCCATATCCACAGACTCACAGAACCCGTAAAGATAGGTATAACTGTCAGTATCCACAGCAAATACCGTCCATTTCATGGTATCCTCGTTCTCACCTGCGGTGTACGTTACGATATAAACCGGATAAGTCAGGTTCTCAGTATATTTCTCATTTGCTTTTGCAGATAGCAGTTCGCAGGTATCCGCATCACTTAATGACATGGCACAGTCTGCCAGATAATCTTCCAGATCCTGGACCTCCGGGACAAACCGGGTCGGTTCTGCCGTATTTACCACAAGGATCTGGCCATCTTGCGTGAAATCCTCATAGCGGTACGTTCCATCCTCATTGTTTTCCGTTCGAAGGTTCTGCATATTGGTAAAGGGTAGCGCTCCGCCCATCAAAACAGGAATACGTTCACTCGGGATCAGATCCCAGCGGCCATCATCGTTCAGAGCATAGAGCTCTATAATTTTTTTGTCACAGACTACCGCATCATAGGCACTGTCCACAAACACAGGAACGCTGATATCCGGCGGTGTAAAAATCAAAAAGCTGCCATTTTCCAAAATTGTCGCGGTATCAGGGTCATAGTTCGGATTGACCGGCTTTTCATCCTCACCGTAAAACTGAACCTGAAAACCTCTGTCCAGTTCTTCCACCGTATATTTTCCCAGATCGATCTTAGTGCTTTCGCCTTCAGCCAGTGTTGTCTCCAGGCGGTTCTCTCCCCAGTCTTTCCCATCCGTTTCTCTAATACGGATGTCTTCCACAGGATATGTAGTACGGTTCACTACGGTGATTTCAAGTGGCTTTCTTCCTCCACCGCAGGCAGCAAGTCCAAGACACACCGCCAGTGTGATTGCGGGAAATAAATTACTTTTCCATTTTTTCATCCTGCATTCCTCCTCTATTAAAAAATCCACCGTACTGTTATTGTACGGTGGATCCTATGGGATAACCATTAACTAAAGGTTAGGTTTTTTTATTCTGCTGCCTCCCACTCAACTTGTAGCTGCACTGCTCATAGATCGTTCTTATCACTTTTTCCATATTCAGCGGCTTAGCCAGATGGGCATTCATTCCCGCTTTATAGCACTGTTCCTGATCTTCCTGGAAGGCATTCGCAGTCATGGCAATAATTGGGATTGTTTTCGCATCTTCGCGCGCTGCTGCCCGGATGGCTTCTGTCGCAGCCAACCCATCCATCACAGGCATCATGATGTCCATAAGAATGGCATCAAAATAATTGCATGGGTTTTCCTGAAAGGCTTTCACTGCCTGCAGGCCATTTTTTACGACCGTGATCTTTGCTCCTTCATCTGACAAAAGCGTTTCTGCTATCTCTGAGTTCAATTCGTTGTCTTCTGCAAGCAGTAAATTCAGGTTTTCTATGGTTGCTTCTGTTTTTTGCTCCTTTACACGGATTGGCGCCGAGGCAATTTTGAAAGGGATCCGTATGATAAAGCTTGAGCCTACGCCTTCTTCGCTCTTGATCTCAATACTTCCACCCATTTTATCGATCAGGCTCTTGACGATCGCCATTCCAAGCCCAACGCCCTGATACATGCTTCTTGCATCATCCTTTTCCTGAGAAAAAGGCTCGAAGATATGTTCCAGGAATTCCTTCCCCATGCCGATCCCTGTATCGGTAATCGTGCATTCATAGGTTGTGATCCCATCGACCGCTTCCGTATAACCTGACACGGTAGTGATCGTTCCGCCAGGCCGGTTATATTTGATACAGTTGCCATAGATGTTTAAAAATATCTGCCGCAAATGTACCGGACTTCCATAAAGAAATGGATACTGGGGCCCATGTTTCTTTTACCGGAATTTTTTCTTTTACCAGATCTATGTCGTCAAAATGATTCTCATTGATTTTCAGTAAGCCTGTAATACCATTAAGCGGAGTCCGCATATCGTGAGACATTCTGGACAGAAAAGCGGATTTGCTCTGATTTGCTTTCTTTTCACTTTCCAGTGCGATGGATTTAATCATAAAATCGTTCTTGTCCAGCATCAGATTCCAATGCTCAACAGTTCCGTCTGGTTTGCGAACCTTCTGTCCCCGATCTTCAATGTACTTATAGGTTCCGTCTTTGCAGCGGATCCGGTAGATCGTTGCGTAATGATCGGAGCGTGTATACTGATCCAGCGCGTCAGCAAGACCTCTCGTAATATCTTCGGGGTGAGCGAGTCCGAGAATGCTGCCCTGGCCTGCTTCTATCAGTTCTTCCGGTGTGTTGTAACCAAGCATATTTGCAAACTGTTCTGATACATATTTAAAGGAATACGTAGGATCATCATTGCTGATTTTTACACCGCCTGGTATAGAAACGGAAAACCAGTCCAATTCATTGCGAAGCTCCTGTGTCAGCTTTTCAATGATAGCCGTGTGCTTTTTTCTTCTTCCAAGAGCTTAATATACTCCTGGTTTGATTTTTCCAATGCCCGTTCTTTTTCCTCCAGGCGGTAATGCTCTGTGCGGTCAAGTACATAGTTGACTGCTATGACATCACCGGTTTCCGCATCTCTGTACAGAGCCATGTGATCTTCTGCAAGCATGGGTTCAAAGGTTGCGGTACGGGTCCAGTAACGAAATGATATATGACGCTCTCCGTTTTCAAAACGCTTCAAAAGCCGTTCTCTGTCGAATTCCTTCAAAAAGTCGGAAAGACCCTCCTTCGGTATCGTTAATGACGCAGTACCCATCTGCGATCGCAAACACGGTCTCTTCTAAAAAACGGTTATTGATCATGCTTTTGCTCATACTAGTTTCTCTCCGAATCAATGGATTTTTCGATGCCCATTTTTATAGAAGGATCCGAATCACGAGCCATACAATTCCGATCAGCAGCAGAACTGCCGCGAACGCGGTAGAAAGTCCGAACAGAACTGCCCCCAGTGTGAGTGACAGGAGAAAACCGGCCAGACTTAACAGAGCTCCCAGAAGCGTTCCGCAAACACGCAGGGCCAGACCGACACATTTAAAAATCAGCACTAAAAATACTACAGCAAACAGTATCGACATAATCGCAATCTCACCTCCTGTACGTTTTTGCTATAAAATCCCTTGAATTATATCTGTTTTTTCCATAAATGTAAATGTTCAGTTTAAATATTGCGCAAAACTATGGTTTTGCGCAATGATAGGAGCCGTATTTCGAATGCATGTTCTATTTTTTGAGCATTTTTCTGCCTGATTTTTAAATTGTATTTATAATTTGAATATTTATCTGATATTATTTTCATGCTTTCGCGCTTGCCATTCTACGCTTTTTGATCTGATATCGCATTACACAATGCTATGTATAGCATATATCTGTATAGAATGGTATAGCAATCATAATTGGAAATTTCACTTCTGTTTGACGGAGTATTTGCCTTGTGTTATACTGTTTTCAGGAGGATGACGACATGAAAGAAGAAAAGACTACAAAAGAAAGCAAACAGGTGAACTTCCGCATTGATCCGGATTCCGCGGAAGCATTCCGCCAGTTCTGCACCTCTCATGGAATGAACCAGGCACAGGGCTTTGATCATCTGATGCAGATCCTGGAGCTGAACAATGCCAAAGCTGCTACTCCTGGCCGTATCGTAGAAATAGAAAATTTTGAACGGCTTCTGAAAGAAATTTTATCGGCATATATCAACAGTATTGAACTGAGCAGCAATGCTGAGCTGCGCGTACAGGAACACTTCCGGTCTGATTTAAAACGGAAGGATCAGACGATTGATGAACTGAGAGAACAAATAAAACTCATGGAGACAGAAAAGAAGGATTCGGATACTGCCACAACTGCCCTGCGTGAGGAACAAAAGCATCTGCAGGAACAGGCTCAGTATGCCATCGAACAGATGGAGGCTGCAAAAAAGGCCGCCTCAGACCGTGAAGAAATGAACCGCATTCTGCAACTGCAAAATCAGGAGCTTCAGCAGAAATTGGTCCGGTATGACGCCCTGAAAGAAGCTGAGAAACAGGCTCAGAAAGAAGCTGCTGTGCTTCAGCTGAAAATCCGGGAGCTTCAGCAGACTCTGGAGCATGAAACCGGACAGAAGAAAAATCTGGAGCAGATTGCCACGCAGGCGCAGCAGCAGGTCCGCGAAATGGAAAACCAGAGACTCGAGGACCGGATACTGCTTGCAGATCTGAAGCGGCAGCTTTCCGATAAGGATTCCGACACCCAGGCTATGTTAAAGCAGGTGCAGATGCAGGCAGAGCTGGAGCAGGAACGGGCCGTGATCGCAAAGGAACGGGAAATGCAGGAGGAGCTGAGACAAGCGGATCGTGAAACCGTACGGCTACAGGCAGAGCTGGAGCAGCTACAGCTGCAGCTGACCCGGGAAAGCACCCCAGAACAGCATACAAAGCAAATTTCGGAAATGCCAGACACAGGTATCACAGCAGATGCTGCTGCCCAAAATACCGGAAGGGAGTAATACGTCATGACAGAATTGCCGTACCATGAACAGCGTGACCGCAAAAATGAGGCTAAGCTGCAGGAGCTGCTTTCTGCTCTCCCACTCTTCTGCGCGGATTTTTTCCGCGGAATTGAGCCGTCCACATCTTCCATGACAAGGCTTTCTTACGCCTATGACATCGGCATGTTTTTTGACTTTTTAACCAGCAGACACGCCACCGGTTCCCCCTCAATATGCACAGAAGCTAAACCAGAAATCCGCTCTTTCGGATTATCTGCCAAAGATTTCACCATGAAACAGTTCCGCCAGATCTCCGTCACTGATCTGGAACGTTATCTGGAATACCTGAAGTACCGTCCAGATGACCCGGACCATCGAAACACCAACAAAGAGCAGGGAATCAAACGGAAATTTTTCTCGCTAAAGAGTTTCTTTGGTTATTTCCAGCGCACTGGTCAGATTACGGTCAATCCCACCTTATCCATGCAGGTGCCAAAGATCCGGGAGAAAGAGATTGTCCGGCTCAACCAGAAGGAAATCAAAGAACTGCTAAAAGAAGCAGAAAGCGGTGCCGGATTATCTCCCAGACAGAAGCAGTTTCATCAGAAAACAAAGGTGCGGGACTGTGCCCTCCTCGCGCTGATGCTTGGAACCGGTATCCGTGTATCGGAATGCGTGGGCTTAAATTTGTCGGATGTAGATATAAAAGAACAGGGAATTCATATCCACCGGAAAGGCGGAAAAGAAGCAACCGTCTATTTTAGCGATGAGGTTGCGCAGTATTTAGAACGGTATCTGGAAGAACGCAGAACTCTATGCCCAATTGAGAGAGGGACAGGCACACAGGATGAACCGGCGCTTTTCCTTTCCCTTCGCAAGAAACGCCTGACTGTGCGCAGCGTGGAATATCTGGTGAAGAAATATGCGTCTGTGGCAACACCGAAGAAAAAGATTACACCGCATAAGCTGCGGAGCAGCTACGGCTCCGCCCTTTATGCGAAAACAAATGATATTTATCTGGTTGCCGATATTCTCGGACACAATGATGTGAACATTACCAGAAAGTTTTACGCCGCTATCGAAGAGGAACGGCGCAAAAGCGTAAAGGACATTGATATCGTGTAGCGTAACATTTAACAAAGAACTGCATTTATGCGTGGAGGAATATACATGAAACGACGAATCTCTGAAATACTATCCGCTTCCACTGGTGTACTGAAACAGGTGGCAGCGCTTACTGCAGCTGTCTTCGTGTTTGCAGCGGCTTTTGCTGCTCCGTCCTTTGCTGCCTCTTCCTATGATAATCTGGCAGTGGCCAATGTCAAAAATGAGCCTCTGAATATGCGGACCAGCCCTTCTGTTGACGCAGAAATCATCGGAAAATGCTACCGTGGCTCCGGAGGAACGGTTCTTGACCGGAAAAACGGCTGGACAAGGATTCGCTCTGGCGGGCTTGAGGGCTGGCTGAAGGATGATTATCTTCTGTTCGGCAAGGACATCGAGCCGCTTGCAAAGGAGCTTGGGCTTTTGAGAGCCAAAGTCACTGCAGTTACATTAAATGTGCGTGAAACCCCTTCCACGGATGCCGTAATCGTAAAACAGGCAGCCCAGGGGGAATCGTTTCCGCTCCTGGAATCCTCAGACGGCTGGATCAAGGTCCAGCTTCAGGCTGACGCAAGCGGCTATATCTCGGCGGAATACGCGAAAGTCATACCGGTTCCGGGAACTGCGGTCGATGCAAAAAAAGAAGCGGCTGCTCTTCATTCCGGAGCAAAGGCACAAGCAAAACCTGTTTATGTGATTTCCGCAACAGATGATGAGGTCTATCTGCTTGCAGCCTGCACGGCCATGGAAACCGGAAATGGCTCCTATGACGCCCAGCTTGCCGTTGCAAGCTGTATCATCAACCGCGTAAAATCCAAAAGCTGGGGAAAATCCATTTCCAGTGTCATCTACGCAGACGGTCAGTTTCCCGGCGCGTCTTCCGGTCTGCTCGACAGCTTTCTGGCTCAGGGACCGTCCAAAACTGCGCTGAAGGCCGCAAAGGACGCACTTAGTGGTTCCAATAATATCGGAGATTACCTTTATTTTAATTCTACCAAACGGATTTCACCGGAAGATTATTCCTCGCATAAGATTGTCGGCGGAAACTGTTTTTACAAAAAATAGCGGCTGCGCCAATGGCGCCTCCGCTATTTTTGATTCATTTATTAAAAGGATACTTCCTTTTCTTTCTGCTTCCGTTCCCGGAATTCCGTTTTGATTTCCGAAAGAAGTTCCGGTCGTTCCAGAATATCCACACAGGTTCCGGCAAGAATTTCTGCGCCGGACCGAAGTGCCTCATGTGCTTTTTCTGTTTTTCCGGCTTCCAGATATTCTTTAGAATGTGCCGCAGTTCCCTCTGGGACAAAAGCGGTCCGGATACAGCAGCCCGGAACATCATACATTACATTTCCAAAGTCTGTAGAGCCCGTTTTTTCTCTTGGTCCGGCAAGCTGCGGAGCTTTAAATTCCTCAGCATTTTCCATGATCAGATTGTTTAATGTCATGCATGGGATTTTGGCCTGGAACGGATAGCTGCGCTCAATCTCACAGGTAGTTCCGGTCATAAGACAGGCACCCTTTAAAATATCCTGAAATCTGGGAACAATTACCTTTTCCAGATAGTCTGTACTATAAGAGCGCAGCGTATATTCAGCTTTTGCCCTTCCCGGGACAATGTTGGACGGTCCGCCGACATCGAGGATTGTGTAATGCATACGGGAATCTTCCAGCAGATGTTCCCGCAAAAATTCACCTTTTATCAGTATATGCGGAATTTTCACTATCCGAAGCCGGTGCGCTGCTTTCGGATCGGCAATCCTGCCATGAAAACAGGCTACTCCATCGTCACATTAAAAGGCAAGCAGGTCATTGCCCCCCATGGAAAGACTGATTACACTGTTTCATCAGTTTTCTTAGGGTTTTTGTCCCATCCTCGCTTATGCGTGCCGGCTCAGGAGCGGGCGGCCGCATAAGCTTCTTCAAAGAGAGTTTCCTGTGCGTTCAGGCAGGAATCGCCGTCCGGCTCTATTTTGTAGCTGCCGTCCGGCTGCTGTACCCTGGCCTTAACATTATCGCTCATCATAGTTAAATACATTTCACGGATCCGGCATTTTAAACCGTTGTCATATACCGGTACAGCCACCTCAACCCGGCGCAGCGTATTTCTTGTCATAAAATCTGCGGAGGAAATATAGATGCTGTCGCGCTCCGGCGTTCCGAATATATAGATTCTGGAATGCTCCAGATAACGTCCTACAATACTGCGTATCTGTATGTTTTCCGTTTTTCCCGGGACTCCGGATTTCAGGCAGCAGATTCCTCTCCGATTTCCGTATTTGCGGTAATCAGGGAAAGATCTGTGTACATGCGGGATGTTTTTTCATTATAATTTCCTGTACCAACCTGCGTGATATACTGGATATTATTTCCGTCTTTTCTGGTTATAAGGCACAGCTTAGAATGAACCTTCAGACCATCAATACCATATACGACATGGCAACCCGCGTCTTCCAGGCGGCGGCTCCACTCAATGTTGTTCGCTTCATCAAAGCGCGCCTTTAATTCCACCAGCACGTCTACCTGTTTGCCGTTTTCAGCTGCTTCTACCAGTGCCTCCACAACTTTGGAATTCTTTGCCAGACGGTATAAGGTCATTCGGATAGAAACTACCTTGGGGTCATTGGCTGCTTCTGACAGCATATTTAAAAACGGCCGGATGCTTTCATATGGATAGGAAAGCAGGACGTCATGATCCAGGATCTGCGGAATGACCGGGCTTGCGGAATCCAGCTGGGAGGTAGCCTGCGGAAGCCGTTTCGGAAATACAAGATCCGGATTTTTACGGAGTACATCTTCCAAAGCAAACAGGAAAGACAAATCCAATGGCGCTTTGGAATAAAAAACCTGATCCTTGGTCAGTTCCAGATAATTACAGACGGTATCCATCATCTTTGGGGCTATATCTCTGGTCAGTTCCAGACGCACCGGCGCCAGCTTTTTCCTTAATTTAACGACCTGGGCCATCTGATCCCGGTAATTCAGATCCTCATCATAAACCTTGTTCACATCAATATCTGCATTTCTGGTAACTCTCAGCACCGATTTTTCCAGTACTTTATAACCGGAAAAGGCAGCCGGGAGGAAATGCAGGATCAGCTCTTCCAACAGCATGTAGGTAGATTCCAGTCCGGGAACCGGGATCAGCCGTGAGATCATCTCATTGCTGCACGGAATGATTCCAATCTTTTCTTTTCCGCTTTTGGTACCAAGAATTGCAAGTGCATAGATTTCCTGTCCTTTTAAAAACGGAAACGGCTGTTTACGACCAACGATCATGAGAGAAAGCAGCGGAAGTACTTCCCTGCGGAAATAATCTTCCAGATATTTTCCGTCTGCCTTGCTCAGATCCCTGAATGAAACCAGGCGCACGCTTTCATTGGCCACCAGCTCCATGACATGGGTGTATATCGTATCCTTTCTGTCGTTTAAGATGTTGACCCGCTTTAAAATGGCATCGATCTGTTCCTGTGGTGTCATGTTCGTCTTGTTTTCCCTGTTGTCGCCCGGCAGTAATTTCATATCTTCCAGGGAGCCGACACGGACCATAAAAAACTCATCCAGGTTGGACTGATATATTGAAAGAAAGGACATGCGTTCACAAAGCGGAACCTTCTCATTTTCTGCTTCTTCCAGCACGCGTTCGTTAAATTTCAGCCAGGATAATTCGCGATTGACGTAAATGCTGGTATGTTTATCTTCTACAGTGTTTGGTTTTGCAGCCATGTTAATGCCTCCTGTTGTTACGGGATGCCTCCCGTGTTTTACTATGTAACAATAGATTTTTCCGATCAGTTTCCAAAGCAAATCCCTATCTCCTTTGCCTGTGCGATCATTTCATGCTCTGGCGGTACTGTTTTCAGCTTGCCGCTTACTTCCTCCAGCGGCACTGCAACCAGCTTGCCATCCCGTAAAGCTACCATAAATCCATATTGTTCTTCCAGGATCAGCTGAGCAGCAAAGGAGCCAAGACGTGATGCCAGAACCCGGTCATATGCATTGGGGCTTCCTCCCCTCTGTGTATGTCCCGGTATGGTAATGCGAACCTCCTATCCGGTTTCAGCGGCTAGCTGATCTGCGATTTCATATGCAATGGATGGATAAGTATTTCTGGATTTTTTCTTTTTGTATTCCCTCTTGGTCAGGGCTGCATCTTCTTTGGAGATTGCGCCTTCCGCCACGGCCAGAATGGAAAAATGCTTTCCGCTCTCCGTACGCTGTTTCAGCGCATCGGCTACCTTGTGGATATCATAGGGCAATTCCGGCAAAAGAATGACATCGGCTCCTCCGGCAATTCAGGCATGAAGGGTAAGCCATCCTGTTTTATGTCCCATCACTTCCACAATAAAGATCCGGCTGTGGGAAGCTGCCGTCGTATGGATGCAGTCAATAGCATGTGTTGCGATATCCAGGACACTGTGAAAACCAAACATCATGTCAGTTCCCCAGATATCATTATCGATGGTTTTGGGAAGGGTAACCACGTTGAGGCCTTCCTGCTTTAACAGGTTGGCAGTCTTGTGCGTTCCGTTTCCGCCAAGGATCACAAGACAGTCCAGCTTCCATTTGCGGTAATGATTCTTCATGGCCTTGACCTTATCCAGCCCCTGCTCATCCGGAACATGCATCTGCTTAAAGGGTTGTCTTGAGGTTCCGAGAATGGTTCCGCCAATCGTCAGGATCCCGGAAAAATCGGAAGGCTTCATCTTTTTTCTGTTTCCATAGATCAGGCCCTTATAGCCATCTAAAATTCCATAAATCTCAATCTCGGCTTCTTTTTCATACAGCGCCTTGGCAACTCCGCGCATAGCCGCATTTAAGCTCTGGCAGTCGCCGCCGCTGGTCAGGATTCCGATTTTTTTCATTGTATTTCACTCCAGTTTTTATAAGTTTTCTCGTAAATTTTGAGGATTTGCTCTTCTGATAAATTTTGCACCGGATTCTCTGCCTGTACCAGGATCGCAATAGCATCTTTCCCGATGACCTGGGTGTTCAAAAGCTCTTTTTCGTAATCCTTCAGCGAGCGGGAAGTCATAGCCAGATCGCAGGAGCCCTCTAAGGCTGCATTCAGACCGGAGGTGGAATCGGTTGTCTCGATCAGGATCTGCACGTGCTTATTATATTTCTGATAATCCTCTGCAAGTGATGTCAGAATCGGAGCTGCTGAAGAAGAACCGTTTATCCGGATGGTTCCAGATGACTGGTCTGAAAGAAAGGTATTTGTTTTTCCTGCCGGGACACAAAACTGTTCTACAATCTGCTGCCCTGCCGTTTTGATATAGGCAAGAAAATCCGATTCGGCCTCACTCAGCTCACCGGTGTAAGCCAGTAAATACTCCCTGCACAGCGGATAGGTTCCGTTTTTGATCGTGTCTGCTGACGGCTGAATTCCCTCCACGGAAAGAATCTTCGTTTTTTATATCCTTTACAGAACTGAATGCTGCATAACCAATTGCGCCTTTGGAAGCTGAAATCTGGTTTATCACATTTTCCGTGGAATCCGCTTCTGTATCAGAAGCATTTTGCTGCAGATGGATCAGATTTTCAAATTCCGATTTTGTTCCGGAACCGTCTTCCCTGGAAATGGTGGTAATAGCTCCAAGGCCGGACAGATCCGGCAGTTTAGTCTGTTGCCGGCATCCGCCAAGAAGCAGGGCAATTCCGGCTATTGCCAGAAGCGATGCGATGCTGTCTGTCCGTCTCATTCTGCTGTGCCTCCTGTTTTATACTGATCCTGTTCAGCATTGTTCTGATACAATTTCTGAAAGGAGATGTTATCCATTGCCTCCTCGGAAATGCTGACACAGTTGTCTGCAATACGGTCAATATTGTAGAGCATATTAGAATACTGCATGGTCAGATCGGAAGAACAGGTATTTTTCTTGATACGTGCCATATGAGCCTTGTTATTCTGCTTCTGAAGCTTACGGATTTTGTTTTTATCCTTGGATACTTTTGCTACAATATCCTTATCTCCATTTTCCAGAGCCTGCATGGCAGTCACAAACAGATTTTTCAGTGTTCCGATCCCTGTCTCCAGCTCATGCAGGGCCTCTGCGGAAAAGACGCCGCCATGCTCCTGGGAAAATTCAGCCACCGTACCGATTTCCTTGCAGCGATCAGCAATACGGTCAATGTTGTTGTTGATGTAAAGCAGACCTGCTGCCTGTTCGGACTGCTGTTCGGTCAGGGTACCGCTGGCAAACATTTTTACAATATAACCGCCAATCTGTTCCTGAAGCTTCTTCACCGCAAAATGCATCTCTTTAAAATCCTGATACGCTGCCAGTGGTTCTTTTCCCACAAATGCAAGCTTCATGCTCTCCATCATCTGCTTGGTAAAATCAGACACACGCTTGATCTCCTCAGAAACCAGATACAGAGCCGCTGCAGGCTGTGTCAGCACACGGTTTTCCAGGAATTGCGGTTCAAAGGTCTGGCGCTCCTGCTGATCCTGCCCGCGCACCAGACAGGTGACGATCTTTACCATAACCGGGATTAACGGAAGCCATATCAGAGTGCAGACAATATTGAAGGTCGTATGCGCATTTGCGATCTGTCTGGAAATCACGTCCAGCTCCGGCCCTTTTGGAGAAATAAAACGTACAAAAGCCGCCAGTACCGGAATCATAAATAAAAATACAATACTTCCCGTAATATTAAAAACGCTGTGAGCCAATGCAGTTCTTTTTGCGTTTTTGGACTGGCCGATTGAAGCAAGAAGGGCGGTGATCGTGGTACCGATGTTATCACCCAGAAGGATCGGAATCGCTCCGGTGAGTCCAATGACACTGGTTATTCCATCCGGACCGGCCTGAGATGCGAAATTCTGAAGAACAGCGATGGTTGCGGAACTGCTCTGTACAACAAGCGTCATGCCTGCACCAAGCAAAACACCAAGAACCGGAATATGGGAAACCTTCCTCATCATGTCTACAAAAAACGGACTGCTGGCAAGTGGTTTCATAACAGTACCCATAATTTCTATACCTTCAAAAAGCAGTCCGAAAGAGAAAATAACCATACCGATATTTTTAATTTTTTCTTTTTTGCTGACAAAATTCAGAAGAAAACCAATAAAAATAATCGGATAAATATAATTGCTGATCTTAAATGCCATCAGCTGGGCCGTCATGGTCGTACCGATATTGGCACCGAAAATAACGGAAATGGCCTGAGGAAGACTCATCAGGCCAGCACTGACAAATCCGATCACCATGACAGTGGTGGCGGAGCTGCTCTGTAAAACTGCAGTTACCAATGCTCCTGCCAGAGCTCCCATCACTGCATTTCTGGTAAGAAAGCTGAGTATCTTTTTCATTCCCTCTCCAGCGGCCTTCTGAAGCGCGTCACTCATGCTGTTCATGCCATATAAAAACAGGGCAAGACCACCGATGAGGCCAAAAAAGATCTTTACGTTTTCATTCATGTTTTCCTTCTCCTTTGTACATACTCGAAAATTCATTTACTCATCCTTTTCAGCATATACCAGAAGCATGGATTTCTCTACCGCGCCGCAGTTAAGAGAATGTTAAATCCATGTAAAATCAGCAAAGCTTGCTTCCATTTGCCACCAGGCGGAAACGGCAGCCCAGACACTCCGCGGCCCTTTTGCACATGATCATGCGCTCAAGAAAAATCTCAAAATAATCCATCAGGCTGCAGATGGAATCATCCAATTCCAGATTCATCTGGATCAGACGCTTTTCCCGGTCAATTTTAAGACTGGAAGAAAGTGCCGCATAATTTACACGGTCGTGGATATCGAATTTGGCTTTGTTGGGATTCTGTACCCGGTTTCTTCTGACATCTGTTTTATCAGCAAGGATCAAAGCGGCTGAGACCGGATCGATGGCCGTTCCGGTGCCCTCATCATGATGTCCGATGGCAGCAGTGACCGTAAGGATCTGTTCCAGCTCCATATTGCGTTCTTTTAAGATTCCGTAAGCCAGAATTGCTCCGCTGTGCGCATGGTCGTGACGGTTTACACTATTGCCAATATCATGCATATATCCGGCAATTTTTGCCAGTTCAATGGTTCTCTTTTTGTATCCCAGCTCTTTTAAAATCATACCGGCGGTCTCCGCCGCTTTTGCCGCGTGTTTCCGCGAATGCTTCGTATAGCCAAGCTCCCGGAGAACCTCATTTCCCTTTTCAATCAGTAAATTAATTTCTCTGTCTTTTCGGATTTCTGTAATATCTGGTTTCATGTAGATTTTTCTTCCTTCTTTTTTTCCTTTTCAAATGCGTTACAGACGTTTGCATGCATCCAGGGCAAGCTCTGACCGTTCACATTCTTCCATATCCATGGTAATCTGCCAGCAAAGCGGACTGCCCTTCATATGTTCCGACGCATAAGATAATCCATTTGTCCGTTCATCTAAAAATGGCCGGTCAATCTGATTGGAATCTCCAAGGAGAATCAGCTTTGTACCTCTTCCAGCACGTGTGATAATTCCTTTTATCTGGTTTGGGGTGGCATTTTGTGCTTCATCAATGATCAGATAGGTTTTTTCAATGGAGCGGCCCCGAAGAAAATTAAGGGCTTCCGTCTGGATGAGCCCGCGCTCAAATAATTCCTCTATTTTTCCCTGAAGCTCCAACTCATCTTTGTAACGCTCTTCTTCATTTGAATCAATCAGCTGTTCCAGATTATCCATGATCGGACGCATCAGAGGAGAAATTTTTTCCTGCTCATCGCCGGGAAGAAAGCCAATATCGGAGTCAAACTGGACATTCGGCCGGCAGATCAAAATTCTGCGGTATTCTCCTGTCGGATGATTCAACAGTTTTTCCAGTCCGACGGCAAGCGAATAAAATGTCTTACTGGTACCAGCTACTCCTTTTACAATCACAAGCGGTACTTTCTCAGCAGGCTGCATCAGTGCTTCCTGCAAAAAATACTGTCCGGTATTGCGTGGGGAAATTCCATAGGGTTTCGTCTTTCGATAATCCAGCTTTTTCAAATTGTCCCCCTCGACACGCGCCAGATGTGTTTTTTTAGCGGACTGATCCGCATGAATCGTAACAAATTGATTTTCAAAAAACGTTACAGGCTGTTTTGTTCCGTCCGGGTTGCCGGAATATGCATAATCGCAGGGGATTCCCTTCTTTTTAAAGTCCTTGAACAATTCCTCCGGAACATAGGCCTCGGTACGGCCATGGTACTGCTTTTCATGTTCTTCCACTTGTTCTGCCATAAAATCCTGGGCAGAAAGTCCAACCAGCTGTGCTTTTAAACGAAGCAGGATATCCTTTGTAACAAGTGTGACCGGAATATCCTAGTTTTTGGTCAGTCCGAGGCATACTTGCAGAATCCGGTTATCTGCCATATTATCAGGAAGCTCAGGCGGAAGCTGCACATCAATAAAGTTTTTTTCAATTCGCAGGCTCCCGCCATTTTCTAACATAACTCCTTCCAGAAGATTTCCTGTCTGACAAAGATTTTCTAACCTGCGGATTGCTTTTCTGGCGTTTGCGCCCTTTTCACCTTCTGCTGTTTTCAAACGATCCAGCTCTTCCACTACGACAAGCGGAATAACAATCTGATTTTCTTCAAAGACATCCATTGAAGCCGGAGTCTGGATTAAAACATTGGTATCAAGCACGTAACATTTCATGTTTTGGATCACCCTCTCTTTTTGTATACAGGAAGTATAACGGTAAAATATGAGGTTTAAATTCTATCCAGTTAAAATTTATGTAAAAACAGCAAAAAAGCCATTGCAAAACAGTTTTACAAATTCTGTTTTACAATGACTTTTCATTTTTTTGCGTTCAGTGCGCTGGCCTGATGATCCAGATATCTGATATTTTACACACCCTCTTCTATTCAGACATTTCTTCTTTCAGCAGCAAGTCTTTAAAAATCAAACGAAGAATCCAGATTGCCAGGATCGTGGTTCCGATGTCAGCTAACGGCTGTGCGATCTGGATACCAAGAATGCCGATGGCCGGTGTCAGGATCAGAAGCAGTGGGATCAGAAACCACCCCTGTCTTGCGGTGGAGACCACTGTAGCCCAGGTGCCATATCCCATGGACTGCGGTGTCATATTGCCCATAACAGTGATACCCATGAGCGGCAGCGTGCAAAGCTGCAGGCGGAGAGCCAGTGTACCGATCCGGATCACATCCATATCATCCTTGCGGAATACTGCCACAATATTGCCGGAAAATATAAGGCCGATCACGGCAAATACAAAAAGAACGGCTGTACTGACCTTAATACAGAACACACAGGCCTCTTTCACACGTCTGTACATGCCTGCTCCGAAACAATAGCTGCAGACCGGCTGGAACCCCTGTCCAAAACCGATCATGGCAGAGCCGACAAACATCATAAACCGGTTGACAATGGACATGGCTGCAATCGCTGCGTCACCGTAGGGCTGCGCCATGATATTCATGATGATCGTTGCTACGCTGGCAATGCCCTGACGTCCCAAGGATGCTATGCCGCCGTATAGAATTTGTCCATAGAGTCTGAGCGTTGGGCGGAACTTTCGGATATCAATCGAAATGCAGTCCTTGCGAAGGTTGCACATGGCAAGCAGAATGCAGAAGCTGACAAACTGCGAGATTCCGGTAGCCAGCGCCGCTCCTGCCGTTCCCATATCCATGCCGAAAATAAAAACCGGATCCAGGACAATGTTTAAAATACCGCCGGTGGTAATGCCGACCATGGCAAAAAGGGCTTTCCCCTGGAAACGCAGGATATTGTTCATGATAAAGGATGTCATCATAAACGGTGCCGCAAGTAAAATGTAGGAAGCATAGGCTTCTGCGTAAGGCGCGATGGTCACGGTAGATCCCAACATCATAACCAGCGCATGGATATTGGCCGTGCCAAGCACGGTAATGACAAGTCCCATGCCGAAGCCGGTAAAAAAACCGATGGAGGCAAGCTTCTCCGCCAGTTCTCGGTTTCCGGCACCGATCAGTCTGGCAATGTAGTTGCCGGAGCCAATGCCGATCATAAAGGATAATGCCTGGATGATGGCCATGGCAGAAAAAATAATGCCCACTGCACCGGAGGCGCTGGTCCCGAGCTGACTTACAAAAAAAGTATCCGCCATGTTGTAGATGGAAGTCACCAGCATGCTGATGATGGTCGGAACGGCCAGCTTCGAGATCACGCGTCCTACCGGCGCATGGGCCATTTCATAGTACTGGTCATGTGTTTCTTTCGTCTGTTCCATGATAATATCTCCTGTCGAGTCGTAATGTCAGACAATCTCCTGATGTTGTCACTCGATTGCCTCGCCGTTCGCCATAACCGTGCCAGCACGTTTCCGGCTCTCTTGCGCTCGTTACATTATATCATCAATCAAACGATTGCGCCATGCCCAATCCATGTGATTCTTTTATTTTGCTTTTTTCTTTTTGATATCTCCCCATGCATAGATAACCAGGGCCAGTGCAATGACACCGTAGGAAATGAATACACGGAAGTACTCACCGATGGCCGCGTCACCGAACAGATTTTTTCCGGCGGACGGTGCAACGATGAATAAGAGGTGGAACAGGATACAGCCGAGAAGCGCCTGCCCATTGGTTGCTTTCTTAATGGAAGCGCCGCCTACCAGGATTGCCGCGCCTGCGTAAAGGCCGACCTGCTCATGGGCACCGTAGGTCTGGAAGGAGCCCATATTCTGTACGAAGATGAGCTGTCCCCATCCGGCCAGCACGGTGGAAATGATGATGGCGATCACGCGGACACGGTCTACGTTGATGCCGGCTGCGTTCGCCACGGTACGGTTCTGACCGACTGCGCGGAACTGCTGTCCGATGCGGGTTTTCATGATCGCGTTGTTGAACACGCATAACAGTGCCACGATCAGGAAGGTGACCATCGGTACGCTGACCATGGAAAATGCCGCAGTCACGAATGGAAGCTGCGCAATGATGGCAACTGCCACACAGATGCCGGTGCGGGTCAGCGCTTTCTTTTTGTCTTCCTTCTTTGTGGCAAGCTTCACCAGGCTCCACACAGCAATCAGTCCGCAGAGGATCAGTGCTGCAGTGCCAAAGGGTACGCGACACAATCCGTCCAGCGCGTATTTGAAGCCGCGCTCAGTGGAAAGGTCAATGGTATTTGCCACACCGGTGGAACCCTTGATGACCAGGCCCGGTGCCTTTAACGGAATCAGGTTTCCGAAAATGAACAGGAATAACAGCTGATACAGTCCGTTGGCGAAATAGCCGAGAATCAGGCCGCCGATCATCTCCTGGCCTTTCATCTTGTTCATCAGCTTACCGATAAGGAAACCGAAGAAGGCTGCGATCGGCATGGTGATGGCCATGGCAGTCAGGAATCCGGCAAGGCCGCTGATGCCCCACTCAATGACCCACAGCGCCGCGATCTGGGCCGCCATGGCGCCGATGGTGATGGCAAAGTTGATTCCCATGCCGGCAATGATCGGAATGATCAGAGCCAGAACAATAAAGGAGTTTCGGCTTAAACGTCCAAACAGCTCATACATCACATAAGAAACCGTCTGTCCGGAGCATACCAGACCGATGAGGCACAGTACGACGAACATCACGGTAACCGCATTTTTCTGCAGAATTTCACGAAGATCCCATTTATTACGCACGAGACTCACCTCCTGACTTTGTAAGCGCATATAGAATGATTCCGTTGGAGATCAGGATACGAAGGGTCTCTGAGATGGTGGAACCCGGAACCAGCACGTTGGCTACCGGCATGCCCAGCGTCAGAACGCCCTGGAATAAGAACGTACCGATCAGAACGTGGCTGATCTTACAGCGGGTGGTGGATGCGCCTCCGATCAGGATTGCGGATGCGGCGATAAAGCCCATCTGGCGCGGTGCGGTGTAAAGCTGCATGAAGCCGTAGCTCTGGGAGTATACCAGAATTCCCACAGCGCCCAGCACGGTGGAAAGAACGGTTCCTACAATACGCATGCGGTCTACGTTGATGCCGACGGATTCAGCAAAGCGCGGGTTGTTGCCCACAGCCTGCATGGCCTGTCCGGTCTTGCTTCTGGAGAACAGCCATACCAGCGCGCAGCAGACTGCCATGAAGAGCAGCAGGCCGGTCGGAATGGTAAACTCTCCGATCTGGAATGCCAGAAAATCATTTAAGATGTGACGGAAGTTTGTTGAATCCAGGCCAATGGTATTACGCAGTCCGGTTCCCAGCGGCCAGCGCAGCTTCAGGGAATGGAACGGAAGCACCAGCCATGCGATACACATCAGGGAAACGATGGAAAATCCAACGTATGTAGTAACGGACATCTCGGAACCCTTCAGACGGTTTAACATCAGGGCGTATAAGTATCCGCAGACTGCAGCCAGTACAGAGCCTGCCACAATGGCAAATATGAAGCCGCCCCATCCCGGGATGCCAAGCTCAATGGTCAACAGGCCGCCGATGAGTCCTGCTACCAGACCGATCGGAAGGCCCAGGTTTAAGCTGATGCCGCACTGGATACCCGGCACCATAGCCAGAACCATGATGGCGTTCATGCCCATGCGGACCACAGTATTGCTTAACAGGGTAGACAAGGACAGGTCATACCACAGGGTCATAAAGCACAGCAGGATAAAGAATACGCCGATGATGACTCTTGGAATACCCAGCTTTGCCACCAGAACCTGATGGAATAATAACAGAAGTGCCACGACAATCAGGGCACATGCCAGATAGATCATATCGTCTGCACGGCGGATCAGACGCTGCGCAGTGGTCTCCTTCGCGCTGCTCTGCTCCATATAACGGTCATACTGGGTGGAGAAGCTGTCACCGGACTGGTACAGGATTCCCTCTACCGTCTCTTCCAGAGTTTCCAGCGCCTCATCCGTCAGGACCGGGTAGATTTTCTTCAACTCCGCTCCCACCTGGGCGTAGGTTATTTTCGCTTCCTCCTGCTTTACAAGCATTTCCTCTGTCGGCTCAAAGCCGGACATATCCACAACAACTTCGTCGTCCTCCGGAACTTCCTGTCCGGCTGCCAGCATTTCCTCATGCTTCTGTTCCAGAGCCGCTTCCGCCTCTGCGTAATGCGCTTCCTCATAGGCGCTGCGCGCAGCAGCCTCTGCTTCCGCATAGGCCTTTACAGCTTCTGTGTAAACATCCACTGCCGCAGAAAGGTCTGCCGTTTCCACAGACAGGGAATCTGCCGCTGCGCCGCCCTCGTACTTCGCACGGGTCTCGGCCTCGGCCTTCTCTACTGCCTCACGGATGGCTGCCATGCCGCCGCCGGCTTCCTTGGCCTGTTTCTGGGCCTCCTGCTTGGCAATGGCTACATAGCTCTCTACCACGCTGTCACCGGTCGCGCTTAAAAGGGTCTGGATGCGGAGCTGCTGCAGGATTTCCTGGCCGGCTGCCCCGTTCTGCTTTGGTATGTTGATCAGGCCAAGTAGCAGACAGACGGCAGCAGCCGCAATGCAGAGAACCGCAATCATTTTCTGTATCTTCTGTTTCGTCATGCGTTCGTTCCCTCCTTTTCCAGATGTTCAGATGGCCGGATGCCGGACATGGCCAGACCGTAATCCGCGTCAGAAGCCTGCGGAGACAGGATGTCTACCAGCTTTCCTTCTGATACGATGGCAATGCGGTCAGACACACTCTTAAGCTCCTGAAGCTCGGAAGAAATGATGACCACCGTCATGCCAAGCTCCCTGTTTAAGCGCACCAGGGTTTCCAGCACCAGCTTTTTCGCACCGATGTCGATGCCTCGGGTCGGCTCAGATACGAACAGGAATTTCGGGGAGGTGCAGAGGGCTTTTGCGATGCAGACCTTCTGCTGGTTGCCGCCGGATAAGGTGCCGGAGTGCTGGGTCGGTCCAAAGCAGCGGATATCCAGGCTCTTGATATACTCCTCGGCAGTCTGGCGGACCTTCCTGCTGTCTACCAGGGTAAACGGTCCAATCTTTTTCAGATACTCATCTTTGATCTGCATGGAATTGAACACGATGTTGTCTTCAATGGAACGGTCCAGAAGCAGGCCCACGCCTTTCCGGTCCTCCGATACCATGGCCACACCGGCCTTCAGTACTTCCCGGGTATCCATGAGGTTCAGCTTTTCTCCAAACAGGGTAACCTCGCCTTCTACCTCATAAAGGCCCATGATGCCGTTGGAGATGCCAAGTTTTCCCTGACCGGCCAGTCCGCCGATCCCCAGAATCTCGCCCTCGATGACATCCAGCGACAGGCCGTTCACGCGTTCGCCCGGCATATTGACGTAAAGGTCTTTGATGCTCATGGCAACCTTGCCCTGCGGCACCGGACGCGGTTCTACCTCGGCCATGGACTCACCCTTGCGTCCTACCATCAGCTCCGCGATCTCACGGATGCTGGTATTCTTTGTCTCGCGGGTTGCCACCAGCTTTCCATCACGGAGAATGGTAATGTTGTTGGAAGCAGCCATAACCTCATCCAGACGATGTGTGATAAAGATAATGGCAATGCCGCTCTCCGCAATCTTCTTCATCACGGAGATAAGCTGTGCTGCCTCACTCTCGGTTAAAACGGCGGTCGGCTCGTCGAATACCAGAAGCTTCACGCCGGTCTTATCAATCTCTCTTGCAATCTCCACAAACTGCATATAGCCGACCGGGAGACCCTGTACCAGGGTGTTTTCGTCGATGGACATGCCCACATGATCCAGCGCGGTGCGCGCATCTGTCTGCATGGCCTTCATGTCCAGTCCTTCCAGGTTCTTGCCCAAAACGCGGCTAACTGGATTCGGAAGGCAGATTTCACGGTTCAGTTTAATATTCTCCGTGATGGTAAAGCCCGGGAGCAGCATGAACTCCTGGTGTACCATGCCGATGCCCTTTTCCATGGCATCGTGGGGGGAAAGGATGCGCGTCTCCTCACCGTTTAAATAGACGCTTCCCTCAAATCCGCCGGTGCTGTGGATGACCGGCATACCAAACAGCACGTTCATCAGCGTGGATTTACCCGCACCGTTCTCTCCAAGGAGCGCATGGATCTCACCTTTTTTCACAGAGAGGGAAACGCCTTGAAGGACTGCGTTTTCCCCATACTGCTTACTAATGTTTTTCATCTCAAGAACATATTCTGTGTTCATGAAAAGCCCCTTTCTCTAAGATAGAAACAGGCACACCCGAAATCAATAGGGTATGCCTGTCTGCAGATTTCAGTCTTTTACTTTAAGTAATCGTTAAAATCAACCGGAGCAAGGAGAATTGTGTAATAGTTGTCAAATTCCTCGCCGTCCGCGTTCTTGTAGTTATTGATCTTGGCACCGTCAATCTTGGAGTTGAACAGCTCCTTCAGTTTCTCGGAATCATTATGGTCTGTGATCTCGCCGGTGATATAACCCTTTGCGTATTCCACACCAACCTCAATGATGGTCATAGCGACCGGAGATGCCCAGGTAGAGAAGCGGTCCACTGCGTCATGCTCTTTCAGCTTAGCCGCGATCTGCTCTAATGCCTCGGTGTCATCGCCGCCGATTGCAAGTTCCAGACCCAGAGTAGCCGGGAATGCATGATACGGGCTCGGGCAGCACGGCTGCGGATAATAAGCATTCGGCTCATCCAGGCACGCGGTCTGAAGAGACGGCTGCATACCACAGTTGGTGGTGAAGAAAGCTACTTTCTTGCCCTCGTATTTCTTTAACTGCTGCGGAACATCTTCCAGAATGAACTGCTGGGAAGCGGAAAGACCTGCCTCTGCAGTCGGATCCGGAGCGGTAACGTCTACCATTTCGATGCCAAGAGCCTCTGCGTTCTTCTTAAGCAGCTCATGACGTGCTACGATCAGCTCCATAGCCATGTGGCGCGGGAAGGAATAATGTACGAATACATCGATGCCCCACTCTGCGCATTTCTCCATGATGGTATCACCCTGCGCTGCCTCATCTGAATACAGTACGATGTCAGATGCTGCGGAGATAACAGCCGGATCTTCCTGCGGAGTACCCGCGATCAGAAGCATGTCGTCACGGCCCATCTCACGAACTTTGTCAAAACCTGCCTTTGCGCCAGGAACTGCCTGACACATCACAATAGCCTTTACATCCGGGTCGGACGCGAAGGATACGATCTGGGATACGGTGGTCTCCATCTCAGACATGAAGTTGTCCGGGTAAGTCGCGGTCACGATGTGCTCCGGTCCGTAGGTTTCCAGTGCACGCTCTGCCGCACGGAACTCCTCCTCACCCTGGGACACGGTACCGGTTAAGATAGCTACCTTCCAGTTGTCAGAGCCCTCGGATTTTGCAGCTTCTGCTGCCTCGGTCACAGCGGCCTCTGTAGTTTTCTCAGCTCCTGCCGGTGCTGCGGTTGTTGCCGTTGCCGAGCTTTGGCCGCCGCATCCGGCCAGTCCCATTGTCATGGCTGCTGCGGTTACCAGTGCCATAAGTCTTCTCTTTTTCATAGTATTCCTCCTTCTCCTTAACAGCTTTTGCTGCCCTGATTCCGGCCGCGCAGCTAATCTTATTCCCCCTTTGCGCGCCGGGTGCAAATCCCACCTTTTCCGTGTGCGTTTGTGGCTTACACTTGTCTGTAAGTGTAACACAGTATTCTCATTTACGCAAGTACATTTTATTAAAAATGTTATGTTTGACCATAAAAAGTATACCTGTTTCCGTAGATTTCACAGAAAAAAGTGAGGCAGATTCCCAAAAATGTTGAAAATCTGCCTCACTTTTCTCATAAGTGTGTCACTTTTTGTGCACAAATGTTGTGTTTTTGTTTATTCCTAACGGTTGGCCAGTTCCTCGGTAATGTCCTCCCAGGTCACTCCGCGCTCCGCCATCAGCACCATGACATGATACAGGAAATCTGAAATCTCATACTTGATTTCCTCCGAGTCCGGGTTCTTGGCCGCAATGACGATCTCGGTGGCCTCCTCGCCGACCTTCTTTAAAATCTTATCAATTCCCTTATCGAACAGGTAGTTGGTGTAGGAGCCTTCCTTCGGATGGATCTTGCGGTCCTGGATCACGGAGAAGACATCCTCAAATACCTTAAGCGGGTTGGTTTCCCGATAGTCCTTTTCTGCCAGAGTCTGGAAAAAGCAGCTTCTGGAGCCGGTATGACAGGCCGCTCCGATCTGATGAACCTTTGCCAGGATGGTATCATTGTCGCAGTCTAAATGGAGGGATTTTACATACTGGAAATGTCCGGAGGTTTCCCCCTTTAACCACTGGCTCTTACGGCTGCGGCTGTAGTAGTGCATCTTGCCGGTACGCAGGGTGTCTGTGAAAGCCTGCTCGTTCATGTAAGCCAGCATCAGAACCTCCGAGGTCTTAAAGTCCTGGACAATGACCGGAACCAGGCCGTCAGCGTTTTTCTTGAAATCTTCCCAGGAAACGCTGCTCTTTAAAATATCAACGGAAATGCCAAGTGCGCCAAGCTCCTGCTTTTTCTCCATGTAATTTCCGTTTTCCGGCTTTTCATTTACCAGAATGATTCCGGCAGCAGGCTCTGCCTTGAGTTCTTTTGCGAGTGCTTCGGTTTCGCCGGATGAGCTCATGACATAATAGTGCATCTGCTCCTCCATGGTGCGGATCACCTCTGCGGCCTCCGGAAGTACTTCCTCTCCCAGAAATGCCATGGAGGCGCCAAGCTGGGCATATTCCGGAATGCGTTTTGTCTGTGCCGCGTCATTTAAACGGATGAAGATCTTCTCGCTGCCGAATCGGTCTGCCGCTTCTTTGATCATATCTACATTTTCCTCGACAGAGGCATCCAGAAATACGCCTTTAGCGCCTGCATAAAGATATTTCTTTACATCCTCCAGACGTTTTACCCGTCCGCCGGCAAAAATCGGAATGTCGATGGTTCTTGCCATTTTCCGGATCAGTCCGATGTGAAATTCATGCTCTTCATCCGTTTTTGCATTGTCCACAAATACCAGGCCATCCGCGCCATCGTTGCCGCATGCGGACGCATACGAAAGAAGCTCCTCTTCCTGTTTTTCATCGCAGCAAAGCTGCGCCAGTAACCGTTTAAATTCTGCCATAGCTATTCTCCCTGTTCAAACCGCGCTACCGCATCCGGCAGGCTGATTTTTTTCTCATACAATGCTTTTCCGATGATGGCGCCTTTGATACCGCAGTCATGCAGACGGGCAAGATCGTCCATGCAGGATACTCCTCCGGATGCGATCACATCCAGACCGGTCTTTTCTGTCAGAAGCTTTGTGTACTCCACGTTTGGCCCGGTTAAGGTTCCGTCCTTGGAAATATCTGTGTATACAATATGCTTTACGCCAAATTCCTTCATCTGCTGGCAAAGCTCCAGGGCGGAAAGGCTGCTGACCTTCTCCCAACCCTCTACGGCAACCATACCGTTTTTGGCGTCCACACCGGCCACAATGCGGTCCGCTCCAAAGGTTTCTACCAGCTCCTTCATAAATTCCGGCCGCTCTACGGCTCGGGTACCGATGATGCAGCGGGTGATGCCGAGGTCCAGCATATTTTTTACCGCCTCTGCACTGCGGATACCGCCGCCCAGTTCAATCGGAACGGAAACGCTGGATGCAATGGCCCGGATGGCATCCTCGTTCACGGAATGTCCGGCCAGCGCGCCGTCCAGATCCACAATGTGGAGAAAAGATGCCCCCTGGCTGACCCAGAGCTTTGCCATGTCAGCCGGAGTATCGGAGTATACTTTTACGTTGTCAAATAATCCCTGGGTCAGGCGGACGCATTTTCCGCCCTTCATATCGATTGCCGGATATAACTGCATTGTGATTTCTCCTTTCCTACAGAACACCCTTCGTAGACAGAACGTCTGTGATGCGCGCATCATAGCGGGTGGCGCTGTCCAGTGCCTTCGCAAAAGCCTTGAAGGCGCCCTCAATGATATGATGGTTGTTGATGCCGCTTAACTGCTTTACATGCAGGTTCATCTCTGCGCCGTAAGATACCGCATAGAAAAACTCGCGGATCATCTCGGTTTCCAGATCGCCCACCTTTTCCCGGTCCAGATTTAAGTCATACACCAGATACGGACGTCCGCAAAGATCCAGAGAACACAAGAGCAGCGCCTCATCCATGGGAAGGATCATGGTACCGTAGCGGACAATGCCTTTTTTATCTCCCACAGCCTCTTTGATCGCCTTCCCTAGCACAATGCCGGTATCCTCAATAGTATGATGGGTATCGACCTCCAGATCTCCGTCCACCCGGAGACTTAAATCAAAAAGCCCATGCCGCGCAAAGCCGTTTAACATATGGTCAAAAAAGCCAATGCCGGTATGGATATCTGCTTTTCCGGTTCCGTCCAGATCCAGGGTCAGGCAGATTTTTGTTTCTTTTGTATTTCGTTCAATCGTTGCGCAGCGTGCCATAATACAGTTCCTCCCTCTTATTCAAAGCGGACACGGACGGAGTTGGCATGTGCGGTCAGGTGCTCTGCCTCTGCAAAGCTTTCGATATCCGTGTGTACTGCCTCGAGCGCTTCTCTGGAATAATAGATGATGCTGGATTTCTTGATGAAATCGTCTACGCCGAGAGGGGAGAAGAATTTTGCGGTTCCGTTGGTCGGAAGCACATGGTTCGGGCCTGCAAAGTAATCACCCAGCGGCTCAGAGCTGTATTCGCCCATAAAGATGGCACCGGCATTCTGGATCTTGGTCATGACCTCAAACGGGTTCTTTGTCACGATCTCCAGGTGCTCGGAAGCAATGGCGTTGGCAGTCTCAATAGCATCCTCCATGGAATCCGCTACCAGAATGTAGCCGTAGTTCTCTAGGGATTTCTCCAGGATTGCCTTTCTGGACAGCTTCTGTACGAAGGCTTCTGCCTCTGCGGATACTTTTTCTGCCAGCTCCATGCTGGTGGTAACCAGAATTGCGGATGCCAGCTCATCATGCTCAGCCTGGGACAAAAGATCGGCAGCCACAAAGCGAGGGTTTGCAGTCTCATCCGCCAGTACCAGGATCTCACTTGGTCCGGCAATGCTGTCGATGCTTACATGGCCATACACGGCCTTTTTCGCCAGAGCCACAAAGATGTTGCCCGGTCCTACGATTTTATTGACACGCGGAATGGATTTGGTACCAAATGCCAGAGCTGCGATGGCCTGGGCACCGCCCACCTTATAAACCTCAGTGGCACCGGCCAGGTGTGCCGCGATTAGGGTCACCGGATTGACCTTGCCGTCTTTTCCCGGCGGGGTCACCATGACGATCTTCTCAACTCCGGCCACTTCTGCCGGGATGATATTCATCAGAACGGAAGAGGGATAAGCAGCTTTGCCGCCAGGCACATAAACGCCGACGCTGGAAAGTGCAGTTACCTTCTGCCCGAGGATGGTGCCGTTCGGCTTGCTGTCAAACCAGCTGTACTGCTTCTGTTTTTCATGGTACTCCCGGATGTTTTTCATGGATTTCTTCATGACTGCCAGAAGGTTCGGGTCAACCTGGGAAAGAGCCTCCTGGATCTCAGCCTGAGTCACGCGGATGTTGTCTGCAGACAGCTCTGCTCCGTCAAATTTTTTTGTATATTCAAAAAGGGCTTCATCGCCTCTGGCGCGGACATCGTCCACGATTGCCTGTACGGTGTCCTCATAGGCGCTGTAGTTATTTGGGTCACGCTTTAATAAATCTGCAAGGATGTTTGCCCTGCTCTGTTCATTTAATTTGATGATTCTCATGGTCTTTTATGCCTCCTGGATCAGATTTTTTAACTGCTGAATGATCTTGGTGATACGCTCATGCTCCCGTTTCATGCTGACCTGGTTCACCACCATGCGTGCAGAAAGCGGGCAGACCTCTTCAAGTACGGTCAGGCCGTTTTCCCGCAGTGTAGAACCGGTTTCTACGATATCCACAATGACCTCGGAAAGGCCAACAATAGGTGCCAGCTCAATGGAACCGTTTAACTTGATGATTTCCACCGTCTGATGCTTTTTATTATAGAAGTAATCCTTTGCGATGGCAGGGTACTTGGTGGCTACGCGGATGAGCTCATGGTGCTGCAGCAGCTCCCGGGCCGATTCCGGACCGCACACACACATGCGGCATTTGCCCAGTTTTAAGTCCAGCACCTCGTAAAGCTTTCGTCCCTCTTCCAGGATCGTATCTTTTCCTACAATACCGATATCGGCTGCGCCATACTCTACATATGTCGGCACGTCATTGGCTTTTGCAAGAAAAAAACGATACCCAAGTTTCTCATTGGTGAAGATCAGCTTTCTTGTGTCCTTGTCCTTCATCTCTTCACAGGTAATGCCGATCTTTTCGAACAGATCCAGCGATTTATTTGCCAGCCGTCCCTTGGCCAGCGCAAATGTAAGATATCTCATAACGGCCAGTCTCCTTTAATGAATGTAATCCCGAACAGTTTCGGTGTATGCCTGACTGACAGAAACGCCTGTTTCCGTATCATAAACCACTGCAGTACTGCCATCTGCAGGAAGGCTGATGAGGCGGTGCATCTGGAACCGTCTTGCGTAATCCAGATATGCGTCCATGGTCTCCGCCTCCGTTCTTGGCGTAAGCTGTGCCGGGATTCCGGCATTGCGGAACTGGCACGCCAGGCGGATTGCCTTATCTCTTGCCTGCTGATCATACAGGATGATCGTGTCATTCATTTTGACATCAATGCGGATCTTCTGTCTGGAAAGCGCCAGAAGGAGCTGGTCTGCCATGATGGCAAAGCCGACTGCCGCTGCCTTTTTTCCGAACTGCTCCAGCAGCTTGTCGTACCGGCCGCCTGCCACAATATACTCGCCGGTTCCGTAGGTGTAGGCCTTGAAAATAATACCGGTATAATAGGAATATTTGCTCAGCATGCCAAGGTCATAGGAAACGTAATCCCCAAGACCGTAGCTGTCCAGGATCTCCTGTACCTCCTCCAAACGACGGATAGCCCCAAGAGCTCGCGCATTGGTCGTCATGGATTTTGCCAGACGGATCTGGTCAATGTCTCCGAACAGCTCCGGAAGCTTCAGAAAGAGCTTTTTTAATTCCGCACCCATGGTCTGCTCGGATAAAAGCTCCTCCACGCCAAAATAGTTTTTATTTTCGATGAGGATACGAAGCTTTTCCTGCGTCTCCTCGTCCATACCGGATTCCTCCACCAGTCCGCGGTAAAATTCCACCTGGCCAAGTTCTACCTGGAACTCCTTTAAGCCGGTTTCCCGCAAGGCATCAATGACCATGGCGATCATCTCTGCATCCGCATCTGCTGTGTCATCTCCGATCAGCTCGGCACCGGTCTGGGTGGATTCCTTTAAACGGCCCTGATAACTGGTTCCATTGATGAAGGTCGGCCCAAGATAACAGAGACGCAGCGGTTTTGTCTCATCCATATAATACTTTGCAACGCAGCGGGCAATGGGAGGTGTCATATCCGGACGGAGCACCAGGGTGTTGTTGTCCCGGTCAAAAAACTTGTACATGCCCTGACTTCCCACACTTCCGCGCTCTTTCTTGAAAATATCAAAAAACTCAAATACCGGCGTTTCAATGCTCTGATATCCGTAAAGGCCGAACACATGCTGGATCTTCTGCTCCACCGCAAGCTTTCTGGCACATTCCTCCGCATAAATGTCACGCACACCCTCCGGGGTATGCAGTAGCTGGTTATTCATGTTCATAATCCCGTCTCCAATACTCTGTTATGGTAAAGTGCTAATTCATTAACGTGGTTTTAATTATAGGAGAAAGTATCTGAATTGTCAATCAATATCTTGTTTTTGTTTTGGCACTTAACCTTATTGTAAATCCTCATTCTAGCTCCGTCAAATACATTCCGGTTATATATATTAGTAATTTTTATATATAATTCCAGTTGTATAAATATAGTGATATATGATACACTGAGTCTGTATTTTGCACACATGACACGATTACATACAGATTGGAAGGAGTTTAACAATCATGGGAGGTTTTTTTGGAGTAGTATCAAAACACGACTGTGTGATGGATCTGTTTTTTGGTACAGACTATCATTCTCACCTTGGAACACGCCGCGGCGGAATGGCCGTCTATGGAGAAAACGGATTTCAGAGGAGTATTCATAATATAGAAAATTCCCCGTTCCGGACAAAGTTTGAACGGGATGTAGAAGAGCTTTCCGGCAATGCCGGAATTGGCTCCATTTCGGATAATGAGCCGCAGCCGCTTCTGATCCACTCTCATCTTGGAAGCTACGCCATCGTTACCGTTGGCAAGATCAACAATGAAGCAGAGCTGATCGATCATGCCTTCAAAAACGGACACATTCATTTCATGGAAATGAGTGGCGGACGCATCAATGCCACAGAATTGACTGCAGCCATCATCAATCAGAAGCAGAGTCTGGTGGAAGGACTTTTGTATGCCCAGGAAATGATCCAGGGTTCCATGACCATTCTCCTCCTGACCCCGGATGGCATCTACGCTTCCAGAGACCGCTATGGACGTACTCCTCTGACGGTTGGACAGAAGGATGAGGCCTGCTGTGTTTCCTTTGAGAGCTTTGCCTATATCAATCTCGGATATCACGACTGCTATGAACTGGGACCAGGTGAGATTGTTCACGTGAGCGCGGACGGTGTAACCCAGCTTTCTGCTCCGCGCAAAGAGATGAAGATCTGTTCATTCCTGTGGGTTTATTATGGCTACCCTACCTCCAGCTATGAAGGAATCAACGTAGAAGAAATGCGTTACCGCTGCGGACAGATCCTGGCAGACCGGGATCTCGGATGCCATGGGTGCAGCCACTGTCCGGGACATGAAACTGCAGCTGGTTCCGGCAGCCAGGCTCCTGAAACTGCCTCTTCTGCCAAGCAGGACGCATCCAGCGCACCGACCGACACCATCCACCCGGATATTGTGGCAGGTGTTCCTGACTCCGGCATCGCCCACGCCATCGGCTATGCCAACGAGTCTGGCATTCCCTTTGCAAGACCCTTCATCAAATATACCCCAACCTGGCCGCGTTCCTTCATGCCGCAGAACCAGAGCCAGAGAAACTTAATCGCGAAGATGAAGCTGATCCCGGTCGGCGCGCTCATCCGCGACAAGAGCCTGCTCCTCATCGACGATTCCATTGTCCGCGGAACCCAGCTTGGCGAAACCACAGAGTTTCTTTATCAGAGCGGAGCCAAAGAGGTCCACATCCGCCCGGCCTGCCCTCCGCTGCTTTTCGGCTGCCGCTACTTAAACTTCTCCCGTTCCAACTCTGAACTGGATCTGATCACCCGCCGTATTATCCGCGACCGGGAAGGAGACAACGTATCCGAAGAAGTCCTCGCCGACTACGCCAACCCGGACAGCCAGAACTACCAGGAGATGGTCGAAGAAATCCGAAAACACCTAAACTTCACAACTCTCAAATTCCATCGGTTAGATGATCTGGTGAAATCCATCGGATTGCCAAAGGAATGCCTGTGCACATACTGCTGGGACGGACAGGAATAGAATAGCAATTTAGAGAACAACCAATAAGGTCCGAAGGTTCGGTCAGACCATACAGAATAAGCAGATGCTGTGA
>OKRR01000893.1_pt1 | contig 30817 bp, 32 predicted proteins | sample 1601211 | NCBI WGS metagenome assembly OKRR01 (sample SAMEA3541525, study PRJEB24748) | human gut metagenome | biome: human gut; feature: human-associated habitat; material: faeces | place: China | collected 2012
GCGACGGCAGGCAGCAGCAACAACGCAAGCGCGACGAGTGCGCAGACGGAAGCGAACCGCGCAAACAGGCGGCGCTGCCGACAGGGCTGGGCAACGGGGGCGTTCATAGGCACATCCTTTGTCTGTGGTACCAGTAGCGTCATTGTCCCACGTTTGCGGGTTCATGTGACGAACATCTAGGTCAGCGGAGCGTCAAACGGGACGAAAGTCACGCCCGCCGCCGGCACCTGGGGACGTTCCTTATCTGCCGGCAATCTGGGACACTCCTTGGCATAGCCCGCTCCGGCAATAGATACCACTTCATAGCTCCATCACAGGTGTAGCGGCTTTGTGTGGGCGCGGCATGCGCTGATTGAGCCGCCAGTTGAGGGGCATAAAGCAGTTGAGCGAAAACGGTTTGCCCCTTTGCCGTCCGCTTGAGGATCATGTCCCCCTTTTCCGCGGAAACCCCGGCAGTTGCGAAGAGCTGCCGGGGTTTCTGTCGTTTGAGGGCTAGATTGATTGACGACGATTAAGGCGCCGAGCCGGTGGTCCGGCACGCGCAACGTGTGGCCTCAGCAACTTGCAGGCCACGGCAGCGTCTCCCCCACCGCGCCCCGCGCTATACTCGTCCGCATGGACATCAACGCACGCAACATAGCAACAACCGCCGCCGACGCGCCAACGACGCCGGCCGCTCCCGCGCCCGTCGTGGGGCGCTTCGCCCCGTCGCCCTCGGGCCGTATGCACCTGGGCAACGTGTTCAGCTGCCTGTGTGCATGGCTTTCGGCCCGCAGCCAGGGCGGCAGCATCGTGTTACGCATTGAGGACCTGGACGATCGCTGCAAGCGCCCGGAACTTGCCGCCCAATTGATTGACGACCTGGCCTGGCTGGGGCTGGAGTGGGACGAAGGCCCCTACTACCAGCACGACCGCCTAGACCTGTACGAGAGCGCCTTGCGCCGGCTGAAAGACGCCGGCCTCACCTATCCCTGCTTTTGCACACGCGCCGAGCTCCACGCCGCGAGTGCACCGCACGCGAGCGACGGCACGCCCATCTACCGTGGCGCCTGCCGAAGTCTTTCGGCCGAGGAGGTGGCCCGCCGCAGCGCCCTGCGCGCCCCGGCCACACGTCTGCGCGTGCCCACCGTCGACGACCTCGCAGACGACGTGATCGAATTTGTGGACCGCACGTATGGTGCCCAATGCGAGGCGCTCGCCACCGAGTGCGGCGACTTTTTGGTACGCCGCAGCGACGGCGTGTTTGCCTATCAGCTGGCCGTGGTGGTCGATGACGCCGCCATGGGTGTTACCGAGATCGTACGCGGATGCGACCTGCTTGGCTCCACGCCGCGCCAGATCTATCTGCAGCATCTGCTGGGACTGCCCACGCCGCACTACGCGCACATCCCGCTGCTCATGTCGCCGGACGGCCGCCGCCTTTCCAAGCGCGATCGCGATCTGGACCTGGGCGAGCTCCGCGCCCGCTTTAGCACACCCGAGGCACTGCTGGGCTGGCTCGCCGGGCAAACGGGCATCGCGCCGGACACCACGCCGCGCTCTGCTGAGCAACTGATCGAGCACTTTAGCTGGGGTGCTATCCGCGCACACCGGGAAAACATCACCATAACGGCTGAATAGCCAAATACGCCCCGCCCCTACGCAACATCCCAAGGCTGGAGCTCGTCGCCCAGGCGAACGATGCAGTCGTAGAGCACGGTATGGCGCTCGGTCGGGCTGGCATCCCGATGAAAATGCCCGTAGTACCAGCGCTTGTAGTCCAAGCGGTCTTCCAACTCGTCAAAAAATGCCGTAAGTCGATCGACGGCGGGGCAATTCCAGCCGGGCGCCGGATAGAGCGTGGGCGAAAGCATGCGCGTAGAGCAGGTGTGGGTGACCACGTAGTCGACCTTCCAGCCCACGCTGTCGAGCTTCGTCCGTGCCTCCTCAAAGTTGCGCTCGTCCGGCAGCTCCTGTGGCCACCAGCTGGAATACGGAATGCGGTATTCCTTGTCCACGCTCGTGGCACCGCCCATAGTAAAGATCGTTGAGCCGTCGAGCTCAAAAATCTCGCCACGCGTCAGGCGCCGTATGGGAGAGGTGTCCGACAGGCGCTGTGTCAGCCCACCGTGCCACAGCTCCATGGGACGCTCCGCCCAATGGTCGAAGCGCTCGTGGTTACCGTCGACAAACAGCACGGTATAGGGCCGCGACTCCAGCCAGGCGATGTCGGCGCACTCCTCGGCAGAGAAATCCCACGGAAGGCCAAAGTCGCCCGCGATGATGAGATAGTCGTCGCTCGTCAGACTATCCCCAAGCTCCCAGTCGCGCAGCTTTTGCATGTCGAGGCCGCCGTGAATATCGCCCGTCACATAGACCGTCATCGGATCACCACTTCCCTCTTATAGGTTTCGAGATCGCGCTCGATCTGCTCGTCGCCCGTGGCGTTGACCCACCACAGCCATTTAACGCACTGCACCAGCTCGTCTACCTGCGCAAACCATAACTTGAGCTCATCCAAACTTACCGGGGCGTAACCGTTGGCGTCCACGCCCACGTCATAGCGCAGCAGCCCCTGCCGAAGGTTGAACTTGTTATACGCGCCGCCGCAGCTATGGATATGCCCGTGCAGATGCCAGCTGCCGTGCGACATGCCCTGCCAGTCGACCATGGGATAGTGGCTCAGCACGATTTTCTGGCGGTCGATCCTGAGCACGCAAATGGGCGGCTCGACGATAAAAGCATCCGCTACCGCAGGCTGCGTCCAGTCTTTGTCGTGGTTGCCGAGCAGCAGATGGACGCGCCTACATGCAATGCTTTTGCGCAGCTCGTGGGCGTCTTGGACCGTCATCTTAAAGCTAAAGTCGCCCAAGATGTAGAGCTCGTCATCCGCAGCAACCTTGCTGTTAATGTTGGCGACCATGGCGTCGTTCATCTGCGCAACAGTCGACCAAGGCCTATCGCTAAGCCGTAGCATGTTCTCGTGTCCAAAGTGTGTATCGCTGGTAAACCAGATCACGGGGACCTCCTGTTGCTGCGGGGTATCCATCCCTTAGGGCTTACCCCTCGTTCTTCCATCCAAACGGGTCGAGCACCCAAAAGATCAAATCGAGCACGCCGCCGGTCATCATGGCGGCGGCAAGGGCGATGATAACGTGCAGGGAACTGGCACTTCGGAGCACGTCGAATGGCCCCAAAACAGCCAGCAGCGCGACCGCTGCGCCGGCTACACACAGCGCAAAGCACGGTCCCGCGTCCTTGACGCACTTCTTTGCAAGATGTTTGGTGTTGTCACTCATTGGTATCGAGCTCCTTAGAGGGTCGTTGTTCAAATTCATACCGCCGCGGCAGAATAGGACGGCAGGTTAAGTGTCACACGTCGTGCGGACACAAAATACCGATCACCACCGCTTACCTACCGTTCACGTAGAAGGGACCCGATTTATATGCCCACAGATCTTGATCTCTTCCTCGGTCAGTGAGATCCTTCGATCAAGCTTCCTGGATATGGGCTGGAAGATGAGACGGATGTCTCTAGGCACAACACCATAACGCCCGATCACCGTTATGACTTTCGTCTAGAGCTGGGAGACCAGCTTTTTTGTTAGCGATGCTCCCTTTCAATCTCCGGCACTCCAAGAGCGCAGGCCTGTTGTTTTGACTACTTTAGACGAAAGGGTTTCGCTATGAGCACCGACATTATTGTTCGCTTTACCGACAGCTACGAGCAAAAAGTTGGAAACATTAAAAAGATCGTCGGGCTGATGTCCCCCAAATCCATTATCAAAATTATCGACACTCTCGATCTCGATGCCAACCCCCGCAATTCCCGTTTGGGCTCAGTGACCGATGCTATTCAGGCATCCATTCGCGCTGATGAGCTTTCTCCCACGCAAAAGCTCTTCCCTTTTAAATCAAAGGGAATTCTGCTCGCGTCCTCGAGCTACGAGTCCCTTGATCGCGGGCGTTATCGTCTAAGCTTTGCTTCTCACGACGAAGTTGAGGGAATTCTTGACGGCGGCCACAACACACTCGCAATCGGCAGCTACATTCTCAGCGAAGCCGAACATGCGCTTGGCAATCGACCTCCCAAAAAGAACGAAGTCACAATCTGGGATTCATTCAAGCAAACATGGATGAACCGTCGAACCGATATTGAAGAGTACCTGTCACTTCTCCGTGAAGAAAAAGCAGCCCTCAAAGAGAAAGGCATAAGCACTCTAGACTTCTCGATTCCTGTCGAATTGCTCGTTCCAACCGACCCAAACGATGCGCTCTGCGTTGAGAACTTCCGCACCTCACTTTTGGAAATCTGCGACGCTCGCAACAATAACGCTCAACTCACACAAGGCACCAAGGGCAATCAGGAAGGTCTTTTCGATTCCTTTAAGGCTCTTTATGCCGAAAAATATCCTGAATTTGCAGCCAAAATCAGCTGGAAAACCAACGACGGCAACCCCATTGAATCCAGAAAGCTTGTCGCACTCTCTTGGATCCCGTTATCGCTCATCTCGAGTAACGTCACCTCTGGCGACATCGAAGCGCCACAACTTCCCCTAGTCTATAGCGGCAAGGAGAAGTGCCAGGAAAAGTTCTTGCAGCTTATGAGGGATGACCGAGTAAGCAAAGCTGCTGGTTCAGCGCGCCGCGAACTCAAGAATCCGCAAGTTCTCAGCGCACTCAAAGTGGCTACGGACCTTCCCGGTCTATACGATGAAATCTATTCGCGTTTCCCCAAGCACTACAACAAAACAGGAAGCTACGGAAAAATCGGCGCCGTTAAGAGCCTTAAGAATAGTCGCAATGAATACAAAACTCCCTTCTTTGAAAAGGCAACGGACAATCCTGTTCCTGATGGCTTTATCTACCCCCTAGTCTGTGGCCTCCGCGCATTGATGGAAGCAGATGATCAGGGGAAGGTGTATTGGAAAACTGATCCTCACAAGTTCCTCGATAGCCCGGCATTTGAAAATGTCGTCGCTCAATACAGCGGTGTCATTCAGCAATCTGACTACGATCCGCAAAAGGTCGGCAAGGGCGCTATGAGCTACACCGCCGTTGAAAACTCGATGAAGCTCGCAGTTCTTATGGGCTAGCGGATACTTAGGCAAAGCATCGGCGCGCAAGGACGTCATTTATGCCCGACGCACTTGCGCGCTTATTATTAAGCTGGCTATGTAAAACTCCGGTATAGAAATGAACTATTGTCGTTCTTTATCGACCAGTAGTTGGCAAAACTCCCCTACGTCCATCAGCCAGCTTTGCTGTTCAGCCGTATATGAACCAAATACAGGACGAGGCACAACCAGTTGGAGACTATGCCTGCGCATCGAGTCCGTGTACTCAGTGCTCACCGCCACATCAAGTGTAATCAAATGCTTATTTTCAATTCTATCCGCTTCTTCCAACACTTGGCGCCAGCGCTCTTTAACGGTCGTTTTTGCGCCAAGCATGGTCAGCTTCTCGGCAGGATACAAAGGATTTCTATAAGCCTCAATCGACGGCATAATGAAATCTGGCTTTGATTTGCCCTCAGTATACGGCTGAGCGGAATAACTTATGCCCCATCCCTTAAACAGGTACTCAAGTTGATGCTCGAAAGCAGTTCCCGCGCGCGATTTCCTCCGCTGGAAAGCTGACATCGTGGTCCGTAACACTCCATCAACATCGAGATCGCCTCTTAGATAGGGAGCCAAATCGCGCTCAAGCAAATGTCTCTCGAATACCTTAAAGAGAATCTCTTCTCGCTCATAGCAGTCAAGAAGGCACTTGTCGGGGTTGCTCCTCCAATCAAGCACACCCAAAGTCGAGATGGAATACCTCGTGAATTCAATCCCTTTGGGAAAAGAATCACCGAACTTTTCGACCATTTCATCCAAATACGTAACAGCCGACGTGGGAAGCGAAACTTCGATGCCAATCGCTTCAAGAATGGATGCGGCGATTGAGTCTATTCGCCTGTCATCTGCGGTTGACCGCGAAAAACCACTGTCGTCAACTTCGTTCAAACCGAAAAGCCATCTTAATTGGCACTCGGCATTTGATCCTTGTCTAGCAAATACAATCAGAAGACCATGCTCGTCTGAAGGTGCAATGACCATCAGGTCACCGATTCTCGAGGCTCGTATCGCTTCGCTATCGTTGTAATAGAGCCTGTATTCTGTCCTAGTCGGATGCTTCCTGCGCGCGTCGTACCAAGTCGTAAACCCGTGATCAAACAAAGGGTCTGCATCGTCGCAAAGAAATACGAAGGTCGTCGGTATATTTCTTATATCATCGTCGCCAAACAGGGAACGGAGCTCCGCAGTTCCGTTGAATTCATGCTGGTTGCTGCGTTTTCTATCAATATCAACAGCAACGAGTTTCTTCGCAACCGCGCCGTCAAAATAGCTACTCAGAACTCCGTAGTCCATCGAAATACGCTCCCATCATCAGCTTGGCCACTGCTCGCACAGCCGGTACGGTGACAGAATTACCAAATTGATGATATGCCTGCGTATCCGAAACCGGAATAATGAATTGATCGGGGAACCCTTGAAGTCGGGCGCATTCACGCGGAGTCAGCTTGCGAGGGTTCTTCCCCTCGCCACGTGAAACAAGAATCTCACTTCCGTCCTTGTGATAGCGTGCTGAAAGCGTCCTTGTCGTGTCATTGGGGCCAACCGTGCTATAGCCAAAGCCATTGCCTGCCGCCTGATGCTTTTCCTTATATGCACGCAAATAAGCCCACAGTTTGTCGGAAAGAACGTATCGATCATCAGGAGCATCTTCAAGAATCTCCCCGACGGTGTGCCCACCGCCCCCAAGCTCTAGTTGGTCCCAATCAAAATTAGTTTTTTTCTTAAAGCCAACAATGTAAATGCGCTCACGATGCTGGCAAGTCCAATTCTTGCTATCAAGAACCTTGTAGTGCACATCGTAACCAAGCTCGTCCTTAAGGGTCTGCATAATAATCCTGAAGGTCTTGCCGCGATCGTGACTCGTTAGGTTTTTAACGTTTTCCAGCAGGAAAGCATCAGGTTTTTTGTCGCGAATAATACGAGCTACTTCGAAAAATAATGTCCCCTGCGTCTTGTCTTCAAAGCCAGTAGCACGTCCCATCGATTTTTTCTTTGAAACGCCCGCGAGCGAGAATGGCTGGCACGGAAATCCCGCCAATAAAACGTTAAATTTTGGAATGTCGTCCGAACGAACGTCATGAATGTCCCCAGCTGGCTGATCACCGTAATTCATGCGGTACGTCTTCTGTGCATATTTATCCCACTCGCAAGAAAAAACGCACTTGCCACCAAGTTCTTGGAACGGCAAGCGAATGCCACCGATACCAGCAAATAGGTCAATGTAAGTGAAAGGAGCGTCCTCCCGATCACCCTGCGCAAAGGGCGCCTGATAACCTAGGGAGCGTATAAACGTGAGCTCCGTAGCAGATGGACTGGTCTCGCCAGTCTCCCAACGCCGGACGGTTCTATCACCATTAGGTCCCATGCCAAGAGCGGCGGCGAACTCCTTCTGAGTCAGCGCGAGCTCCTTGCGTTTGGCAGTTATCTCTTCCCTAACGTCTTTCATGCTATCCAATCGGAACAAACTACGGACGAACTGTCCGCTAATTGACACAGCGTTATCAAGATTAAACGCGATGCATGGCAGTTGCAACACTTTGTTGCAACGCCTTTCAACGGTAACTTAGATTAACGTGTCGCACGGACAAACGATTGCCCCAACTTGCAACTAGCCAACATCAGGCCTGCGTATTCAGTCACAACCTAGAGCTATCAGCAAAGGCCTCATTAGTTCGCGTCGTTTGGCGGTTTTAGAGTTCTCTTCTACAAGATCTTTCAGCCGCTGCATATCGAGCCCTTGCCCAAGCGCGTCGTTATAGGCATCGATAATTAATGAGGGGTCCTCGCAATCGAGGCAAAGATCGACAAGCGTGCGCTCGGGTTTGGTTACCGGCAGGCCGTCGAGCCAGACGATATCCTGCTCCGCAATCTCGCGCTTTACAAAAGAAAGGGATTCGTTTCTCGTATTGATGCGCATGGGCGCGATCATCCTGTAGGGGGACAGAAAGAAATCGCCGATTTGCTGAAGGTTCGCCGCCGTCGTACCGCTCACAGCGATGCCATCCCACTGGCGCTTTCTCTCCCACGCACAAAGGGAGGGATTGGTGAGCTTCCAAAGAGCGTTGAGCTCATCGGTGTCTCGGCGCTGCGTGCCCGACATCCGGTAGGCGCCGTGGCATATCCGCTCAAGACGCCCCACGCGGCATGAGTGCGCCAGCGCATCTCGAGAAATGTCCATGCGAGCCGCCTGGGCTGTGGTAAACACGCCCTCACTCTCGGAAAGCTCTCTTATCGCCGTTATGTTGCTAAAGTACTTCATGTTGCAATTGTAGGATATTTTCATACTTTTGCAACGTGATTTTGATCCGCGCGATCCATACGCCTTGCTTATCCCATTTCTGACGCCGTTTTGTACCGGCACCCCATCTCCCGCTATCGAGGTCTAATACTTTTCCCACTGCCACCCAAAAACTCATCCAACATTAATCTTGGCTCAAGAATCGCTTAATCTATAACCTGCACTATAGAGTTCGACCAAGGGCGGGGCGGCGCAACGCAGACCGCCGAACGCAACGCTCGCGCCCGAGCAAATTGCCCGGCGTCGCGCCCATCGAACGAAAGGACAGGTCATGGACGACCTCGAAAAAGTTGAAACCATCCGCACCAAGTGCAACGTGAGTTACACCGATGCCAAGGCGGCGCTCGACGCCGCCGACGGCAACGTTTTGGATGCCATCATTTGGCTCGAGTCGCAGGGCAAGACCCAGACCACGTCGGCGCATGCCGCCACCGAGTCCGCGCCAGTCGATGAGCCCTCGGCCGAGATGGTCGCCGCGCAGGCAGCCTACGAAAAGTCGAGTGAAAAGACCGACTTCTCCAAGAAGATGGACAGCGTGTGGGAGTACCTCAAAAAGCTCTTCCGCCTGAGTCTGGACACCAAGTTTATCGCCACGCGCCGCGACGCGATCATCCTCAACATCCCCATCCTGATTCCCATCGTCGCGCTGTTTGCCTGGGGCGCCACGATATGGCTGATGCTGATTGGCCTGTTCTTTGGCATGCGCTACCGCATCGACAGCGACGGCGACGTGCCCGGCAGCATCAACAACCTTATGGATAGCGCTGCTAACGCCGCGGACGACATCAAGCAAAATCTCAACGACGACAAGTAATCGCAGACGGGGGCACGCATGGCACGAATCCTGATCGTAGAGGACGAGGAGAAAATCGCCCGCTTTGTGACACTCGAGCTGGAGCACGAGGGCTACCAGGTGGAGCACGCCGCCGACGGACGCACCGCCGTTGACCTGGCGTTGGAGCGCGACTACGATCTGATTCTGCTCGATGTACTGTTGCCGCAGCTCAACGGCATGGAGGTGCTGCGGCGCATACGCAAGCACAAGGATGCGCCAGTGATCATGGTCACCGCGCGCGATGCCGTGATGGACAAGGTTGCCGGGCTCGACGCCGGCGCCGACGATTACCTGACCAAGCCGTTTGCGATCGAGGAGCTGTTCGCACGGATCCGCGTGGCGCTGAAGCGCTCGGAAGCCGTGCGGGCGGCTTCGGGCGTTGGCGGCGGCGGGGCCGGGGCTGGCGTAGCGAGCGGCACGGCCGCCGGTATCGCCACAATGTCCCCGGCAACCGACACGGCCCAGACCGCTGCCGCGCCCTCCCCCGCCGCACTCGCCGTGGGTTCGGTCGCGCTCGATCCCGACCGCCGCGAAGTCACGGTCGGCGGCTCGCCCATCGCGCTCACGGCCCGCGAGTTCGACGTCCTCGCCCTGCTTATGACGCATGCCGAAACCGTGCTCACGCGCGAGCGCATCGCGCACGAGGCGCTGGGCTACGAATACGTAGGCGACACCAACAACGTCGACGTGCACATCGCGCACCTGCGTGCCAAGATCGAAGACGCCGGCGGTGCCCGCATCATCCAGACCGTGCGCGGGGTGGGCTATGTCTGCCGCGCGTAATGCCGAGGCCAAGCGCGTCACCTCCATCGCCCGCGCCATCAACTGGAGCTATATGTGGCGCCGCCTGATGAGCTACGTCTGGCTCGATCTGTTGCTGTTGGTTATTGCGGTGGCGATCCTCGTCTATGGATACAACCAGACGCTGCCCAACGGCGCGTTTACCGCAGGATGGATCCCCAGCGCCACCGTTCGCAGCATGTCGCTGACGCCCGCGCGCGGCTGGGACCTGACAACGCTCACCTATACCGTCGAGCTTGCGCGTACCACCAAGACTTTCCCCCTCGCGCAGGACCTCGTCACGCTATGGCCTCTCTACCTTGTAGTTGTGGGTTGGCAGGTCATCAGCGTGCTCAACATGCTCGGCGGCGCCCGCCGCGTGCGCCGCACCATGGCGCCGCTCAACGATCTGGCCCTGCGCGTGGACGAACTCGGCCGCATGCAGCTCTCCGGCGGCAAGATGGAAACGCTCGAGCAGGCCATCGAGCGCGCAAGCGTCGACTCGCCGAGCGTCACCACCGGCGACGCCGACCTGGCAAGCATCGAGGTCGCGCTCAACCGCCTGCTGCGCCAGATGCAAGAGGCCAAGCTGCAGCAGATGCGCTTTGTCAACGACGCGAGCCACGAGCTGCGCACGCCCATCGCGGTGATTCAGGGCTACGTGAACATGCTCGATCGCTGGGGCAAAGACGACCCGGACGTGCTGGCAGAATCCATCGCGTCCCTCAAGGCCGAAAGCGAGCACATGCAAGAGCTCGTGGAACAGCTGCTGTTTTTGGCACGCGGCGACGCCGGACGCACGGTCCTGCGGCGTGCGAATACCAACCTGGCCGCGCTGGTCGGCGAGGTATGCGAGGAGTCACAGATGATCGATGCCGCGCACACGTATCGACTGGCGTACGACGCTGCGCTTGTCAGCGACCCGCGCTGCGACGCGCCCGTTGACGTGGCGCTCGTGAAGCAGGCTCTGCGCGTGATCGTGCAAAACGCCGCCAAGTATTCGGACGCGGGCACGCCCATCTCGTTTGGCGTAGCGCCAGATGCGGGCGCAGGCACGATCGACATAAGTGTTGAGGACGAGGGTATCGGCATGAACCAGGAATCCGCAGCTCACGCGTTTGAACGGTTCTACCGCGCCGACAACGCACGCGATGCCGGCGCGCAGGGCTCCGGTCTGGGGCTTGCCATTGCCAAGTGGATCGTCGATAGCCATGGTGGTGTCATTGGCGTGACCTCAGTCGAGGGCGTCGGCAGCCGCTTTACGATTCGCCTGCCGCGGTAGGAAGCCCCTCGGCATAAAAAAGGGATAGGGCCAGGCGGCTCTATCCCTTTTTGCTAGCTATAGCAGCCTGTGCGCTACTCGCGGCACAGATGCACGGCGAAGCCGGCGAACTCGCGCTTAAAGTACACGAGCTTGGTGCCGCCGTCGGGCAGCAGCACGCGCGACTCCTCGTTGACCTCGAGCCCGCGCTCGGCAAACCACTTCTCGGCCGCATCGATGTCGTTGACGGCAAAGCCAATGTGGCCCTTGGTGCCACGACCGTTCTGCTTCATGACCTCGATCAGCGAATCGTTAAAGTACGAAACCGGGGTCTCGATAACGGGTAGGCCCATCATCGTCGAGAACAGCTCCGCGATCTCCAGGGCATCGGCCGGGTCGGTGGCGTTAATGCCCACGTGGGCGACGCGCATGCCAAAGAGCTCTACCGGGTTGGCGTTCTGCTCATTCATTACAGGCAGCGCCTACTGAGCCATAACGTCGAGAACGGCCTTCTCGGCAGCGACGCGGTTCATGCCGGTCATGAAGGGCACGCCGCTCACGTACGGGCAGGTGAGGCCCTCGGGGGCAACGGTGGTGGCGATCAGCAGGTCGGCGCCCTCGTCGCAAGCGTCCTTGGCCTCAGAGATGGCGCACTGCACGATCTCATACTTGCCGGCATAACCGTTGGCGTCGAGCATGGTAGCGACCTTCTGGGCAACGAGCGTGGAAGTAGCAGCGCCAGCACCGCAAGCCAAAACGATCTTCTTCATAGGTAATGTCTCCCTTCATGGTTTACTTTAGGTAAGTGTACCGCAGCGAGCGATGGCACTCAGCCTCGATGAGCTTTTATGCCAGTTTGCTTGCGCGCTGCGTATAATACATCTAGTACGTGTTGTCATACCGCTCGCTATATGAGCGACTAAGGATCCCCATATGCCCGATTCCCGCACACTCTGGACCGCCGTCGTTATCATCTGCATCGGCGTGTCGGTGTTCTTTAGCGTCAAAAAACGCACCACGTTCAAGCGTCTGCAGCAGCTTATGGCTGCCAAGCAGTGGGACGAGTTCGATCGTTTGCTCGACGGCAAACTCACCAGCATGCTGTACCCGCGCTACAACCGCGACTACCTGCGTCTGAACTCCTATCTGCTGCGCGAGGACCACAAGCGCGCCGATGAGATGTTCGATTTGCTGCTGGGGCTCAATCTGCCCAAGATGCAGCGCGTCGACCTGGTGATTAAGGCCTTTAACTACTATGCTGGCCAGGAGGACCGCAAAAAGTCCAAGGAGCTTCTGCACGAGATCAAGGGCTTTGAGGGCGGTCAGGCCGAGGCGGTCGCACACGAATGCCAGCTGATGTACGACACGATGATCCTCAAGCGCCACAACGACATTCCCGAGCTGGAGCGCATGCTCAAGGAAGCCGGTGACGACAAGGTTAAGAGCTGCCGCCTGGAATACCTGCTAGCCCTGCAGTACCAGAACAAGGGCGACGAGGCCAAGTTCGCCGAGTACTTGGAAAAGTCGGGCCAACACTCGATGGCCGTCAACGCGTAACGGACGGCTTGTGCTAGACTTCTAGTCTCACGGGGGCGTGGCGGAATTGGCATACGCAGGGGACTTAAAATCCCTCGCCGCAAGGATTGTGGGTTCGAGTCCCACCGCCCCTACCATGTAGTGCTTACGAGCCCGTGTCCCCCAGGGATGCGGGCTCATTTCTTTAAGATGCCGGTGGGGCTCGAACCCGCGAGGGGGCGAGCGTCAAGCGGACGCGCAGCGTCCGTAGCGAGCCGGCGAGGACGCCGGCAGGCAGCCGAAGCCGGTGCGGATTTGCGCAACAAATACGCAGATGTCCCACCGCCCCTACCATTTGGCTTTTACGAGCCCGTGTCTCTTTGGGATGCGGGCTTGTTTCTTTTGGATGCCGATACAGATGGTGAGTTGTGGTGGAATAGTTCTTGTTTATGTTGTTTACCAGCCTATTTAAGAACTATTTCACCGCAGCTTAGGTTGATACTCCCACATTTTTCGATGGAAAAACGTGGTTGTCTCGCACATTTTTCGATGGAAAAACGTGGTTGTCTCCCACATTTTCCAAGGGAAGCGCCCAGATGACCTTATACTAGCCAAGAGGGTTGGGAGGCAATATGCAGCGACAGCTTATGAGTGAACTTATCGCTTGGCAATCGAGAGCGAATCGCAAACCCCTCTTGCTTAAGGGTGCCCGCCAGACAGGAAAGACTTGGCTTCTTAACGAATTCGCGAGCCAACAGTATCGAAACGTCATGCGTTTTGACTTTATGCTCGAGCCGAGCGCACGCTCGCTGTTCGATGGAGACCTCGACCCCAAGCGCATCATCTCCCAGATAGAGCTTCTGCGCGGCCAAACCGTAACTCCGGCAGACACGCTCATCATCTTTGACGAGATCCAAGAGGCACCGCGCGGCATCACCTCGCTCAAGTACTTCAACGAGCTTGCACCCGAATACCACATCGTGGCAGCCGGTTCCTATATGGGCCTCGCACTCCGGCGCGAAAACGAGTCATTTCCCGTCGGCAAAATTGACCAGCTCACCATGCGTCCCATGGGGTTTGCCGAGTTCGTTCGCGCCGTCGACGGCGATCCGCTCGCCGACGCCATCCTTGCCGCAGACATGAACCTTCTAGCAAACGTCACCGAAAAGCTCGAGCACTTGCTCAAGGAATACCTTGTTGTCGGTGGTATGCCCGAAGTTGTCTCCGCTTTCGCCGAGACCCGCGACTTCATCGAAGCCCGCAGGCTTCAGCAGCAAATCATCGAGGCTTACGAATCCGATTTTGGCAAACATGCACCCGCCCGCATCGTCGAGCGCATGAGGTTGGTTTGGAAATCCCTTCCCGGCCAGCTTGCAAAGGAAAACAAGAAGTTCGTCTACGGAGCCCTTCGCCCCGGGGCGCGCGCACGCGATTTCGAAGAGAGTCTCCAGTGGCTCATGGATTACGGAATCGTTCATAAGGTGCCGCGCGTTTCCGCTCTCAGGGCACCGCTTTCGAGCTATGAGGACCTCTCGGGCTTCAAGCTGTTTTGCATCGACACCGGCATCCTCGGCGCGCTCTCCAACCTCCCACCGACCATCGTCCTGGACGGCTCCGCTGTTTTCACCGAGTTTAAGGGCTCGCTCACCGAGCAATATGTCGCACAGGAACTCTTGCTGCAAGGCAAAAGCCCCGCGTACTGGTCCTCTACCTCTGGCAATGCCGAAACCGATTTTGCTATCGATCACATGGGGACTGTACTTCCGCTTGAGGTCAAGGCGGCGGAGAACCTTAAAGCGAAGAGTCTGAAAATAGCCTGCGAAAAATTCAAACTCATGCGTTGCGTGAGGACCTCCCTGGCGGCATATAGAGACGAGGACATGCTCGTCAATATTCCGCTTTGGGAGATTGGGCAAATCGACAGGCTGGCATAAGTAGCTAAAATAGCCCCGTCCCAAAAAGACTAGTTTTAGAGGGTGCTCAGGCTCGGGGCCCAGGCGATGGTGGGGGTCGCGCCGTCGAGAACCTCGTTAATGGTGGCGGCCATACCGGCGAGCAGGCTGTTCTCGCTTACGGTGAGCGTGTCGTAGCCGCCGGCTCGCATAAGCTCGCGAATCACCACGGCACCAGCCAAGATCACGCCCGCGCGCTTGGGCTGCACGCCCGGCAACGCGGCAATGCCCGCAACATCCAGCGCGGACATACGCTCGATGGCAGCCGAAACCTGCTCTATCGAAAGCTCGCGCAGGTGCACAAAGCTCGAATCATACGGCTCCAGCTCGTGAACGAGTGCCACGAGCGTGGTGACGGTGCCGCCCACCGCAACGAGGCGTTCGGCGCGCTCAAAGTCGCTGGGCAGGCCTTCAAAATAGGCGGCAAACTGCTCGCCTGCCCACGCGGCAGCGGCAGCAAGCTCGCCATCCGCGGGCGGCAACGCGGAGAAAAAGCGCTCCGTCACACGACGGCAGCCAATGTCCAGCGAGCGCGTTCCCTCCAGTGCAAAGACGCCGCGCTCCGGCGCGTACACGCCAGTCGCGAGCTCCGTGGATCCGCCGCCCGAATCGGCAACAATGATGCGCTCGCCGGCAAAGTCGTGCGCCACGCCGAAAAACGTCAGGCGCGCCTCGACCTCGCCCGGAATCACCTGTGGCTCAAGCCCCAGATCGCGCAGGCCGTCCAGCAGCAGCGCGGCATTGGACGCATCGCGCGCGGCACTCGTGCAGGTGGTGCAGACGCACACGGCCCCAAAGGCACGGGCCTCGTCCACAAACATGTGACACGCAGCGAGCACACGCTCGACAGCCGCCTCGCAAAAGCGCCCCGTCGCGTCCACGCCCTCGCCCAGGTCGGTAATCTCGGTATGCTTGGACGATTCCACGATCGCCCCGCCCTCGACCTGCGCTAGCACTAGTCGCGACGACACCGTTCCCAAGTCAATCGCCGCCACCTTATATCGTTTGTCGCAATGCGTCATTGCAGGCTCCCCTCCGGGCGCTATTTGCCGTTGGACACGACCGTCTGGCCCTCGACGCCGTTAAACCCAAACAGCATGTCGAGCGCCTGGATGTACCACGGCGCGTCCTTGCCGACTTCTTCGATTTCCTTGGCCACTTCGCTGGCCTTCTTGGCGTTTGAGGACTTTTTGCTCGACGACGAGTCCGAATCGTCGTCCAAGCCTAGCACGTCAATCTTCTTCTCGCCGGGCATCACCAGGCCCAGGTCCTCGGACGCCGCGTCCTTGATACCCTCCTCCGAGAGCAGTTTGTCGACGCTTTTTTGCAGCTCATCATTGTATTGCTGGCGAATCTCGACCTGCTTGGCCAAGATGTCGCTCGAGCGTTTTGCCACGTACAGGTCGCGTACGGGAAAATACAGGCTCACGAGCGCCAGCGCCACCACGATACCGATAAACAGCGGACGCAGAGAGCCATGCGTAAAGTCATAGATCGCCTTGACCACCGCATTGTCGTTGGCGTAGCGCATAAAGTCCGAGCCCGAAAGACGGCTCGAAGGCCTGCTCGACCTGTCGTGCGTCTGGGCCGAGGGACGCGACGCATGTGTCGAACGTGCCGGGCGCACCGGTCCATCTGCCGAAGTATTCACATGAGCATTGGGGCGCGAGGTACTTGTCGGGCGCTGCGTGGAGCGGTCGGCGCCGGCGTAGGCGGACCCACCGAGCTGCACCGTGCGCGCACGGCGAGGCGACGGCTCACGCGAACCGGCGGAATAGTACCTGTTGTCGTAAATCTGATCCATGTGCGCCTTGTGCGGTTGAGGTTTGTTTGCGCTAAGTATTCTAGTTATAGCACGAGCGCGTGCACCACCTTCGGCAGCCTTTGCTTGACATAAAAAAGGCGCTGAGCCGTATGGCCCAGCGCCCATGGCGCTTTGCAGCATCCAGTCAAGGCGGGACGGAACCGAGTCAGCCTCCCCCTCGCCAAATTCGCCCGTTTAGCGAATGTTGTAGAACGCGGTCTTACCGGCGTAGCGCGCGCTGCCCTCGAGCTCGTCCTCGATGCGGATGAGCTGATTGTACTTGGCGATACGGTCGCTACGGCACGGGGCGCCCGACTTGATCTGGCCGGCGTTGACGCCCACGACCAGGTCGGCGATCGTGGAGTCCTCGGTCTCGCCGGAGCGGTGGCTCACGATGCAGGCGTAACCGGCCTCCTTGGCGGTCTCGATGGCCTCGAGCGACTCGGTGAGCGTGCCGATCTGGTTGACCTTGACCAGGATAGCGTTGGCGGCACCCAGCTCGATGCCCTTCTTGAGGCGCTCGGTGTTGGTGACGAACAGGTCGTCGCCCACCAGCTGCACCTTGTTGCCAATGCGGCGGGTAAGCTCAACCCAACCGTCCCAGTCCTCCTCGGCCATGCCGTCCTCGATGGAGATGATGGGATAGGTGTCGACGAGCTTCTCCCAGTAATCAACCATCTGGGCACTCGTGTACTCCACGCCCTCGCCCTTGAGGTCGTACATGCCGGTTTCGGCGTTGTAGAACTCGGTCGAGGCCGGGTCCATGGCGTACATGAAGTCGACGCCGGGCTTAAAGCCAGCCTTCTCGACGGCCTTGGTAATGTACTCGAACGGCTCGGCATTGGTCTTGAGGTTGGGCGCAAAGCCACCCTCGTCGCCCACGCCGCCGCCCAGGCCCGCCTCGTGCAGCACGCCCTTGAGGGTGTGGTAGACCTCGGCGCACCAACGCAGGCCCTCGGCAAAGCTCGGGGCGCCCACCGGCATGATCATGAACTCCTGGAAGTCGACGTTATTGTCGGCATGCACGCCGCCGTTGAGGATGTTCATCATGGGCGTGGGCAGCAGATGGGCGTTGACGCCGCCCAGGTACTGGTACAGCGAAAGACCCGCCGACTCGGCAGCGGCGCGGGCGACGGCCAGCGACACGCCCAGGATGGCGTTGGCACCGAGCTTGGTCTTGTTGGGGGTACCGTCCGCGGCAATCAGCGCGGCATCGACGGCGCGCTGGTCGAAGGCGTCGAGGCCCACGACGGCGTTAGCGCACTCGTTATTGACGTGCTCGACGGCCTGCGAAACGCCCTTGCCCAGGTAGCGGCCCTTGTCGCCATCGCGCAGCTCGCATGCCTCAAAGGCGCCGGTCGAAGCGCCCGAAGGCACCATCGCGCGGCCGAAGCTGCCGTCCTCGAGCACGGCCTCGACCTCGACGGTGGGGTTGCCGCGGCTGTCGAGTACCTCGCGACCGTAGACATCCAAAATATCGCTCATGTTGTCTCCCTCTCACTTGGAAACGGGTTGAATGCTTGGCGACACGGCTTGCACGCTACAGTGGCGCGCAGGTTCATAAGTTAGCCTTATCGCACTTTTTGCATTATGCCCTAAGTTAGCCAAGGGATACAATCTTTTTGAAAAATAATGGGGGCGATGAGAAAGTCCGTCCCGTCGCCCCCGCAGTCTTACTCCTCTGCCTTTGCGGCATCCCAGAGGTCATTGAGGCCGTGGGTCGAAAGCTCGGCCAGATCCACGTGGGCGTCGGCCGCCATCTGCTCCATCGCGGCCCAGCGGCGGCGGAACTTTGCCGTGCTGGCACGCAGGGCGCTCTCGGCGTCGATTCCCTCCTTGCGCGCAACGTTGACCAGGGCAAAGAGCAGGTCGCCAAACTCCATCTCGCGCTCGGGCGAGCCGGGAGCCTCGGCCTCAAACTCGGCACGCTCCTCAGCGACCTCGTCCCACACGTCCTGGACCGTCTCCCACTCAAAGCCCACGGCAGCCGCCTTGCGCGACACCTTCTGAGCCTGCATCAGCGCCGGCAGGTGCGTGGGCACACCGTCGAGCAGACCCTCGGGTGCGGCCCCGCCTGCCGCCACGGCCTGGTCTTTGGCGGCCTTCTCGGCAAGCTTGACCTCGTCCCAAATCTTGAGCACCTCGTCGGAGTTGTCGGCATCCGCATCGCCAAACACGTGCGGGTGACGACGGATGAGCTTGGCGTCGATATCGCGCGCCACATCGGCCAGCGAAAACTCGCCGGCATCCGCCGCAATCTGCGCATGCAGTACGACCTGCATGAGCACGTCGCCCAACTCCTCGCGCAGGTGTGCCGCGTCGTCGGCCTCGATGCAGTCGAGCGCCTCGTAGGCTTCCTCGATCATGTTCTTGCCAATGCTGCGGTGCGTCTGCTCGCGGTCCCACGGGCAGCCGTCGGGCTGACGCAGGCGCCAGATGGTCTGCACCAGATGCTGCAGCTCGGCCGACGCGTCTACCAGCGTGGACAGGTCGCGCGAACCCTCGGCATTTTGCTGAGCCATATGCTCGGCCATGGTTAGTCCTCCCCCATGATCACATGGCGGAACGCGCCGCCCTCGTAGACGCCGTAGCTATGTGTGCCGTCCTTGGGGATGCTCACGCTGCCGGGATTGAAGAGCCACAGACCCGGGTGCGCGGCGCTTTCCTCGTTAACCTTGATGTGCGTATGGCCGTAGACGAGCGCGGAGCCCTCGGGCAGCGCGGGCGCGTGGTCAACGCTGTTATGCATGCCGGCGCCAAAGACGTGGCCGTGCGTCAGGAACAGTTCACGTCCGGTCTCGTCGAATAGTGTGGCGTAGTCAGCCATGACGGGGAAGTCGAGGACCATCTGGTCGACCTCGGCGTCGCAGTTGCCGCGCACCGCGATGATGCGGTCGGCCAGGGCGTTGAGCAGCGGAATCACGCGTTTGGGGGCGTAGTCGCGCGGCAGGTCGTTACGCGGGCCGTGGTAGAGCAGGTCGCCCAGCAGCACAATGCGGTCGGGCTGTTCGGATTCGATGGCAGTGCAGAGGCGCTCGGCCCAGTATGCCGAGCCATGGATGTCGGAAGCGATGAGGTATTTCATGGGGAGTCCTTTCGGTGGGGTTAATTGGATTGGCGCGGCGCGTCACTCGCCCGCATCACTCAAATCGCAACGCCGCGGCTTGGGCCGCTTGCATCACGCGTTGGAGCGGCACGTTGTGCTCGCGGGCAAGGCGAGCACAGTCCTCGTACTCGGGAGCCGCACGTTCACTGCCATCGGGCAGGGTCGCCACCTTAACGGATACCTCGCCCCAAGGCGTTGTCACCTGCTCGAATCGGCGCGGCAGGCAAACGCGTTCCATCACCTGGCGACGAATGGCGTTGGTCGTGGTCTCCAAAAAGATAATCGTCTGCAGGCGCTCGATATCCTCGTGTGAGCAGATCACCTGCAACTGCCAGCCGGGGCGGCCTTTTTTGCAGTAGAGGGGCAGCCAGTGCACCTCGCGGGCGCCGGCCTCGCGCAGGCGGTCAGCGGCATAGGCGAGTACCTCGGGCGACGCATCATCGATGTCGCACTCCAGCTTGACGATGGTTTCGGGCGCATCGGTCTCGCGGGACAGCGGAGATGTACTTCCACGTTGCATACGGTCCGGATCCTTTCCGCACGGGCTCGTTTTATTCACCCAAACGCTAGCACATCGAACGTGGCACAGGCGTGACTTTCGTCCGTCGTCGCCCTTGCCCCTATCCAAACATGTACGTCAGCCTCCAAACATGTCATTTTTTGTCGGTTTTGGAGGCTGACGTACACGTTTTGGAGCGGGGCCACACACGATCAAAATTGCGCCCGCACTCCGTCCACCACAAAGTTCGCCGCACTCAACAATTTTGAACTTTCTACGCAGTTCATCGGCTAAAAATTACCCTCGGCATACTTATCCGCTGCACGATGTTACTCTAGTTGCATTTGGCTAACTAAGCGGCTGCCGAGGACCCCGCCCGACACCGTTACGGCATAGGAGGTTTCATGTTCGAGAAGCGGCTCTTCTCCCTGGTTCCGCAGGCAACGCCCTACATTATGGCAAGCGTCCTGTTTAAGTGGATCGCGCTCATGGCAAACATCACGGTGATGTGGATGCTTGCGCGCATCTTGGGCGGCATCGTCACGGACGGTCTTTCCGCCGCGCTCGCCGTCGATGCCCTCGCACAGGCGGCCTTGCCGCTCGCCGCCGCCATCATCGTGCGCGCCGCCTCCATCTACCTGGCCCAACGCGCCGGCGACAAGGCCGCGTTCGAGGCCGTCCGCCGCGTGCGCTCGCTCGTCTACGACAAGCTCACCGCACTCGGCCCCTCCTACACCGAAACCGTCCCCACCGCCGAGGCCGTCCAGACCAGCGTCGAGGGCGCCACGCAACTCCAGGTGTACTTTGGCGGTTACCTGCCGCAGCTCTTCTTTGCCGGCTTGGCACCCATCACGCTGTTTGTACTGCTCGTGGGCCAGGCAGGTCTTCCCGCCGCGCTGCTGCTCGCCTGCGTTCCGGTCATCCCCGTCTCCATCATGATGGTCATGCGCAACGCCAAAAAGATCGGTGCCGAGTACTGGGGCAGCTATGTCGATCTGGGCGGCATGTTCCTGGAGGCCGTGCAGGGTCTCACCACCCTTAAGGTCTACCAGGCCGATCGCAGCCGGCACGAGCGCATCAACGCCGAGTCCGAGCGTTTCCGCACAGCGACCATGCGCCTGCTGGTGATGCAGCTGCGCTCCATTTGCGTTATGGACCTGGTCGTCTATATGGGCGCCGCGCTCGGCATTATCGTAGCCACGCTGCAGCTCGCCACGGGCAAGATTGGCTTTGAGGCTGCCTTCCTCATCGTCTTTCTGTCGCAGGAGTTCTTTTTGCCCATGCGCCGCCTGGGATCGCTGTTCCACACGGCCATGAACGGCATGGCCGCCTCGCGCCGCATGTTTGGCATTTTGGATACGCCCGAGTCCGAGCGCGGCGATGTTGAGCTTGACGGTCGCGGCGATATCGAGCTCACGGACGTGAGCTATGCCTACGGCGACCGCACGGTGCTGGACAGCGCCAGCGCGACCATTGCGCACGGCTCGCTCGTGGCACTCGTGGGCGAAAGCGGCGGCGGCAAATCTACGCTCGCGGGGATTATCGCGGGCCGCAAGGGTGCCTACCGCGGCAGCGTGCGCATTGGCGGCGTCGAGCTGCGCGATGCCACGGCCACCTCACTCATGCGCGCCGTCACGCTGGTGCCCACCAACGGCTACCTGTTTGCCGGCACTCTGCGCGACAACCTGCTGCTCGCCCAGCCCAGCGCCACCGATACCGAGCTTTTGCGCGCACTCGACCGCACGCGCGTGGCGGCCTTTGTGCAGGCCAACGGCGGGCTCGACATGGTGATTAACGAGGGCGGCACCAACCTTTCGGGTGGCCAGCGCCAACGCGTGTGCATGGCACGCGCCCTGCTGCACGACTCGCCCATCTATGTGTTTGACGAGGCGACGAGCAATGTGGACGCTGCGAGCGAAGCCGCGATCGGCGAGGTCATCGCATCGCTTGCCGGCGAGCACACTGTAATTGTGGTGGCACACCGCCTGTCGACGATCGTGGACGCCGACCAGATTCTGGTGCTGGAACGCGGTCGCATTGTCGAGCACGGGACTCACGGCGAGCTCTTGGCAACCGCGGGCGCCTATGCGCGCATGTGGAACAGCCAGGAGCAGCTCTCGGCATATGCGTATGCGGAGGATGATGCCGAGGATGCCGGCGCGGTTGAGGCTGTTGACGGCAGCACCGCCCGTGCCGATGGCCTCAACGGTGCCGGCTCGTCTTCCGCTGCCGCGGCGCCTGACTCCGGCCGCGCCCGTCGCTCGGCGCCGTCCATCATGTGGCGCATGATGGGGCTCGTCCGACCGCTTGCCGGCTGGCTTGTGCTAGCCGTCGCGCTGGGCAGCATTGGTATGCTCACTGCCGCGTTCGTGCCGGCCTTTGGCGCCCTTGGCCTTATGGCCGCGCTGGGCCGCTACGCCTTGGGGCTTGGTCTGATCGCAGCATGCGCGGCCTGTGCCGCCTGCGGCATCGCACGCGGGCCGCTCCACTACGGCGAGCAGCTCTGCAACCACTACATCGCGTTTCGCCTGCTCGCGCACATCCGCGACTTGGTGTTTGGCGCCCTGCGCCAGCTCGCCCCCGCCAAGCTCGAGGGCCGCGGCAAGGGCGATCTCGTGAGCCTGGTCACCTCGGATATCGAGCTGCTCGAGGTCTTCTACGCGCACACCATCTCGCCCATTGCCATCGCTCTGGTCTGCACCGTTGTGTTTGAGGGCTTTTTGCTGGCTGTGAGCCCCGAGCTCGCGGGCATCGCGCTCGTGGCCTACGCGGTCCTGGGCGTGCTACTGCCCCTGACCTCGGCCAAGGCATGCGGCACCACTGGCCGCCAGAGCCGCGAGGGCGCCGGTAAGCTGGGTGCCTTTGTGCTCGACAGTCTACGCGGCGCGTCCGAGACTATCCAGTTTGCCGGTGGCGCCGATCGCAGCCGTGCCCTGGGCAAGCTGACCGGGCGCCGTGGACGCGCGCCTCAAGCGCCGCCAGGCGGCCAGCGAGGCCGTAGCCGATGCGCTTATTCTTGCGGCCAATCTGGTGATGCTCGGGCGAGCGCTGCAGCTGGTGGCTGCGGGAACGATCGATTTTGCCGCAGCGTTTGTCGCCGTCTTTACCTTTGTGTCGTCGTTTGGCTCGGTGATGGCCGTGAGCCGCCTGGGCGCCTCACTGCAGGAGACGCTCGCCTCGGGCGCACGCGTGCTCGATTTGCTCGACGAGCAGCCCCAGTGCGCCGAGGTCGCCGATGGACAGGACGTTGAGTTTGCCGGCGCCGCAGCCGAGCATGTGAGCTTTAGCTATGCGGACGGCGTGGACGCGGGTGGTGCCGACGCCACAGAGCAGGCCGCGAATGACCCCGCTTCGAGTCTCATCCTCGACGACGTGACCTGCACCTTTGCGCCCGGCACCATGACCTGCATCATGGGGCGCTCGGGCTCGGGCAAGTCGACGCTGCTTAAGCTGCTCATGCGTTTTTGGGACCCCGCAGCCGGCACCATCACGGTGAGCGGCGTCGATGCCCGCCACATCAACACGGCGAGCCTGCGCAGCCACGAGGCCTATATGACCCAGGACACACATCTGTTCTGCGGCACCGTACGCGAGAATCTGCTGGTCGCGCGCGCCAACGCCACCAATGCCGAGCTGCTCGACGCTTGCCGCTCCGCCTCACTCACCACGCTCATCGACCGCCTGCCGCAGGGTCTCGACACCCCGGTTGCCGAGCTAGGCGACTCGCTCTCGGGAGGCGAGCGCCAGCGCATCGGCCTTGCGCGTATCTTCCTCAACGACGCACCCTTCATCTTGCTCGACGAGCCCACCAGCGCACTCGACGCTCTCAACGAGGCAGCCGTAATGCAGGCCGTTGACGAGCTCAAGCGCCGCGGCAAGACCATCGTGCTCGTAAGCCATCGCGCCAGCACCTGCGCCTTTGCCGATTTCTCGCTTTCGGTCGAGCACGGGAGGCTGAGCTAGATGGCGCGCACCGCCGACACACCGGAGCTGGCACGCAAACGTGAGCGCGAGGCCCAAATGGTGTCGCAGATGATTGCGCTGTGGTGCCGCGGGCATCATGGCGGCGGGCATGCGATCGAGCAGGCTGGCGACGATGAGCCCGCGCGCGTGAAGCTCGGCCTTCGGACCATTACGCTCTGCCCCGAATGCGCCGAGCTGCAGAAATACGCCATCGCGCGCATTGAGCACTGCCCGCACATGGGCACCAAGACATTTTGCTCGGCCTGTCCTTCGCATTGTTACCGGCCTGCCATGCGCGAGAAGATACGCGAGGTCATGCGCTGGTCGGGACCGCGTATGATCCGCTATCGTCCCGTCACCGCCGTGCGGCACGCGATTATAACCGTGCAGTCCAAACGAGCGGCGACACGAAGCAAGTAGTCGCCGGCGCCGGCACGCGCTGCCCCGCCCCTCGCCCTCGTCTCAAACGTGTACGTCAGCCTCCAAACATGTCATTTTTTGCAGCTTTTGGAGGCTGACGTACACATTTTAGAGCGAGGCCGCACCGCGCGCCGCGCAGCCTTTCCAATCGATTTCGACCCCCGGCGTGCGCGGCGTGTTGAGAGCTGCACCATTACAATGGAGCGGATTCGCCAAATGCAAAGGAGTCGCCATGCCCGCATGCCCGCTGGTCGATTGCCATACCCATACCTCGTTTTCGGACGGCCATGCCACGTTTGAGGACAACGTCCGCGCTGCTGCCGCCGCCGGATGCCGTGTCATGGTCTCGACCGACCACCTCACCCTGCCTGCCAGCATGGATGCTAACTGCGAGGTGCAGGTCGTCGAGGGCGACTTGCCAGCACATCGTCTGGCCTTTGAGGACGCCCGCAAGCTCGCCGCGCAGATTGCGCCGGAGCTCGCCTTTATCTACGGTTTTGAATGCGATTGGTACGAAGGTTGCGAGCCTTTGGTTGAGCGCTGGTCCGCGGGTGCCATTGTGCGCTTGGGCAGCGTGCACTGGATTGGCGACCCGGGCGATATTGCGGCAGGCGCTGCGGGCACGGCAGAGACAGAGGACGTCGCGCGCCCCGATACGCCCGATTCCCTTTGCGGCTGGATCGACGACGATACCAACCTGCATGTTTGGGAAAACCTGGGCGTGCGCGGCGTGTGGGAGCGCTACGTCGACGACTGGTGTCGTGCTTGCGAAAGCTCGCTTGACTTTGACGTGATGGCCCACCCCGACCTGGTCATGCGCTTTTCGAAGGAGGGCTTTGCACCCGACTTTGACCCCGCGCCGTTTTGGCAGCAGATGGCCGAATGCGCCCACGATACAGGTCGCCGCGTTGAGGTCTCGACCGCCGCACCGCGCAAGGGCCTCGACGACTACTATCCCGCGACCGGGCTGTTGCGTTGCTTCGCCCACGCCGAGGTGCCGATTACTTTTGGCTCGGACGCACACCGCGCCTGCGATATCTGCTGGAATATCCGCGAGGCTCAGGCCCATGCCTACGACTGCGGTTATCGAACCTTCGACATCCCCCACCCCACCGGCGAATGGGAGTCCACGCCCCTCGCCTAGACATCCCTTCATGAGTTGCGGTGAAATAGTTCCTGTTTATGGCCCTAAGACCGTCAAACAAGAACTATTCCACCGCAACTTCTATTTCATTGGCAACTCCCGAAAGACTGTCCCTAACGACTAGTCGTTTAAGAACGTCCCCAATGACTGCCAATGACTAGTGGCGGCGAGCGTTGAGTTCGCCGGCCAGCTCGTCGAGGGTGATGCCGTAGCGTTCGAGCGTCACGAGCAGGTGGTAGACCAAATCGCCGGCTTCGTAGCGGATGTGGTCGTGGTCGTTGTCCTTGCAGGCCATGATGACCTCGCTCGCCTCCTCGGCAAGCTTCTTGAGCAGTTCGTCCTCGACGTCGGTCAGCAGACGGGCGGTATAGCTCTCCTCCGGCGACGCATCGCGACGACCGTGAATCACCTCGGCCAGTCCCGTCAGCGTCTCGCCGATGTTTCCCGGCTGCACGTTAGCGGTTCTGACTCCCATGGTTATTTCCTCTCGTTACTGCAGCGTAAAGTAGGTACCGGTCTCATCGAACCGAGGCTTTGCGCCCTTTTTCTCAAAGAACTCGACGATAACGGCATGGGCCTCATCGAGCCTTTCCTTCTCGGCCTCGAGCCAAAGCGACTGCGCCCCGCAGGCATCAGTCAGGTGCACGCGGCATGGCACGCCCGCGCGGAGGAGCTCGGTGTTGCAGTCGGCGACCTCGAACGGCGTCACAACTTTCATCGCACTCCCCCTTCCACGCGCTTAAAGAAGCAGGTACGGTTGCCGGTGTGGCAGGCCGGACCCGGCGAGTCAACCTTGACCAGCAGCGTATCGCTATCGCAGTCGGTCCAGAGCTCCTTGACCTCCTGCATGTTGCCGCTCGTCGCGCCCTTGTTCCAGAGCTCCTGACGGCTACGACTCCAAAACCACGTGGTGCCGGTCTTGAGCGTGAGCCCCACCGACTCCTCGTTCATCCAAGCAACCATAAGCACCTCGCCGGTGTCATATTGCTGAACCACACAGGGAATGAGCCCACAGTCGTCGTATTTAAGTTCTGCCGCGGTTGTCACTTGCTCCATTTAGAAGTCCAATCTCACGGGGATTCCCTGGCTAGCCATGTATTCTTTGACTTCGCGAATGCTGAAGGTTCCAAAGTGAAAGACGCTCGCCGCCAGCACGGCATCGGCCTCGCCCTCGATCACGCCCTCGGCAAAATGCTCGAGCGTGCCCACGCCGCCGCTCGCAATGACGGGGATTGGCACCGCACGGGCCACGGCACGGGTGAGTGCCAGGTCGAAGCCAGCCTTGGTGCCGTCGCGATCCATGCTGGTGAGCAAGATCTCACCGGCGCCGCGACGAGCCGCTTCCTCGGCCCACGCCACCGCATCGATACCCGTGGCGTTGCGACCGCCCGCCGTAAAGACCTCCCACTTGTCGGCACCCGGCTGACCGGGCAGGCCAACGCACTTGGCATCAATCGCCACAACCACGGCCTGGCTGCCAAACGCCGCGGCGGCCTGGCTGATCAACGACGGATCGCGCACGGCGGCAGAGTTAAGCGACACCTTATCGGCGCCGGCGGCAACCATAGTCCGCATGCCCGCCAAGTCGCGAAAACCGCCGCCCACGGTATAGGGAATAGCGAGCTCCTCGGCCGCGTGCGCCGCCATCTCGATGGTCGTCGCGCGGTTGTCGCTCGTCGCGGTAATGTCCAAAAAAACGACCTCGTCCGCACCCTCGCGGTCGTAGGCGCGGGCCAGCTCCACCGGGTCGCCCGCATCGCGCAGGCTCACAAAGTTGACGCCCTTGACCACGCGGCCGTCCTTGACGTCCAAGCAGGGAATCACGCGTTTGGTAAGCATGGGCTACTCCTCCCCTCGGGCGGCGGCCAGCGCCTGGGCCAGCGTAAAGTTGCCCTCGTAGAGCGCACGGCCGGTAATGGCGCCCTCGATGGCATCCTCGCCCGCCGCGGCGAGCGCACGGATATCGTCGAGCGTCGAGATGCCGCCCGACGCCACGACGGGAAAGCCCGCGACCTGCGCCACATGGCGATATGCTGCCACGTCGATGCCCGTCTGCATGCCGTCGCGCGCGATATCGGTATACACCAGATGCTTAAAGCCCAGCTCGGTGAGCTGCGCCACGGCGTCGTCGAGTGCCACGCCCGCGCCGTCACGCCAGCCGTTCACCTTGACCTGACCGTCGCGTGCGGCGATGTCTGCCACCAGCAACTCGCCAAAGCCTTGGGCTGCCACTTCGGCAAAACCCGGCTCGGTCACCAGCACGGTGCCCAGTGCGATGCGGCGCGCACCGTAGCCGGCCAGCTCATCGATGCGTGCAAGCGAGCGGACGCCACCGCCCACGTCCACGGACAGACCGTCGACGCCGCAGATGGCCTTAATCGCCGCCGAGTTGGCGGCGCACGCGTCCTCGTCCTCGCCAAAGGCGGCGGACAGATCGACGACGTGCACCCAGCTCGCACCCTGCTCGGCAAAGGAGCGGGCAACGGCCACGGGGTCGTCGGAATATACCTTGCAGCGGCTGCGGTCGCCGCGCTCCAGGCGCACGACCTTGCCGTCGATCAAATCGATTGCGGGAAACAGAATCATCTGCCAACCTCCTCGACGATGCTCACGAAGTTCTTAAGGATGCGCTGACCCAGCGCGGAGGATTTCTCGGGATGGAACTGGCAGCCCCACACGTTGCCGTGGCGTACGATGCACGGGAAGCTCCGTGTATAGTGCGTGCGCGCCAACACATCGGCGGCATCGACGTCGTCTGCCACCGCATAACTGTGGGTGAAGTACATATTGGCGCCCTCGGCAAAACCGGCGAGCAGCGGATCGGCCGCGCCGGCAGGCGTCATGTGCACCTGATCCCAGCCCACATGCGGGACCTTCAGACGGCTCGACTCCAGGCGCGTGCACGAGCCGCGCATGATGCCCAGGCCATCGGCCCAGGGGCCGCCGACCTGCTCGGAGGCATCGTCGTCCACGTCCGCACCCTCGTCCGCCGGCACGCCCTCGTCGCCACGCTCAAAAAACAGCTGAAGGCCCAGGCAGATGCCGAGCAGCGGAGTTCCGGCGGCAACGGCGTCGAGTACCGCGTCCGCCTCGCCGCTCTGACGCATAAAGGCGATCGCGTCATAGAACGCGCCCACACCCGGGATGACCAGGCCGTCGGCGTTGCGGATCTGCTCCGGATCGTCCGACGTGCAGGCGGCAGCACCGGCGCGCGCGAGCCCGCGCACGACGCTCGACAAGTTGCCCTTGTGGTAGTCGACCACCACGATCTTCGGTTCGCCCACGCGACCCTCCCTTTTCCCATTCAAAACCCGCCAAAAAGGGACAGGTTTATTTTGGTCGGTTAAACGTTCACCCACCACATAAGACGGCATTTCCGCAGATAAAACCTGCCAAAATAAACCTGTCCCTTTTTGGCAGGTTACAGCGAGCCCTTGGTGCTGGGGATGCCCTGCACGCGGGGATCGAGCTCGCAGGCGTGGCGCATCGTGCGGCCCACGGCCTTAAAGGCGGCCTCGATAATGTGATGTGAGTTGCCGCCCGCCAGCTCGCGCACATGCAGCGTGAGCTTGGCGTCGCGCGCAAAGGCGTAGAAGAACTCGACGGTCAGCTCGGTATCGAAACTGCCCACGCGCTCAGTCGGCACGGGCAGCTCGCAGTAGGCCTGCCCGCGACCCGAAATGTCCACGGCGGCCATCACGAGCGTCTCGTCCATGGCGATCGCCGCATCGGCAAAGCGCGTAATGCCCGCCTTGTCACCCAGCGCTTGGCAGAACGCCTCGCCCAGCACAATGCCCGTGTCCTCGACGGTGTGGTGTGCGTCGACCTCCACATCGCCCACCGCGTGCACCGTCAGATCGAACAGGCTATGACGACCAAAGGCGTTGAGCATGTGGTCGAAAAACGGCACTCCGGTCGAGATATCGCACACGCCGCTTCCATCCAAGTCGAGCTTGACGACAATATCGGTCTCCCCCGTCTTACGGGCTATCTCGGCATAGCGGTCCATCTACATCTCCTCCTTCACCAGCGCGGCAAACGCAGCCAGTACCTCGTCGTTTTCCCGCGGCGTGCCCACGGTAATGCGCAGGCAGTCCGCAAGCCCCGGCGCGTAGCTAAAGTCGCGCACCAAAATCGAGTACTCGTCGCGCAGGCGCTCGCGCACGCGCGTGGCATGCGGCGTGCGCACGAGCACAAAATTCGCCGCGCTCGGCCACGCCTCCACGGACAGGCCCTCGGCAGCCATCACGCGCAGGGCGCACAGCTCGCGCTCACGCTCGGATGCGACCTGTGCCACCACGGGCGCATAGGCATCGCGGGCACGCACGCAGGCAAGTGCTGCCGCCTGGCTCAGCACGTTGACCGAGTAGATCTGGCGAATCGCCGCGAACACCTCGATAACCTCGGGCGCCGCGATCACGTAACCCAGACGCGTACCGGCGGCGCCAAACGCCTTGGACAGCGTGTGCAGAATCACCAGGTTGGGATGCTCGGCGATAAGTCCCTGCGCCGTGGTGGCCGCGCCAAACGACTCGTCCGCAAACTCAACGTAGGCCTCGTCGACCATGACCATGCCGGGACACGCATCGCACAGGGCCGCGACAAAGTCAAGCGGAGCAACATCACCCGTGGGGTTGTTGGGCGAGGTCACGATCGCCAGGTTGCACTCGGGTGCCGCCGCAAGCACAGCAGCCTGGTCGAGCTCAAAGGTCGCCGGATCGCGCCACACGTCGCGCACCCCGGTCTGGCAGAGCGACGCAAAGAACGCGTACTCGCTAAAGCACGGTGGGCAGTTAAGCAGAGCCCTCCCCACGCCGCCAAACGCCAGCAGATAGTTATAGAGCAGCTCGTCGCCGCCGTTTCCCACGCAAATATTCTCGCGCGTCACGCCATGCCAGGCGGCCAGCTCGTCGCGCAGGTCGTTCGACATGGGATCGGGATAGCGGTTGAGCGGTGTGGCAGCCAGGGCCGCGTCGACCGCCTCGCGCACGCCGGCGGGCACGGGATAGGTGTTCTCGTTGGCCGAAAGGTTGATGCGCGTAGGCGTAAAGTTGGGATCGTAGGGCTCAATACCGGCCAGGTAAGGTTGGACAAGCTCCTTCATGCGGGGCGTCAGCTCGGCCATATTAGGCCTCCCCGCC
>OKRR01000894.1_pt1 | contig 30781 bp, 33 predicted proteins | sample 1601211 | NCBI WGS metagenome assembly OKRR01 (sample SAMEA3541525, study PRJEB24748) | human gut metagenome | biome: human gut; feature: human-associated habitat; material: faeces | place: China | collected 2012
ATTGTTTACACCTATTTATTGTTTGTTGATTTTTTCATCTCTCTCTATTCTGTTGTTAATGTCCTTTTTATTACTTTTCTTTTCTGTCCCCTTTTCTCGTGGACAAGAATTATAATATCACAATTAATATCTTCCGTCAACAATTTTTTTAAAATATTTTTAAAATATTTTTTATAGTTTGGAAAATTCTTTATTTTATTGGCCTTTCAACCTGCTCATATCAATTATTTTATATCTTCTCTTCTCAATTTTTTCTAAAATATTTTCTTCTAAAAAATTTTTTATTACTCTTGAAAGAGATGGACGACTCACATCAAAATATTCTGCTAAATCTTTTACAGATATTTTCATTTGAAAAAAACCATCTTTTTGATTCTCTAAAATATACTGACTGAATTTTTCTCCAATAGTTTTATTAGTAAAATTATTCCAAAGGTGATTAGATAAAAATTGTGCTTTGCAACTTATTTCGTCCAAAAATTTTTTTAATAATCTATCATCTTTTTTCAATAATTGTATAAGTTCATTTTTTTCTATATAAAATATGGAAGTAGAAGTTACAGCATTCAAGTCTACAGGAAACCTATTCTTATCTCCAAAGATAAATGCTGTAGCTAAAAGAGAATAATTGTCTATTTCTTCTATTCTTTTTACCTCTCCGCTTTCTTTCAACATTTCTGTAGCTACTTTACCTTCCAAATTGATATACAACCCTTTTATTTCATCTCCTCTGAAAGCTATATTTTCATCTTGAGAATATTTTTTAATCTCATATTTTATTCCAGTAAAATATTCTTCTATACTCTTCTCTTCTATCTCAGAAAACAATCCTGTTTTTTTTAATCTTTTAATTATATTTAAATCCATTATGCCTCCTAACTGACTATGATTATTACTATTTTTCATTTTATCATATTTTTAAGCTTGAAAACATTATATTTCTCTGTTAAAATTACTACATCAAATAAATTAATTTTAGGGAGATATAATATGAAAAAAATAGTTATTGTCTGTCCTTCTTGCCAGAAAAAAATGAAGATATCAGATAAAACAGCTAAATACAAATGTCCACATTGTGGAAATATATATAAATATACTTTTGATAAAAAAATTATCCATAATGTAAAAGATATAAGTGTTGGTTTTGTCACTACATTAAAAGATATCAAATATAATATAACAAAAAAATACAATGATACAAAAGCTACTTATAAATATATGAGTCAACTTAAAAAAAATATGAAGAATGATCCTAACTGGTCAAATTACAGAAAACAGCAAGAAGAAATGAAAGATGTAACTCCAAAAAGATCATTTAAAAACTTTTTCAAAAAGAAAAAATAATAAAAAATAGGCTGATCAAAAGAAGTTTAAATAATCTTATTTTTACTTTTTAGACCAGTCTTTATTATTTTTTTCTTCAGTATTTCTTAATCTTTTTTCTATTAACTTCCATTATATTTAATATACTTTTTCTATACTTAATTCTATTTAGTTTATAAATCTTTCCCCGTTATTTTCCATTTTCATTATCCTATTGCTCTTCTTTTTAATAACTTAGGAAATCTAATACTAAATACTGTAGCTGTTATTGAAGCTGCTAATATCCCTGCTACTGGCTCTGCTAAAAATACTGCAAATACTTTATTTTCAAAGAAAAATGGAAATATTAAAGCAAATGGTACTAAAAGTATTATTTTTTTCAGTAAAGAAAGTATAAGAGAAACTTTAGCTTCTCCCAAAGCAACAAATGTCTGTTGACATGGAACTTGAACCCCCATCATAAAAAGTCCTGCCCCATATATATTCAATGCCCACACTGTAAATTTTATGAGTTCTTTATCTTCTGTAAACATAGTCACAAACATAGCTGGGAATAAAATTTCTATAAGCCATGCTATTCCACAATATCCCATACTCATAAACAGAAGTATTTTATATGCTTTTTTTACTCTATCTATATTCCTTGCTCCATAATTATAACTTACTATTGGTTGAACTCCCTGTGCAAGGCCAAAAACTGGCATTTGAAGTACTTGAATAACACTTCCACATATAGTCATAGCTCCCACAGCTAAATCTCCTCCAAATTTTTGAAGGGAAGAATTAAGTACTACATTTACCACACTATTTGTACTCTGCATTACAAAAGGTGAGAGTCCAAGACCTATTATGGGAATTATTACTGATTTTTTTATTTTAAAATATTCTTTTTTTATTTTTATTTTTGTATTTTTTCCTATTAAAAACTTTGTTACCCATATTGCTGATACAGCTTGTGATACAACAGTTGCAACTGCTGCTCCTTGTACTCCCATTTTAAAGTAAAAAATCAAAATAGGATCAAGAATTATATTTAAAACTGCTCCTATAAGTACTGTAAGCATTCCTGTTCTTGCAAACCCCTGAGCAGTTATAAAACTATTAAGAACTAATGTAGCCTGAACAAAAATTGTTCCACATACATATATGTTAAGATACTTTAATCCATACACTATTGTTTTATCACTAGCACCAAACATCATTAAAAGAGGCTCTTGAAAAACTAAAAAGAAAACTGTAAGAACTGTTGCCATCACTATCATTCCAGAAAAACAGTTCCCTAAGATTTCTTCTGCTGCATCATTATTTTTTTCTCCCATTTTGATAGCAGCCTTTGGTGCCCCTCCCATTCCTAAAAGAGCTCCAAAAGCAGATATAAGCATTACAATTGGAAATGTTACTCCTACTCCTGTAAGAGCTGTTCCCCCTACTTCTGGTATTCTTCCAATATATATTCTATCTACTATATTATATAAAGCATTTATTAATTGAGCAGTGATTGCTGGAATAGTCAGATTTATTATTAATTTACCTATACTGTCTTTTCCAAGATCATTTTTTTTCATTTGTTCCATTTGTTCTCCCCCATTTAGTTTTCTATATTTTCTAATAATCTGAAGCTTTAAAAGACAGTTCCAGCTTTTCTAATTTTGATTCAAGTTTTCTATATTTTACTCCTGCTGCATCTAACATTCTTTTTGATGCCATATCAGATTTTGTTCCACAATACTTATCTGAGAGATAAACAAGCTCTTTTATTCCACTTTGTATAATTGCTTTGCTACATTCATGACATGGAAAAAGTGCTACATATAATGTACAATTTTTTAATGTTTTTGTACTATTCAATATTGCATTTAATTCTGCATGACATACAAATGGATATTTTGTATCAAGAAATTCTCCATCTCTCTCCCAAGGAAATTCATCATCACTACACCCCTTAGGAAGTCCATTATATCCTACCCCAATTATTCTCCTCTCCTCATTAACAATGCAGGCTCCCACTTGAGTATTAGGATCCTTACTCCTTTTAGCTGAAAGAAGAGCTACCCCCATAAAATATTCATCCCATTCTATATAATCTTCTCTTTTCATGATTCTCTCCTTCAATAATATTTTTTATTATATATACCAATATATCATACCTGACTTGATTTTTTCAATTTTTTCAAAATTTTATTTGTTATATCTGAAAATTTAAAGTAAAATAATCTATAAGTACATTACTAGGAGGCTATTTTATGAAAAAAATAATATTTTTATTTCTATGTTTATACAGTTTGGCTTTTGGAATTATTGATTTTAATGAAGTAAATTGGGGAGATAGTAAAAGTAATCTTGATCTTATTTTCCCAAAATTAAAAGAGGAACCATCTCTTTATCCTGATATGAAAATATATGCTTTTGAAAAACCAAATGATAATGTTAGTAAATATACTTTTTATTTTAGTAATGGAAGACTTTTCAAAATAGAAGTTCTTTTTAACAAAGAAACTGTTGGAAGAAATGAAATCAAACAAATTTATGGTGATCTTGTACAAAAAATGGGAAAGCCTATTTCTAAAAATCCTATTGATCAAAAATTTAATGGACTTACTTTAAGAGGTAATTCATTAAAATTTGTTCCTAATATTTCAACATCAGTTTATTATAAAGGTATTGACACTATTGATGAAGTTGGAAAAATGATAGATTCTAATCTAATTATTGAATATGTAGATGCTACAAAAGAATAAAATAAAAAAGCTGACTGAAAATTACAATATTCTCTGGTCAGCTTTTTTTCATTAAATTTTCACATTATTCCTCTAGCTAAAAAAATTCTATGCTTTTTAACCTTCATAACTTCTATGGTGAATTTTCCTTGTGCTATTATTTTTAAAATATCAAATCTCCATTCTTACAATATTCTTTTTTCTTCTATTTTCCCACAATACTTTTCCACCCTCAATTACCAAAATAAATGCAAGGGCAAATATAGGAATAATAATAACACATTGAAGTCCGTGTACTGCAAGACTTCCTTTTCCACTCATAAGTATAAGTACATTTGACTTAAAAGAAATCAACAAAGAACTCATTGTTGCCATAAGCATAAAGACCATTGGAATAAAAAGCATCTTATTATTTTTTCCTTTCTTAGAAAGCCATACAGATACTCCAAGAAAACAAGGTACAGCAACTAATTGATTGCAAGCTCCAAATAAAGGCCATATATTCTTATATCCTCCAAGGCATAAGACTCCACCTAAAATAACTGTTATGAAAGTTCCTACATACATATTTCCCAAAGATTTTCTAATTTTACCTGCCTTTTCTCCTGCTTTAGCTGCAAATAATTCTTGAAACATAAATCTTCCAAGCCTTGTAGCAGTATCTAAAGATGTAAGTGCAAAAGCTGAAATTGCAAGTGAAATAACTGTAAACGTAGTACTTACTGCTATTTCCCCCATTCCTAAAGTTTTAAAGAATCCAGAAATAGCAGAAGCAAAAACCACTGCTGGTGTTCCTTTAGGCATTTCATTATTTGTGAATAATGCTCCTACTGCTATAAGAGCTACAACTGCAAGTCCACACTCTATAAGCATAGCTCCATATCCAATAAGTTTTGCATCTTTTTCATTGTCTAATTGTTTTGATGTAGTTCCTGATCCAATCAAGCTATGAAAACCGGAAATAGCTCCACATGCCACTGTGATAAATAGATAAGGAAACATAACCTGTCCATTAAAACTGCTTGTCCACCCAGTAAAAGCTGGAAGATTTACAGTAGGATTACTCCCTACTATACCAATAACTGCTGCTATTATCATAAAATATAAAAGAAAACTATTAAGATAATCTCTAGGTTGCAAAAGAATCCATACTGGTGTTACTGACGCAATAAAAATATATACAAATACCATTCCCAACCAAAAAGTTTTACTTAGATATATTGGATATTTTAGTCCAACAGCTATACACACTACCAAAAGCCCTACTCCTGCCACTGATGATACTATAAGAGGAGCATTTTTTCTATGAATAAGAAATCCAAATACTACTGCCAGTGGTATAAAAAGTACAGAAGCTGTTGCTACTGACCCATTTGCCGAATTATACACTTTTACTCCATCAGCTGCAACTGTATATCCTTGAAATGTAGAGGCAACAATATCGGCAAAAGCTGCAACTACTAAAAGAAGTACAAGCCATGAAAAAATAGTAAAAAGTATCTTACATCTGTATCCTATATTTTCTTCAATAACTTCTCCTAAAGATTTTCCTTTATGTCTTATTGAAACTATTATCGAAGAAAAATCCTGTACTGCTCCAAAGAATATTCCACCAATAATTATCCATAGCAACACTGGCACCCAACCAAACACTGCTGCCTGAATAGGACCATTAATCGGTCCTGCTCCTGCTATGGAAGCAAAATGATGTCCCAAAAGAACTGGTGCTTTTGCTGGTATGTAATCGATTCCATCATTAAATTCATGTGAAGGTGTTTCCCTTGAAGGATCTACATCCCATTGTTTTGCCAACCATGATCCATAGGTTACATATGCAATAAAAAAGCACAAAATTGAACATACTAAAATAATTACTCCACTCATAAATCTTTCCCCCTAGTTCAATATATTATTTTGTTCAAAAATTTTTCTGTAAAATTTACCTAAAACCTTCCCTGACTTATTTGTTACAATTTCCATATTTTCTGTATCAATAACTATTATCCTACCTGAGGTATAACCTCTTATGAAAAAAAGATAATTTTTTTCATATTTATATTTTTTTATTTTTCTTTTCATATCATCTGAAATTCTTTTAGAAGTAAAAATAACAACAGTCAGAAAACTATACATATGATTTTTCTCTGGATATTTTTCTCCCTTCCTCACAAGAAAGGGCTCCATATACTCTTTTATCAAGATATCCACTTTTTTTAAATCATTCATTTTTATTTCAGAGATATCCATAAAAATGATATGTTCATGACTTTTAACTTCCCAGAGCTGTACCTCTTTTACCAAAACATATTTTTCAGAGTGAGAATAAAAATGTCCATAAGCTAAATATTTTTCACCATTTATCTCTTTATCTCTGTATATATCAAATGTCTTTTCATATTGTTCTGCTATTTTATTAAAATATTCTCCTGTTGTCATAATAAATTCCTCATTTCTATCTTTTTACTTCATGAGTCCAACCAAATTTATCCTCTATTTTTCCCCATTGAATATCTGTCAATGTATCATAAAGTCTTTGAGTAAGTTCTCCTGTTTTAAAATTATTAATTATTGCTATTTCTCCCTTATAGTTCAGTTCTCCTACTGGAGAAATAACAGCTGCTGTTCCTGTCCCAAAAGCTTCTTCTAATTCTCCTTTACTTGCTGCTTCCATTAAAAAATCTATAGTAAAATGTTCTTCATGAACTTTATATCCCCATTCTTTTAAAAGAGCTATGCACGAATCACGAGTTACACCTGGAAGAACTGTTCCATCAATAGGAGCAGTATAGATTTCATTATTTATTTTAAACATTACATTCATTGTTCCAACTTCTTCTACATATTTTCTTTCTACTCCATCTAGCCATAAAACCTGAGTGTATCCAAGTCTGGCTGCTTTTTCCTGAGCAGCAATACTAGAAGCATAATTTCCACCACATTTTGTAAATCCTGTTCCTCCTTTTGTTGCACGGACATATTCATCTTCAACATATATTTTTACTGGATTTACACCTTCTGGATAATAATTCCCTACTGGTGAAAGAATAATAATAAACTTATATGATATTGCTGGATGTACACCTACAGCAACTTCAGTAGCAAATATAAATGGTCTAATATATAGAGATGTTCCTTCTAGATGAGGTATCCAATCTTTCTCATGATTTACAATAGCTTCCACTGCTTCAACAAACATTTCCTCTGGAAGTTCTGCCATACAAAGCCTTTTATTTGAGTTTCTCATTCTCTTTGCATTCATTTCTGGACGAAATAAAAGAATACGATCATCTGGCGCACGATATGCTTTTAATCCTTCAAATGTTTCCTGAGCATAATGAAGAACCATTGAGGCTGGATTCATAGAAATAGGTCCAAATGGAACTATCCTTGCATCGTGCCAACCTTGTCCTTTATCATAATCCATAACAAACATATAGTCAGTAAAATGCTTTCCAAATCCAAGTTTACTTTCATCTGGTTTAACCTTTAAATGTTCTGATTTTTCTACTCTTATTTCCATTTTTTCCCCCTTAAAATTATACTATTTTTCTTTAATTTAAAATTTTTATAAAAAAAAACAGCCCGTCAGGCTGTTTATATCAACATTATTAAAATATCCATAAAATTATCATTAAAAAGTATTATTATTTCCATTTAAAAATTACTCAAATGGAACAAAAATATCCTTTACAACAAGATTTCTGTGGAATAATGCCGCAACTTTTCCTAACATAAATATCTGTATATAGTTTTTTTCTCTACATATGAGTAGTATATATATGACAAATATTATGCTTAGTATCACGAACATTCTTATTCCTCCTATTTTTAAAATCATTTTATAGGTTTGAGTATAACCCTAAATTAAAAAAAAATCAAGTGTTTTTTTAAAAAAAAATTTCATTTCATAATTTTTGAAAGATATTTTTTCATAAATAGCAAAATAAAAAACAGTAGTTGAGATTAATTCCCCCATCTACTGTTTTCTTTTATTTTTAACATTAATTAAATATTTTCAATATTTTTTATTGAAGCTTCATTAATACTCCACCAATAACAAATAATGAACCAAATAAGAAAAGCCAACCTTGGAATTTAATTTGGAATTTTGCCCAAATTCCCCATTCTAATTTAGCAATACCTAATATAGCCATTAAGATTCCTGATGTAGGAACAATAAGATTAGTAAATCCATCTCCCAATTGGAAAGCAAGAACTGCAACCTGTCTAGGAACTCCAACTAAGTCTGATAATGGAGCCATGATAGGCATTGTCAAAGCTGCTTGACCAGAACCTGATACAACAAAGAAATTGAATACAGATTGGAATATATACATTACCCAAGCAGAAGCTGCTGCTGGCAATCCTCCAAGTCCATTGGCAACCCAGTTAAGAACTGTATTAAGTACACTTGGTGTTCCAGCTTCTGTTCCACCTAATACAAGAACTATTCCTTTTGCCATTCCCACTACTATAGCTGCTCCAATTAAATCTTCTGCACCTTTTCTAAATGATGTAGCTATATCATTTACAGTCATATCATTAAGTTTAAAAATCACACCAATTATTCCTGCCACAACACCCATTATTACAAATTGAGTAGCTATTTCAGGAAGATAATATCCAAATACTACAACTCCATATATTATCCAAGCCATTCCTAAAAGAACAACTAATAAGACTAATTTATGTCCAAATTTAAAGTCAACTTCTCCTTGTTCCTCTAATTTAAATTCTTCCCTATAATATCTATCTGCTTCATAAGAAATAGAACTTTGTGGATTAGCTTTTATTTTATTAGCATATCTGATAGTATAGAATATTCCAAATGCTGTAAAAAATGCCCACATAGCCATTCTAAATCCAGCTGCTGAAAGTACAGGAATTCCTGCTACCCCTTGTGCTATTGCAACACTAAAAGGATTCATCCAAGATGTTCCAAATCCTATTTGTGTAGAAACATAAGTAATAAGTATACCTGTTATTCCATCATATCCCATTCCTATTACTATTGGGATAAGTACCATAGCAAATGGTATTGCCTCTTCTCCCATTCCAAATACAGCTCCTCCTAAAGAAAATACAAAGAAAACTATTGGAAGAAGCAGCCATTCTGATCCTTTTGTCTTTTTTATCAAGGCATAAAGTCCTGATTCAACTGCTTTAGTCTTTAATATAATTCCAAAAGATCCTCCAGTGATAAGAATAAATGCGATTACCCCTACTGCAGTTCCCCATTTATCCCCACTTACAATACCTTCAAATACATAGTTTGCTACTCCAACTTCTCCACCTGGTTCAAAGAATTTTATTCCTTTTACTAAAGGCTCTCCCTGTTCATTTAATTCATAAGTAAAACTTCCTGCTACAGGAACTGTCCTAGTTTTTTCTGCCCCAGTTTCAGTTATATAACTAACTTTTTCCATTTGGAATTTTCCTACTGGAACCGTATGTGTTAATATTGCAGCTAAAATAACTACAAAAAATATGATTACATACGTATCTGGCATATTAAACTTTTTTTTCATTTTTACCTCCACAAATTTTTAATACTATTATTATACTTTATGTTTTTAATTAAATCAATACTTAATGATATAAACTATATTTAAAATTTTTAAGAGGTATTTTATTCAGCTTTTTTATAAGTATTTATCCTAAAATCTCTTTCCTTGACCTATTAATTTTCCATCTTGGCTATAACGTTTATATTCCTTTTCTTTACCATTTTCATATATATACTCCTCAGCTATTTTTCCATTTGTATAGAAAAATCTCTGTACTCCATCTCTTTTTCCTGCTTTATAATTTTCTTCTGATATAATAATTTCTCCTGAATATTGCACCCATCTTCCTTCCTTTTCATCCATCTCATATCTTCCTTGTTTGTATACTTTTCCATTTGGATAATATTCAGTTACTGTTCCATGACGAAGACCATTTTTAAATTCTGATTCTCTTTTAAAATAATCTTTTCTATCAAAATCAGTAGGGGTATATTGTATCTGTTTCCCTTCCATTTTCCCATTTTCATTGTAGTTATAAATAGATACATTTTTCCCTTTTTCATCAAAAGTATTCCATGTCCCTACCCTCATAGACTCTTTATATGTACCTGAGATTTCTATATCTCCCTGTTTATTATATTTTTTATAATCACCTTCCAGCCTGTCATTAGAATATGTTTCTTCAATAGACAACTTGCCATCTTCATAATAAGTTCTAAAGATTCCTTCCTTTTTACCAGAAACATAATTTAACTGTCTATATATTTTTCCACTTGGATAGTATATTTCTACAGTTCCATCTATTCCCCCATTTATATAATTTCCTTGTTCTATCTTGTTTCCATTTTTATCATATTTTGTATAGATGCCATTAAGAATACCCCCCTGAAAATTTTCTTCCCAAAGAAGAGTTCTTTTTCTGCTTATCCCTTGCCACAGCCCATCTTTTTTGTCTTCTACATAATTTCCTTTGATTTCCACATTTCCATCTTGATAATATTTTACATATGTCCCATTTTTTCTTCCATTTTGATAAGTAATTTCATATTGAAGATTTTTTCCAAAATATATCTTTTCTATGCCTTCTTTTTTTCCATTTTCATAGATAGTTTCACTTTTTTTATCTCCATTAACTGCGTATGTTATATAGCTACCATTAAGTACACCATTTATATAGGTTCCTGTTGCTTTTGTATTTCCATTTTCATATTTTAATATATACTCTCCTAATGGTTTGTTTTCCTTGTAAGTAATCTCTTCTTTTAAAAGTCCATTAGTATAAAATTTACTCCATTTTCCATCTCTTACTCCATATCTGTATTCTCTTTTTTCCTTTATTCTTCCATCAGTATCATAAATTATTTCTTCTCCATCTTTCTTTCCATCAATATATGAAGTTTCTGATTTTATAGAGCCATTACTATAGTATTCTTTGTACACTCCATTCTTCTGTTCCCTTTTTACAGTTGTAGGAAGTGTTTTTACCTTTGAAATAGGTTGTGTCACAGTGGTTTTTGTTACTTTCATTACTGGTTTTTTAGATGTTTTAGATAAATTTGCTGCTATTTCTATATTTTTCTTACTTTCATTGATATTAGCTTCAATCTTCGATTTTATATCTAAATCTTTAATTTTTTTCTGAGCAAAATATACTCCTCCAGCCAATATTCCTGCTATGATTAATATTACAATAAATGCTATTAAAAAATTCTTTCCTTTTTCACTCATATATCTTCCCCCATTATTATTTTTTCAATTATATTGTATCATCTTATTCCATTATATTTCTATAACCTTTTTTAAAAAGCAAACTTAAAATTTTTTATTTTTTACATAATAATATTTTATTAGTATTTATATTAAAATTTCTAAAGAAGAAATTATCAAGCACTAAAGTTATGTTTAATTTTACTATCAAATATATATAACATTAAGTAATTTTCTAAGATTTGAAAAGAGTGACTTAACAAAAAATTTAAATTTAATTTCTATATTTCATTAGTCTTTTTTATTTTTTAAAAATATTATATTATCTAATTTTTAATAATTATTTTTCTCTTTAATATAAAAAAATTTGACAAATTAAAAATATAGTAGTATATTTTCATTAAGATAGATTAGATACTTAACTATTAAATCAATAAAATATAAATGTCATAGGAGGAATATATGAAATATGATTTTAATACTTTAATTTCTAGAAAAAATACTGGTTCATCAAAATGGGAACAAATGTATAAAACAAATCCCAATATCGGAGAAGATATAGTTCCTTTATCTGTTGCAGATATGGAACTAAAAAATGCTCCTGAAATAATAGAAGGGTTAAGAGAATATTTAAAATCAGCAGTTTTAGGATATACTTCCCCATATAAAGCATTTACTGATTCAGTTGTAGATTGGATGCAGAGAAGACATAATTTTTCTATTAAACCTCAATGGATAGTAAATACTGCTGGGGTTGTTCCTGCATTTTTCACTGCTATCAGAGCCTTTACAAAACCTGGTGATGGAGTTGTAATTATGAGCCCTGTTTATTATCCATTTTACAATGCTATAAAATTTAATGAAAGAACTCTGGTTGATTGTCCATTGATAGAAAAAAATGGATATTATACTATAGATTTTGAAAAATTTGATGAAATTACAAAAAAACCTGAAAATAAACTTTTCCTTTTCTGTAGTCCTCATAATCCAGTAGGAAGAGTATGGAAAGTTGAAGAATTAAAAAAACTTGAAGAAATAATTCTTAAAAATAATGTAACTGTTATCTCTGATGAGATACATCATGATATTATAATGCCTGGCTATAAACATACAGTATTTCAAACACTATCTGATGAATTAGCTGACAGGACCATAACTTGTACAGCACCTTCTAAAACATTTAATTTAGCTGGAATGGGAATATCTAATATCATTATTAAAAATCCTGTAATCAAAGAAAAATTTATCCAAGAAATAAATAATGTTTCTGGTTTTCCTTTCAGTATTTTAGGATATAAAGCCTGCGAACTTGCATATACAAAAGCTGAGAACTGGTTGGAAGAATTTATAACTGTAATAGATGAAAATCAAAAAATAGTAAAAGAGTTTTTTGAAAAAAATTATCCTAAGATAAAAGCTCCTCTTATTGAAGGTACATATCTCCAATGGATAGATTTTAGAGCTCTAGGCATGGATCCTAAAAAAATGGAAGATTTTATGACTAATGAAGCACAATTATTTCTAGATGAAGGATATATATTTGGGAAATCAGGAGAAGGATATGAAAGAATAAATCTTGCTGCTCCTTCATGGGTTATTAAAGGTGCTCTTGAAAGATTGGACAAGGCTTTAAAAAAACTATAATCTAACTGCATAAAAATATTTGGGAGGTAAATTTATGTTGTCAAATGAAATGATACTATCAGCTGCTAAAGAAGTTGAAGAATATGTAAAACTTACAAGAGGATATTTGCATGAAAACCCTGAGATTTCTGGTCAGGAATTTGATACAAGTGCATTTTTAAAAAAGGAAGTTGCAGCTTTAGGACTCCCTATTGAAAATGTTTCAACAACTGGTTTTATTGCCACTTTAAAATGTAAAAAACCTGGAAAAACACTTGCTTTAAGAAGTGATATAGATGCTTTGAAAATGTCTGAAAGTGAAACTAATATGTCTGGTAAGAAAAAATATATTTCTAAAAGACCAGAAGCATGTCATTCTTGTGGTCATGACAGTCATATGGCTATGCTTCTTGGTTCTATGAAAATCTTAGTCAAACTTAAAGACTTCCTTTCTGGAACTATTATATTCTGTTTTGAAGAAGGAGAAGAAACAGGTTGTGGAATAGATAAAATGTTAGAAGTACTTTCTAAAAAAAATATAGATGCAGTCTGGGGAATGCATATTACTTCTTTTATGAAAACTGGTACTGTCAGTGTTGACCCTGGACCAAGAATGGCTGGAGCTGCCCTAATAAATATGAATATCATAGGAAGAGGAGGTCATGGTTCAAGACCTGATCTTTCTATTAATCCTCTTTTTGGTGCTGCTAATGTTCTAATGTCATTGTCTTCTGCATGGGTTAACAGAATAGATTCAAATGAAACTGTAACATTAGGTCTTGCCACTATCAATGGTGGTACTGCTGCAAATATAATTCCTGATAAAGTTTCTATTACAGGGACTATAAGATATTTTAATATCGAAGAAGGAAAAAAAGCTTTTAATCTTATCGAAGAAGTTTCTACATATGCTGCTAAATCACAAAATTGTTCAATAGAATTTGCTCCTGATATGAGAATAGCTGCCAATCCTACAATAAATGATACACAATTATCTACTTTTGCTGCAAAACACTTAAGTGAAATACTTCCTGAAGGAGCACTTATCCATCAAGAAAAATGGTATGCTTCTGAATCTTTCAATAAATATTCAATTCTATGTCCAACTTTATTTGTATTTGTGGGAGCAGGGAATAAAGAAGTTGGCTCAACAGCTGAACATCATAATGTTCATTTTGATCTTGATGAAAATGCTTTCATCATTGGTGTTATTTCTACAGTAAAATTTGCTTCATGTTTTTTAAATATCTGAGGGGTGGATAGATTATGAAAGAAAAAGAAAAAAGTGGGTTTCTTAACTGGATAGAAGTTGTGGGAAATAAAATGCCACATCCTATGGCTTTATTCCTTTATATTATTATCATTGTTTTAGGGCTTTCATTTATTTTAGGTAAATTAGGAGTTTCAGCTATACACCCTACTTCTGGAGAAACTATATCCGTAATAAATCTTATAAGCCTAAAAGGATTTATGCTTTTAGTTCCTAATTTTGTTAAAAATTTCCAAAACTTTCCTGTTCTTGGTGTCGTTATTATACTTGGTATAGCAACTGGCTTCTGTGATAGAAGCGGATTTTTTACATCTGCAATAAAAATGGGATTATATGGGAGAAAAGGTAATATAGCTATATATGTAATAGCTACTATAGGAGTGCTCGGAAATCAGGCTGGAGATGCTGCCTTTATCCTTATCCCTGCTATTTCAGGAGCAATATTTTATGGACTTAGAAGAAATCCTTTAGCTGGAGTATTTCTAGGTTATGCATCTGTTGGTGGTGGATTTAGCACTTCCCTCATTCCTGGAGGCTGGGACGTAGTTCTTACTCCAATTTCTATACAGTCAGCTACAAGTATCCTTCCCAATTTTGATATGCCTCTATTGAATGGATATTTTTTCCTATTTGTTTCAGCTATTCTTGTAATAATCGCTTCAGCAATTGTTACTATAAAAATTATTGAACCAATGCTTGGTGAATATCAATTTACTGAAAGTGATAATTCTGATATGGCAATAACAGATGAAGAAAGAAAAGCTGTGAAAAAAGCTGGAAGAAATGTCTTAATATTTTTAATTATTCTAATAGTAAGTTGTATACCACAAAATAGTTTTCTTAGAAATCCAATAAATCACTCATTAATATTTGGAGCTCCACTTATGCAGTGCCTTCAATTTATTATAATAATAGTTTTTTCCCTAGCAGGACTTACTTATGCAATAACTGTAAAAAAAATTCAAAGTATAAATGATGTTTATACTATGATGTCTGAATCTATATCTTCATTATCTGGCTTTATAGCTTTAGCAGTAGTTATCGGACAATTTCTTTTCCTTTTTGATAAATCAAATCTTGCTCAAGTTCTTGCAATAAAAGGTGGAAATTTTCTTGCTTCTCTTCCAATCCCTACACAAATAATAGTTGTCTGTTTCCTGTTGCTGACAGCTCTTGTAAATCTTTTCATAGGAAGTGGTGGAACAAAATGGCTTTTAATGGGTCCAATATTTGTTCCTATGCTGATACAATTAAATATACATCCAGCTTTCACACAAGCTATCTATAGACTTGGAGATTGTTCTACTAATCATCTTACTCCATTATTTGCCTACTTTGCTATATTACTTACAACAGCTCAAAAATATGATAAAAATACAGGTATGGGAACTTTATTTGCAGCTATGCTTCCCTACTCATTTGTATTCCTTTGTATATTTATAATTCAGATAGTGGTATGGATGACATTTAATCTTCCTGTTGGTCCTGGTGGGGTTATCTGGCTATCTTAATTTTATAAAAAAATGGAGCTGTGCAAATTAATGGGTAAAAATCATCAATTTGTGGCAGCCCTATTTTTTACTTTTTCTCATCTTCCAAAGCTGTAATTCTTCTTTCATGTTCATTTACTTTATTCATTAATTCTGACATAAATTGTCTGTAAGTTTCTCTATCTTTATAATCATTACATAAAAAATATGCTGTTATAATTCCTAAAGCTCCATAGCTTATGAAATATTCAATTAATTCTTCCATTTCCTCCTCCATTTTTTATTTCTTCCTTGTATAATGTTTATATAATAATTTTTTATTTATTACCTGCTATATCAAAATACCACCATAATTAATAAAGCTCTAAACAAATTATCAAAATCTCTTATCAAGAAAATAAAAATACTTACCTAATTTGTCCTTATCATAACAATCCAAATTTTATCTAAATTAAGGATTCTTTTATTAATTCAATCACCTATTATTTCTCCTACTGTGCCATCATATATGTTAATAATCTATCTGTAATATTATAAATCCAATCTCCTATTTGAAATTTTGGAAAAATTATATTTATTACTATTAGAATTATAAACACATATAACACATTCACAAGAGCTTCTTTGTAAATATCTAATTTTAAAGTTTCAATCTCTTGTGTTTTCTCCCCATTTTTTGACTTCTTTGAAAATAATTCTACTACTTTTATTAATAGCCCTATTACTGGCAATTTCATAATTCCCCCTTATTATTTCCAGTTGCTTTCTATATTAAAATATCTTCTTTTGACATCTTGTGGTCTCTCTTTTCCCCATTTAAGTCCCAACTTAAAGTTTAAAATATCTTGAGAAGTAAGTATTTTTTTGTTTTTAATAAAATTGTGCATTTTTCCACCTTTACTCAAATTAAATTGATTATGGTAGTCCACTAAATGCACAAAAGTCTTTTCATTTTCAAATTTTGGCAGATTTTCAAGTGAAGCCACATAATTTACTATCTCTTCTATATGTTCCTTATCAAGTTTATCTATATCTTTTCTGAATAACTTCAATCTTTCATTAAGATAGTTTACATCCTTATCAAAATTTAATAGTTTGTCTATATCTTGACTTGTAAAGCCACAGATATTTTTTAAGAAGTTTCTAGCTTTTGTATTATTAGTCACATCAAACTGGCTTCTTCCAAAACTATAACCTGATTTTCCACCTGCATAACTAAATTTATATATGACATTTTCATTTCCTGATATTTCATTTAGAGATATTACATACATAATCTTTTCTAAATTTATATTCTCCATTATTTGCTTTATATTCATTCTTTTTCCTCCTATCCTACTTTAACCTCTGATTTTTCATCTATCATTTTCTTAAATTTTTCCAAGTTTAAGTTTAAATCAGGTTCACTTCGTTTTAAAAGAGCTTCTATTCCGTATACAGTAGTAATAAATGACATTCCTACTATTCTCATTTGCTTAAATTGATCCAAACTTATTTTGACAATATCATCATCTGAAAAAGCCCATGAAAGTCCTTCTTCTCCTGAATCCTCTAATGCTGATATTGCATTACTCAAAAGGGCTAGGTCCTTATCCCTACATTTTTGAATATGTCCATTAAATATAAAACCTGTTTCCAAGATTTGAGATTTATATGATTCTATTTCTTTTTTATACTTTTCAATATTGATTGCAGGAATTTCCCATTCCCATTCTCTTTTTTCTTTATTCCATTTAGTGTGATTAATGCTTGGTTTATAAACATAGTAACAATCTCCATTTTCATCATAATAGTATCCATGAATATTTTCATAAATTTTATCTCCATTTTCATTATATCCGTATTTCATAGTACCCTCCTTTTAAGCATTTTTATTCCCTATATATTTTTTTATTCCTAATCTATATGTAAGTTCTTTACTTGCTATTGCATTATCTCCTTGTCCTGAATAATTATATTTGGCCATATCTTGATATTGTGGAACAAAATAGAATGGAGGTAAATCCATGTATAATTCTCCTGCTCCTCTAACTCTTCTAAAAACTTTAAAATTTTGAAAAGTTATATCTTTTAAAATAGATGTAAAGTTTATTCCCAAACCTATCATTGTTGTGTCTTTTGTTGGAGAATTAAAATTAAAAATATTTGCTTTTAATTGGTTAGTTTCCCATGCTAGTGTATTGAAAAAATAAGCTCCTATTATATAAGTTGAAAATTTACTAGCATAAAAATCATAATCTATTTTTCCTGTTTCAATTGATTGAGCATTATTTGCAAAGTTATAATTCCCTCCTTGTAAAAATTGTGTAGATCCTCCAACAAAATTTTCATATGCATATATTAATTGTCCATTATCATTAATTTTTTGTCTTGTCATAGTAGATTCTGCAACTATTAAGACTGGTTCATTATTGTTTATTATTTCTTCTATTACGCTACCTTTTAGCATTATATACAAACAAGCACTAGTAAAGCTGTTCGACTCATTGTTTATTTCTCTAAAGTATCTATTATTCCATTTATCACTTCTATAAAGTCCCCCTATCATATTTTGAATAATTGAGGCTAATGAGCTTTCACTAGTTTTTGTTCCTCCATTATTCAAACCATTATCAAAAGAGAAACATTCAACAGCAGGTTTTATCTCCTCCCAGTAAAATTCAGTAGTTGATGATATTCCCATATTATTAGCTAACTCATCATATTCACTATATTTGATATTAAAAAAATTATCAAAAGCTATAAAGTTTTTTGGAATTTGTGACATCAATTTATGATTAATCTCATCCCCTACTGTAACTTCAGTTGGTGTAAGAATATCTTTTTTTCTTGGAATATCTTTTATGTCTATAACTTCACCTAAATTTTTCATATTATCATCTCCCCTGCTATTACAACTTTTTTTGTTGTTGTATTATAAAATATCTGTCCTTCTACTCCTGACGGAGCAGTAGACAATTTATGTAATACCATATTTTTGGCTTCGTTTAATTCAAAATTAAAATTATTCAATACTTTCATTTGTTCCTCCTTTTATGCTGGTAAATAAGTTATTGTTGCATTTACTGCTCCCCATGGAGCCCCTGCAAGTGGTTGTCCATTTGCTGTATATATTGTCAATTTTTTTAAATTAGGACAGTCATAAAAAGGACTATTTCCTATTGTTATTACTGGATACCCAACCCCTCCAAGTGTTAAATTTGTTAAACCATAACATTTCTCAAAACAAAAATCACTAATTATATTCACTTGCTTTGGTAATTGGGTTATTGCTAATTTTTCTACACTATAAAAAGCTCCAACTCCAATTGTTTTAAGATTTTCAGGTAATTTTTCTATATAAAGTTTCTTACAATTATAAAAGGCTCTTTCTCCTAACTTCTCTAAATTTTCAGGCAAATGTATACTTGATAATTGTTGGCAGTTATTAAAAGCTCCAAATCCTATTTCTGTTATTTCATCATTTAAAATAATTGTTTCTAAGTTCAAGCATGCTCCAAAACAATAATCTCCAATTGATACTACATTCGAGATATCTATTGTTTTAAACCCACATCCTCCGAAAGCCAAAGGACCTAAAACCCTAACGTTTTTAAAAATTGCAGTTGATAAATTAGAACAATAATTAAAAGCATCATGATTTATAATTGTTACTGTTTCCATTTCAACATATGTAAGAAGTTTATTCTTATAAAACATATTTACGGCTATTTCATCAGTTTCTGACCCATTTTGATATAATTTATTAAATAAAAATTCAATTCCCTCAACAACTATTCTTCCCATTATAAAATCTCCTCTGAATCTTTAAAATTAATCTTAACTTTTGAAGCCGAATATTCTGGAGTAATCTCTATTTCAAAAGGAACTGCTCCTTTTGTGTATATTGTTAAGTTTAAATCAGGATAATGAATAACAAACAGTTTCAATTTTGGATTTTCCCACACTACTGGATTATTTAATGTTCCTAACTGCAAATAACTCAAATATCGGGTATTTTCTAGATTTATTTCTCCATTTAAGTTAGTGACATGAGGAAATGATACATGAGTAGTCTTTCTAGTAGAACTAGAGTCACTAAAAGTAAATTCTGATAAAGAAGTCACATTTTTATTTGTTCCCTCTTTTTTCATAGAATAAAAATCCATAAAACAATCATTATATCCCAATAACCCTATTGCTGGTATTTGTGGAATTGGCGGCTCTCCTGGTGTTGCTGGGAATGTTATTCCCTTATCTGTGTCAAAGTTCCCATATACTGATTCTGTAACTACAACTGTATTTTTTATACTCTGCGTTTTCTTTGTGAAATAGTAACAAGATGACATATAAGCCCATGATATATTTACTCCTGATACTCTTATATTTACAGTTTCTGCTTTCTGTTTATAACATATTCGATATACTTTACCAGGTGTCATTGTATCATTATCTGCCATCTGAAAAGTTGTAGGTTCTTCATTTTCATAAACTGTAAATATTCCCTTTCCTGCTACTTCTATTGTATAAAGACAATATCCGCTTGGAACTGTTATTGTAGTAAATTTTCCATCTGCATACAATGGGTGTTCTCTTTTATTTTCTATGTCCGCAAAGAAAAGAGAAGGGGTTGTATTCCAAGTTTTCGCTATACTATTTATTGTTACAGTCTTTTCTCCATAACTCCATGATGTAGCATAGTCACAAGCTGTGCTCCCAAGAATTATTCCATCATTTAAAGTGAATACTTGTGCTTTTTCAACTCCTGCTCCTTCAAAAAGATTTTGAACATTGATTGACTGGCTCCCTCTTGCTATAGCCATTTGAGTTTTCTTTATTTTATTTTTAGTTTTCCATTCTGCCATTATGTCAACTCCCTTTCTCCTTTTTCTAGGACAAGAATTGTCAATTCTGCGTCATCTACAAGAGCCTTATTATACCCATCAGAAACAAGTCCTCCTGACCCATTATCTTTCCAGAATAGATCATTATCTATTGCTATCATAAAAATATCTTTACAACTTAAATTCCTTGTATGTTTTAAGGTATATCTTAAAGCAACTCCATTATTATAATATTGTTGTGGTACTGCATAAAACCACCAATAACTACCCATATATGAAGTTCCAGCCATATTTATTTTTTCAAATTTCTGTATAACTGAACTGTCCTGTGGATTTAACACTTCTATGTCTACAGTTCCATTCATAGCCCCTACAACTCCTGTAGGATATAAATAACCTGCAAAGCTTATTCTCCTAGTAGTTGGAACATTACTAACTACATATTGATAAACTCCACCTCCTGAAACAGTATCTGTTGTTACTGTTAAAGCTAATTGCGATGGTGTTCTTACATAAGGAGTTACCTTATATCTTGTCCCTGCTACTTTAGAAACAATAGGAGAAAGTCCTGTAATAGTGCCATTGTATTTAATCCCATTCCAAAAAACCATAAATACTGGATTTTTAAAACTAGACGATATTATAAATTCAAAATTTTCATTGGCTTTAGTTTTATATAAAGATTGATTATAATTTGTAATAGTAGTCCAATCAGGAAATGCCATTTTTATTTCTCCTTTCAACTTTTCCCTTTTTTATTAAATTTGGGAAAGAGTTATATTGTTTTCAAATCTGCTTCATATAGCATAATACTTATAATGCTATATGGATTTAAAGTTGTATTTGTTGTAGATATCTCTACATATCCATCTTGTCTTAATTTTGTTTTTATTGGTATTTCTACTTGTGTTTCTGTTAAATTAGAATCTAAGCACCACCCATCAACAACACTTACAAGAGCCTCAATTTTTATCCCTTTCCACCTTATACTGTCACTTGGAAAAGGACTGGTAAATCTTAACATTCTTACTTGGTTTTGAATCTGCCCTATATTTGCACTCTCTACAAATACATATTTCTTTAGTACACTTACTGTATACCAAAGGTTACTTCAACCTTTTTCCTGAAACAGTATCTCCCCACCTTTTATAACAATTCTTTTTGTACTATTAGCTTGTGTAGTTCCATCATAAGAGATTATTCCTTTATCATTGCTGTAAACTTCTAATACTCCATTTACTTGGGTATTTGCATTTATTTCAAATTTACCCTTTCCAATATCATCAACAAAGCTTGCAAGGTCCGTTCCTGCAACTTCTTGTTTTAATTTTCCATCAGTGAGTTTTATATATGTTCCTGTATTTTCTTCTCCTACTTGAAAAATTGTACCTTGATGTTTTGTGTCCTCTGGGTTAGTTACTCCCATTAATAACTGACTTGTAATTTCTGCTGGCTTCAATGGATTTTTTACATTAAAAGCAAGCTTGTTATTTGCATTTTGTATTATTACCCCTGCATCTTTATTTATAACTATTCTTGCGATGTTTGTTGGGTCAGTTCTCCCAAATACTGGATTGCTTGTATCTTCATCATATTGAAAGAAGATCCCTGCTTCTGTGTCATTGCTTCCTATTCTGAATACTCCTGCCTGTGCCATTATTGCAGATTTTAAAGCTGGCATGATATCATCTTCCATAGCTGCTTGCCATGTTCCATTTTTCCATACTTTAAAGATTTTAGTACTTGGTTGATACCACACATCACCTTCCGCAGTTGCTGTTGGTGCTGTTTCCTGAATAAATCCTTTTGCATTCAGTTTATTCAATAAATCTTCATCTATTGGAGGAATTTCTATATTTTCAATCTGATCTTGTAAATTATTTATAGTTTCAATATATTCTCCATTTGATTTTAAACTTTCTACAGTATTATATTTGAATGTCTGAATAGAAGTATCAATTTTAACTGCTGTAATTTCACTGCTAAATCCTTTTGTCTTTGAAATAGTATGACTTATATTTGTTACTCTTGCAGGAGTACTTATATCATCAATTACAACTTCAATTAAATCTCCTATCATCACGAAAGGACAAAATAAACTTTTAAAAGATAATTCTATTCCATCAAGACATTCTTCTCTATATTCATACTCTGCAATTTCTGTGGCAAACTGCATTTCTTGTATATATTTATTTTTATTTACAGTTGGAAAATTCTCTTGTTCTTCTGTTTCAACATCTGTATTTTTGACAATGCTCTCATTATCTTCATACTTTATAACTGGAACTCCTTTTATTTCAAAGTTCTCTATATATAATTTAGAAGCATATGGATTATAAAATTTAACCTGTGCTCCACTATTTATAAAAGATACAAAATCATAATGAGTACCCTCTATTAAGTTAATATCTACTTTTTCAGATAGCTCATTAAAGTAATATCCTGTAGCTTTTGTAAGATTATATTGAGTAATAACATCTGTTATATACTTAATAGACATTATCTTATTTTGATTTTCTGGTGTTGTCCCTGCCTCTACTTCAATTTTCTGAGCTAGATTGAAACAAGGTTGATTTTCCAAATAGCTGTAACTATCAAAAGTCTTTCTTATCCCATTATATTTTGCATAAGAATATTTTTGAGTTACACTATTTAAGATATTTGTTTGATTAAAGTGGCAGATTATATTTTCTTCTGGATTATAAAGCCCCCCTTTAATAACTACCTTATTGTTATTATCTATGTACATTCTTCCTTTTATACAATCTATTACTGTTTCCAGTTCATCTATCCATTTATTTCCTTTTGTAAATACCATAAAAGGTATCTTGATCAGTCTTGTCTGACTATCTCTTATGTCTTCAAATACAACATTATCTGCAGTTATTCCAAGTTCTTTTATAATATTAAATAATAAGGAATTATTTTCATTATTTTTGTAATATACCCAGTTGTCAAAAGCGAAAGTATCTTTTGATACAGTTTTTGAAAATAAATCTTTTATTTCATCATAGACAATTACCTGCAGATTATGAATTAAGCTGTTATTAAGTTTTCTTTCTTGTAATTCAGCTTTTCCTTTTAATATTACTATTTCTTTTAGTTTATGAACTGCTTTTATCTCAATAATATCTCCAGTAGTAATAAGAGATGTGTCATCTATTGAAAAAGAAGCTGTAAGTGATTTAATACTTTTACTGTTATTAGAATAAGAGAGTGATATATCTTCAATAATATTTGTTAAAACTGTTCCTTTTGTAACATTAATTACAACTCCACTAAAATTAAACATATCTGCTTCTGTTAATGTTTTGAAATATGTTTCTGTCATTTTTTATTTCCTCCTTCCTTTTGACAAATAAAAAACCCCTCAACTGAATAACCTGAGGGGTAAAATAACTATTAATTTTTATTTAATTATATTGAAGATTTAGGATTCCCATTTTCATCATACCATTTTGTTGGAGCTATTTTTTCACCATTCTTATATTTTAACTCTCTCCATAGCTGACCATTTTCATAATACATTCTTGAAACTCCGTCATTTTTCCCCTTTCTATATGTCGCTTCTGTTCTTAAATTCCCATTTTCATAATAACTCTTATGGGCTCCATCTTTTTGTCCATTTTTATATGTATCTATTAATGCTAGTTGACCATTAAAATATGTTTTAAATTCTCCATGACGAAGTCCATTTTTATAATTTCTTTCTTCCCTTAAATTCCCGTTTTCAAATTTTTTAATAAATGTACCTGTATATGGTTTATTTTCACCTATTACATAAATTTTTCCATCTCTTAATTCTAATTTTGACATATCTTCAATTCTTTCTTTACCACAGCTTGTTAATGTTAATAAGATCATAATTAATATTAATGCAATTTTTTTCATAAATCATTCCTTTCAATTTCTTATAAAGAAGGTTTAGGATTCCCATCTTCATCATACCATTTTGTGGGAGTTATTTGTACACCATTTTTATCCTTTGATTCTCTCCATAACTGACCATTTTCATAATACATTCTTGAAATTCCATCTTCTCTTCCATCTTTATACATTCCTTCAGTTTTTAAATTCCCATTTTCATAATAACTCTTATGAGCTCCATCTAATTGCCCATTTTTATATGTATCTATTAATGCTAATTGCCCATTTTTATAATATGTTTCTTGTTTCCCATGTAAAATACCATTTTTAAATCTATTTATTTTTGCTAAGTCACCATTTTCATATTTTTTAATAAATGCTCCTGTATATGGTTTATTTTCACCTATTACATAAATTTTTCCATCTCTTAATTCTAATTTTGACATATCTTCAATTCTTTCTTTACCACAGCTTGTTAATGTTAATAAGATCATAATTAATATTAATGCAATTTTTTTCATAAATCATTCCTTTCAATTTCTTATAAAGAAGGTTTAGGATTTCCATTCTCATCATACCATTTTGTTGGAGCTACTTTTTCACCATTTTTATATTTTGATTCTCTCCACAACTGACCATTTTCATAATACATTCTTGAAACTCCATCATTTTTTCCATTTTTATACATTGCTTCTGTTTGTAAATTTCCATTTTCATAATAACCTTTGTGAAAACCATTTTTTTCCCCATTTTTATACACATCTATTGATGCTAATTGCCCATTTTCATAATAAATTTTTAATTCTCCATGAAGAAGCCCATCTTTATATTTTGTTTGATCCCATATAGTTCCATTTTTATATTTTTTGATTAAAGTTCCAGTATATGGCTTATCTTCTCCAATTAAATAATTTTTACCATTTCTTATTTCTAATTTTGACATATCTTCAATTCTTTCTTTACCACAGCTTGTTAATGTTAATAAGATCATAATTAATATTAATGCAATTTTTTTCATAAATCATTCCTTTCAATTTCTTATAAAGAAGGTTTAGGATTTCCATTCTCATCATACCATTTTATTGGAGCTACCTCTACACCATTCTTATACTTTGATTCACTCCATAATTGACCATTTTCATAATAAACTCTTATAGGTCCATCCTCTTTTCCATTTCTATATGTGGCTTCAGTTTTTAAATTCCCATTTTCGTAGTAACTATTATAGGGACCATTTAATTGACCATTTTTATATGTATTTAATAATAATAATTGACCATTTTTATCATATGTTTCTTGCTTTCCATGACGAAGTCCATTTTTGAATTCAGCTATCTTTCCTAAATTACCATTTTCATATTTGTCTATAAGTGTTCCTGTATATGGCTTGTCTTCACCAATTATATAAATTTTTTCATCCCTCATTTCTAATTTTGAAATATCCTCAGTTCTTTCCTTCCCACAACTTGTTAATGTTAATAAGAGCATAATTAATATTAATACATTTTTTTTCATAAATCATTCCTTTCAATCTTTTATAAAGAAGGTTTAGGATTCCCATTTTCATCATACCATTTTGTTGGAGCTACTTTTTCACCATTTTTATATTTTGATTCTCTCCATAACTGACCATTTTCATAATACATTCTTGAAACTCCATCATTTTTTCCATTTGTATATTTATCTTCAGCTCTTAAATTACCATTTTCATAATAAAGTTTTTGTTGTCCATCTTTTTTTCCATTTTTATATGTATTTAATAATAATAATTGACTATTTTTATCATATGTTTCTTCTTTTCCATGAGGAACCCCATTTTTAAATTCAGCTATCTTTCGTAAATTACCATTTTCAAATTTTTTAATAAATGTACCTGTATATGGTTCATTTTCACCTATTACATAAATTTTTCCATCTCTTAATTCTAATTTTGACATATCTTCAATTCTTTCTTTACCACAGCTTGTCAATGTTAACAAGAACATAATTAATATTAATACATTTTTTTTCATAAATCATTCCTCCCAATATATTTATGATATTATTATATCATATTTTATTAACATATTGGAAATTTCATTATTTATTTTATCTCTCAGATTATTCAGTTGCCAAAGTTCTATTTTTGTATCTTAATTTAAATTGTAGAAATTATTTTACCTTGATTTTTCCATTCTTCTATTGCTTCTGTTGCTCCTTTCTTTGCTACATCATACATTGCATCAAAACCATATACTCCTGAAAAATTCTGTTCAATAGTGATGTTATATTCAATACCACTATCTTGATAGTATGAGTTCCCAAGTGTATTCTCTTCTGTTGAATTTCCATTTGCTGCATTCCCTCTATTCAATCCCATTTTTTCAAGTTCATATTCTAAATCTTTTAAATAGTCCTGCATTAAGTTAAACCCTTGCTGTGCATTTGCAGCCTGTGACAATTTTTCTTTTATATCATCCATATTGTAAAATTGATTCATATATGTTCTATATACTTCACTATCTACAAAAGCTTGAATTAAGCTGTCTTTTACACTTTCATATATAGAGTTTCCTAAACTTTCTTCAAATGAAGCAAAGGAATTATTGTTTAAAGCCTCTGACATAGCACTTGACAGCATACTTTTTATACTGTCTACTCTTTCTGAAAGTTCTGTAGCTGGCAGCATACTATCTATAAGAGAATTTGAGAATCCTCTGTTTTCTAATTGTGATCTCAAATCATTTATTACTTTTTCATAGTCTGTAGTGATTCTATCTGCTTCTAGCATCTTATTAAAATTAAAATTATCCCAGAATCCATTAAAATCAAGAACTCCATTCTTTTTCATATCAACAAGTTTTTCAGATATTTTCTCAAACTCTTTAGTCATATATTCATCTATTGAGCTGTAAGCCACATCATATGTTACTTGTGCTGCATTATTAAGAATTTTCTTAAAATATGAACTCATAGAAGAACTAAAGTCACTTGTTTCTCCTGATGATAAAGCTTCTATAAATGAACTTCTTACATCCTGCATAGCTGTTACCAGAACTTGTGCATTTCTTGCCATCTCTTCAATAGTATCTTTATATGCATCAGTATTTAATCCCATATCCTCAAACATTTGAGTATATTCCTGAACAAGAGATTTATAACTTGATACATCTATACCTTCAAAAGCATTAAGAGTTGAATTGCTGAGCAATTGATCTTGTTCCTCTCTTAACTTATCTAATTGAGCTACATATTCAAATACTCCCTCTTTCCATTCTTCAAAGTTACTATCAACAAGATTTATTAATAAATCTCCTCTTCCTGTTGTTTTAAGTTTTTCTGCAAAATCTCTTAATTGATTTTCATCCATATTATCTATAGTTGTATTAGTTATTCCCATAGATTTTAAAATATCTGCTTCTTTAACTTCTACAGCTTCATAAGTATCAGCTGATTTAGATTTAAACCAAGATTTATATTTTGTTTTACTTTTTACAAGTCCTGTTACAGTTCCAAAATCTTTTGTTCCATCTACCATAGCTTTGATATATAGATCAAAATTCTTTTCTACTTTAGCTATCCCTGAAAGAGTAGTATTATTAGTAGCATATCCAAGTAAAGTACTGCTGTAACTATTTATAGCTGAAATATTAGCTTTTATAGCTTCTACGAAACTTAAAAGAGTTGTTGTTGAATTTTCAAAAGCTTGTTTATTTTCTTCATTGCTTTTCTCTATTTTTTTCTTTTTATCTTTTCCACTAAGAGAAGAAACTAAACTTGATGCTACATTAACTCCAGCAATTATTCCTGAAACACTTGTAAGAGCTCCTGTTATAGATTCAAGACCTTTTACTGAACCTGCCATTCCACCTTTAAACATACCTGTTATAGAACTAAGCCCACCATTACCCTTAAAAAGATTAAATCCATCTGTTATTGATGAGAAAGCATTTACAGTATATCCGCTATTTTTAAGAAAAGAACTATTTAAACCTTCTCCTACTGCAATAAGGTTATTACCAAAATGGTTCATTACATTTACAAGATTTCTCATTGCATTTTCTTCTTCTCTTTTCATTTTAGCTGCAGCTTCTGCGGCTTCTAATTCTTCTTGTAAAGCTTTTAATTTTTCTTTATTTTCTTTAAACTCCATTGTATCAACTACAGTTCCATCATTTGATACTAAAGATGTTAATAGATTTTGAATTTTACTTATTTCTTGTTTTATTCTAGCTTCATCATCTAGTCCCAATAGATCCCAGACTTTAGGTGCTTTTTCCATTGCTCTCTCATAGTTGTCTAAAATAGTTTGGAAAGTACTTGCTTTTTCAAGTTCTTTTATTTCTTCTTTTGTTTTTTGAATACAAGGGCTCAAACTTCCAGTTATTTCACTTTGATTATTTACAGTTAAGTTTTTGTATATTTCCTCCATAGCCTGTTTATATTCATTTAAGAATTTGTATATTGGATTAATTTCATCTTCTAATTTTGGAATAATTTCTTGTTTAGGATCATTATACATACTTTCAAAAGCTAATTTTTCTAAATCATTATTTTCTTGGGCATAAGACTTTTCTCTTAATTGATTTTTTTCAGTATCTTTTAAATTAATTAATAGTGAATCAACAAAATAATTTATGTCAGCTATTCCTTCTTTATAAAGTTCCTCATTCTCTTTATTTGCTGCGACTTTTTCCATCATTTCTTTTAATGGGGCAAGAGGAATTATCGCATCTAGTAAGTCTGGAGCAATAACAGGATCTTTTTTTCCTAAATCTACTTTTATAGCCTCCAATATAGCTATTTGACCTTCAACATCCGAGTTTTCTTTAACTATTTTCTCCCAATCTTTTGCATTTTGTATATCTTTATCTTTAGCCCAAAGAAGACCATATACTATTACTATTCCCATTCCAGTAAGAGCTCCTACTGCTGATCCAGCTGCCACACTGACTGCTCCAATTACTTGTTTTAAAGCAATAACTTTCTCTAGTGCATCCTTTCCTGTTTTGAATGCCTCATCTAATTTTCCCAAATAGGTTCCTTTATTCTTATTTTCTTCACCAGGAGTTTCAGGAAGACTTGAAATCAGAGAATCTAATAAAGCCTCTCCTCCAATATTATCTAGTCCTTTTTTGGGATTTAATTTATCTTCTATTCCCTTCATTTTTTTGTAAATATTATAGTTATGCTTCATATAAGTATTTTCTTTATCAAAAATATATTCATTTAACTCTTCTGTTTTTGATTTTAATGTAGATATTTCTGCCTCTGCTTCATGAATTTGATCTCCAAGAGTTCTCGATTTCTCTACTACATACTTCAGCCAATCTTCAGATTCTGTATTTTTTTTTGTTTTTTTGGTATATTCTGATTTTTTTTCTTCTGATGTAACAATAACTTCTATATTTACATCAATTCCAGGAAATGATTCTTTAAATTTCTTAATAAATTCTTCACTAACAGCTGAAGCTTGTTTAAAAGCATCATCTTTAGCACTTTGAGTTGTTAACCCTGCAGCTTTAGATAATTGTTGAAAACGCTTATCTATATTATCTTCAATATTTGTCATTTTTCACCTCACCTTCATCTTTTTTTCATGCTGTCTTTCTTAGAGGTTGCCTTTTGTGAGTTCTTCAAACTTACAGCTTCATTCAGGCAGTTTTTAATTAATTCAAGATCTTCAATAATATAGAATGGATGATTATCATAACCTAACGATTCTCCTAATGGTAAAAATCTTATTTCAAAATAACCAGTCATTGAATCTACCTTTAAGTATCTAAGATTTCTTTCTATTTTTTTATTTGCAGCTTGAATTTCTTTAAAAAAAGGGGAAACTTTGCTTCCCCTATTACTTCCTACAAAATAGTTGCAAGCCATCAGCATTACTTTTTTTCAGTTTCTTCCTCTAATGCTGTTGGAAGACTTTTTATAATTTCATCAAATGCTCTTTGAAGATTAAATAAATTATATTCTGCTTTTCCTAGTGTCTCTGTACTTAAATTCCCTTTCCCTTCAAAAACAACTATTCCATTTTCTACTATCTTTGTTATCTGCTTGCATAAAACAAAACATTCTAGACTTTCTTCAAAACTTTGTCTTCCATATTTTATTGTCTTTTCTTTTTCATCAATCACAAAAGTACTTTCCCCTATTTTTTTGATTCCTATTCTAGTTCCGAAGTTAACAACAGAGTTATACTCAATATATGTTTTGTCATTTCCTATTTTTTTTATGTTCATTACCTATCTCCTCCACATTTTTCTTATTTTAAAGTTCCAAACAGATATGACATAGGTGTTCCTGCTGTTATATCATATGATATATCCATATTTTGTGTCATTCCTCCACCAGCATTTTTATCAGTCATTTCTACTGATGTTACATTCATATTAGGAATTTTTATAAATACTATTCCTGCTCCTGTATTAAAGTTTTCTGCCATTTTTATTGTTAATGAAACTTTATCATT
>OKRR01000895.1_pt1 | contig 30692 bp, 36 predicted proteins | sample 1601211 | NCBI WGS metagenome assembly OKRR01 (sample SAMEA3541525, study PRJEB24748) | human gut metagenome | biome: human gut; feature: human-associated habitat; material: faeces | place: China | collected 2012
ACGAGAATTATCAAACAGTAGGAACAATTTTATGCCTTATAGAAAAAGACACGTCTTCGAAAGAAACTGAATTATCTAATAATTTGTAAGCTGAAGAAACTTTAGTTCCAAATTGCAGAAACTAAAGTTTCATAGGGTGAAACAAAACGTTTCGATGTAACTCTCTGAAAATAAGATAAATATAGAGAGTGTAAAAGTGCAGGTAACGATTTGGATATGGAAGTCCTGCTTCGGGTTACACTGCTTTGCATAGTTTCAAATAACTCACATACAAAAATAGGCAAAATTTGGAATATAACAAAATATTTTCTTGTTTATTTTTTTTGTATAATTCTGATTGTTAAAGCGTTAATGGTAAAACGTGTACCTATTGATGCTTGCTTGTCGTAAAATAGCCGGGAACAGTGCCTCCCGGCTATTTTTTTGTCCCGACTTGTCGTTTCCTGTCTTTTTTTGGCGGTTGCTCAACGGTTGAGTAACCAACGGCCTTATAATATCTCCGTAATATTGCACCGTAACAATAAAAACAAGGTCATTATGAATAACAGAAGAACTGCACCGGGTGGGCAGATGATCCACATGCTCAGTGCCATACTCGCCAAAGTAACCAACATTGAGAAGTTACTGGCTCCTGCCATACATAACTTGCCCGACAGCGAGATACTGGATTCAAAAGGCGTGCGCCTGCTTACCAAGATGTCCGACAGGACACTTCTTAGACGCCGCAATGACGGTTCGTTGCCTTTCCACCGTGACAAGGGGAAGATTTACTACCGCCGTTCGGACGTGCTGCGTGCCATGCTGCTGGAAAAAGAAGAACACTCTAAAAATAAAAGGTTATGAGAAAGATGATTAAGGTTGAAAGCGGCTCGTTCGCCGCACTCGTGAGAAGTTACAAGAAGTCCCTCAACATGCTGGCCGTGCTGCAACATATCTGCGAGGACAACAGTGTCGAGCTCTCCATGCTGCCCGATGAGGTTTGTGAGCTGATAAACCTCGACCCGGCAGAGATTGAGAAACAACGTCTGAGCGGGCGTCTGCGTTTTGCGGAAGAGGAGAACGGGACCAGGCATTATTCGATTGTGGATATAATCAATCTGAAGGATTCCATTGACTGGAAGGTTATTAACAGGCAGGTGGAGAGCCTTTCCTTTGAGGAAGAGGAATGATGGAATGGCTTTCTTCCCTTTATAGGCAAGGGTATGGCCGGCAGGCCGGATTTATCCGGATGCCGGCCATACCTTTGTTCTTTCCTGAAAAGCGGCTCTTTGCGGCAGACTTAGGATATTTTTTTCAGTCCGTTTGACGGGGCGGCAATTTTCATTGGGGGGGACGTGCCTCGCTTTCTGTGACTGTTCCAGTCCGTCATCCGTTCCGTCTTCATGCCCGCCTGCCGGCTTTATGGCAAGCTGTATTTTCCGGTTCAGCGTGGCAAGCTCTTCATTCAGCCGCTTGATTTCCGCATCCTTGGGCCATGAGGCCGCCACAATCTCCTGAAGGACCGGGATGTCCTTCGACAGCTCCGCGTTCTCCTTCTCCCGTTTCTCTATCATGGCGGGAATGCGTTCCAGCGCATTGATGAAGTTCGTGACGGCCAGTTTCGGGTCTTTGGCAATATAACCGTTGTTGTAGGTATATTTGATGCCGTCCAGCCCCTCGACCATGAACTTGTTCTGCAAAGCCTGCATGTCCCCCTCACAGGTCCTTTCGGTACGGACAAGGATACGGAAATCGAACAGGGTCCCGATTTTCATATAGTCATCCTCCGTCCGGGCATTCCGGTTGATTGCGGCAAGCCGGTTGCCGAGTACCTCGATATTGTTCGGGTCCACACCGTCCAGTTTCAGGGGATTGGGACGGAGTCCGGTTTTCGCATCTGCGGGGGCCACCTTGTTGAAATATTCCCAGTCCCTGGTGAAACGCCCGATAAAGGCATTGTTTTTTTCTATTCCCGAAGTCCTTTCATTCAGCTTGCCTTTCGCGTTTCCCTTGTTACGGTGGAATGCCTGCCTCTCGCTTTCGAGGACCGCCAGTTTCTTGTCCAGCTTCGCCTTTTCCAGCAGGTCGTCGTTGCCTGAAAGGATGGCCACGTATTCGCTGAAACTGCCGCCTCCGTTTTCGTCAATCGCCCCCTCGTCAATGGTACGGGCGGCCAGATTGCGGCTTTTGAGCTGGTTGATGAACACCTGCTTGTTTTGCAGCAGGTTGAACTTGTAGCTGTCCAGTGACTTCTCCACCGCATAGATATAGCAGTCCACCTTGTTGCCGGCGTACTGCTTGGCGATGATATTGCCTTTTCTCACCGCACGTCCGTTGCGCTGCTCCAGGTCGGACGGCCTTCAGGGTATGTCCAGATGATGGATGGCCACGGCACGTTCCTGCGCGTTGACACCCGTACCCAGTTTCTGTGTCGAACCGAAAAGGAAACGGATGCGGCCCGAGTTCATGTCCCTGAACAGTTCTTTGCGTGCGTTGTCGCTGTTCGCCTCCTGGATGAACCTTATCTGTTTCTCCGGGATATTGTGGTCTTCCACGAGCTTGCGTCTGATTTCACTGTAGATGTTCCACTGGTCCGGCTTATAAGTGCTCAGGTCCGAGAATACGAACTGTGTGCCTTTTTGGTCAAGATATTTGTAGTAATACTCCGCAATCTTGGCCGCGCAATGGGACGCCTTGTTTCCCGGACTGTCACCGTATTCAGGGTTTATCAGCCGCATGTCAAGCGACATCTTGTTCGAGTAGTTGGTGGCGATCAGCATCTGTGCCTTCTCCTCCGCCTCGGACAGAGGCTCCCTGTCTATGTAGGTCGCATCCCCGGTTTCAGCGAACTTTATCAGTTTCTGAATGAAAATCTCCTGCTGGGGAGTAGGCGGTATATGATACAGTTGTTCGTTGAGTTCCGGCCTGTCAACCCCCACGTCTTCAGTGGTCTTGTAATCGGTTATCTCCGCATAGAAATTGGCGAGTTCCGGCACCTTGATAAAATAGCGGAAACGCTCTTTCTGCACCACCTGGTTGGTCACTGAAAATTCAAAGTCTGTGCTTTTCTTCGCATAGACTGCGGCCCAGCCGTCAAAGCAGGTAATCCCCTGCCGCTCCATTTCCTTCGGACGGAGATACTTGAAAAGGAGATAGAGTTCGGTCAGGCTGTTGGAGATGGTCGTGCCGGAGAGGAAAGTGGCCCCCAAATCCCTGCCTGTACGCTCCTGGATGGTGCGGATGGCGAAAAGCATGTTCATGGCCTTCATGCTTCCTTCGGGATTGCCCAGGCCGGAAACCCTCGCATGGCGTGTGTTGAACATCAGGTTCTTGAAATTGTGCGATTCGTCAACGAAGAGGTGGTCGATGCCCATCTGCCTGAAATCTGTAACATCATCCGTCCGGTCCTTTATATCCTGCTCCAATTTTTCAAGTTTGGCTTCCAGGTTCTCCTTCCTTCTTTCCAGCCCCTTCTTTATCCAGCCGGTCACTTCATTGCCCTGCTGCTCGAATACGGCGAGGTTCTCTTCGATACTCTCAATTTCCTGCGTATATATCTCCTGCTGTATTTCGGGGGACTGGGGTATTTTTCCGAACTGGTCGTGCGTCAGGATGATGCAGTCCCAGTTGTTGTTCTTGATGTCATGGAATATTCCGACGCGTTTCTCCGGCGTGAAGTCCTCCCTGCCCGGATACAGTACCCTGGCATTCGGATAGGCCCTCCTGAACGTGTCGGCTATGTCATGCACATTGCTCTTGAGTCCGATAATCATCGGCTTGTTCGCCAGTCCGAGACGTTTCATCTCAAAGGCGGCCACGCACATGATGAGGGTCTTGCCCGTACCTACCTGATGGTCGATTATCCCGCCGCCGTTCATCTTCAGCATCCAGACGGCGTTCTTCTGGCTGTCGTACAGGGACGGTATGCCCAGCCCTTTCAGGTCAAGGAACGGGAAACTTTGCAGGGAGCCGTCGTAATCGGGACGTACATAGCAGTTGAACTTGCGGTTGTACATGTCCGCAAGGTTCTGCTTGAACTCGGGCAGCTGCTCGTTCAGCCAGCCGGTGAAGGCGGAGCGTATCTCGTTGATTTTGGTGTCGGCAAGCTGGATGGCCTCCGCATCACGTACCTTTATGTCATTGCCCTCCTTGTCCTGAACAGTCTTGGTTATGTCGGGGACGGTGTTGTGCAGCGCATGTTTCAGCAGGTCATTGCCGTAATAGCCTCTCTTTTCCCCTTTCACGTAATATCTGTCGGTGATGTTCGCGTTGCTGCTCTCGAAGCTCACGCTGAACTCGTCGATGGATTCCGTATAATGGATACGGGCCTTTGTCTCGAAGAGGTATCCGGCGAACTCTTCATATACGGACATGGGTATCCACCGTTCCCCCAGGTTGAAGTCAAGCTGTTCAAAACTTATAGGCTCCGGTATGGCTTTCCGCAGGGCCTCCAATGATTTTTTGCCTGCATCATCATCGGGATGGTCTTTCAGGTAGTTCTCTATCCATTCGGCTTTGGCTATTACATTGCCCGCAATGAAGCGGTCCTTGATTTCATGGTTCTTCATCATGGGATTGTAGAAGATGCGCTCTTCCAGCTGTTCGAGCAGTTCCTGCCTGCCGATGTCGCAGAGATTCTCCATATATTCCAGATTGACCTCGCCGAACTTGTTCAGGGATGCCGCAAGGGCTTCCTGCGGAGTGTCCACATGTGTCACCTCGTTGGCGTTGAACGATACGGGCACGGTGAATATGTCCGCCTTCTGTATCTTCCCGTTGACGGAACGTTCCAATGAGAGCATTTCCCGTCCTCCTGCATCCATCAGCAGGAACTTGGCGTTGTCCTTTCCGTTCAGCTCCCTGAACATGCGGTGGAAACGGTCATACTGCCGGTTCAGTTCCTCCCTTAGTTCCGGCTGTTCGGTTTCCGTTTCGGCTTCCGCATTGTAGAGATTGTGGTAGGCTTCCCGAAGGGGGATGTAGTAGGCGGCCCGGTATTGCTGGGTGACAGTCAGCCTGAGCGGATGGAACTGTACTTCGGGAGTGCCCACTCCCTGCAAATACCCGTATTGCTCACCGGCTTTCACGAGAGAGCCGTTCTTGTATTCGGGACGTATCTCTCCGGTAAACGGACGTGGTTCCATTTCCTTCTTCCGCTCTTCCTCGATTTTTTGTCTGCGCTCCTGCCATCTGGCTTCCGCTGCCGCCCGTTCCCCGGTCATGTCTTCCTGCGTGGCGGCTTCATCGTACATGTTCTCTTGGGAGAACAGATTGAACATTTCCGGTTCGCTCCTTTTCCTTTTGCGGGATGCCGATGGTGTCCGGCCCGGTGATGGTCGGCTTTCCACCACCTGCACCTCCGTTTCCTCCTTGTCCGCATAGGCGGCAAACAGGTTGAGCATGGGTTCGTAGGGTTGTGCGGGACTTTCTTTCCGTCTCTCCTGCCGTTCTGTCTCTCCTGCCGTTTCCAATAGTGTCTCAAACTTCGTTTTGAGAATGGTGGAACCGTTTGAGTGGGACAGGTTGTTGTCATAAAGTTTCCGGTCAAGATGGTTTTCCACATCTTGCGCCAATAACTGCCTGAGATGTTCGGAAATGGACCCGATACCCCCTTCATGGGTAAAATTTATGGCCGGTTGTCCGTACATGTTCTTACCCATAGATACGGAAGTATGGATGATATGATCTAAATCGGCATAGCTGTTGTTGACATTGATGCTGCCCGATATAAGACGGGTTTCAATAAAGTTCCGTTCCTTTTCGGTCAGTTCCGATTTCCGGGTATTCTTCTGCAACACAATCAGGTCGCTGCCCACCTCCGTACCCGCATCGGTAAACAGATTGTCCGGCAGACGGATAGTAGAAACGAGATTGGCATGGCTCACCAGCCACTCCCTGACGGGACGGTTCTGTGGCGAGTCCATGACACCCGAGGTCGTGATGTAGGCCAGTATCCCGCCTTCGCGCAGCGTATCCATGCCTTTGAGGAAAAAATAGTTGTGTACGGCAGCGAGTGAGGATTTGCGCACCGGGTCGTCACTCCGGTCAAAATCCCGGTCATAAACCCTGGTATTTCCAAATGGGATATTGGAAGAAACAACATCGAAGTAGTTGTTATAATAGGGCTGTATGGACTGGAAACCGTCTATGTTCACCTTGCTTTTCGGATAGAGGGATGAGAGTATCTTTCCCGTCAGCCAGTCCTTCTCAAAGCAATGGATTTCGGGGACATCCTTCAGAGTGCTGATGAACATGCCCGTTCCGGCGGAAGGGTCAAGAAAACGTTCCGGGCGGATTTCCGGTAACAGCAGGGCTTCCTGCATGGCCGTTACCACCGGTTCAGGTGTGTAAAAGGCTGTGAGGACGGAATTCTTAAGACTTTGGACATATGACTTGTATTCTTTCTCGTCTTTGGAATACTCACGCAGAAGTTCATGCAGCAGCCGGACCTGGGGAAACAGCTCCCTGTCTGTCCTTCATTTTTCTATGTCCGTATCTTTCTCTGCCGGATTCAGGATGCACTTCAACCCTCCGAAACCCGAATAACCGTTCAAGACCTTGCGTCCCTGTTCCGTAAGACAGAACTCCGGACGCATGAATACCAGTTCAAGTGCGGCTATGTTGTCCGCCAGATGTTGTCGTCTGTTATATGCCATATCGTTCTATATAGGATTGTATGAAACCTGTAAGTTCAACGGTAAGTGTATGATAGGACGGGGATGATTCAAATCTGTCGTCTATGGGATATTTGCTGAATACTACCTCTGCGGACGACAATACCTTCAGGCAGAAATCCGTCCGTCTTTCGGGCCGTACTTCGGGAAACCACTCCGACACGACCTCGAAAACCGTATCGAACTGGGAAAAGCGCAAGTCCTGATAGAGGACGACGTCAGCCAGTTCCAAAGCCTGCGTAACGGATAGCCCCTCACGTATGGCATGTTCGTAAGCCTCTGTGGCATTGTCCGCACGCTCCCGGATGAACGCCTTGTTGTCGGCCATGTGCGGATGGCTTTCTTTCAAATAAAAAAGGAGAGTCGTCTCAAAATAGGACAATTCTCCGGTTGCAGTATTTTTATCTTGTATAGTCATTTGTTTTCACTTTAAAATGTTAATCGGATATTAGACATATACCCGGCTGCCATAAAAGAGAACCGGGTATATATCTGATGTAAACATGAATAATCTGTCTGTTACATGACTGAAAGGCTCTTTTTTGACCGGGCCTTTACAGACGCCACATGGAGGGGTGCCTGCTGTTTCACCTCCTTTTTCCTGTCGTTCTTCTTACTGTCAATGGCAGGCTTGTATTCACGGGCGTTACGTCCTATCAGCAGTTGGTTGCTCTTGTTGCTGAAACGTACATCATCGGAAAAAACTCTGCCTTTGTAGCGCATATTCTCAATGAACACCATTTCATGGTTCTGGAGCATCTTTTTTTGTTCAGGTGTTATTTTGGCTCCCATGATAGTGTCATTGACTTTCAGCTGTTCCCCGGACTGTTTGAAAGCGATGTCCATTATTCTCGGATCGACGAAAGCAACCCCGGAAAGCAGCGTATCGTTTTTGCGCTGTATGTCGTTGATGGGAAGCCGGCCTCCTGACGCAAGGATTTGTTTCTGTTTGTCATCCAGCCTTTTCCCGTATATATAATCGGGTATCTTGATGGCATCCACCGGCATGGTAATGATACGGTTGCTCGGTTCATGGAAAGATACATAACAGTTGCAGACGGTTCCCGTATGGGTATCCTTCATCTCCTTGATTGCCCCCAAAGTTCCGGTGTCTTTAAGCGACTGCTTTTCCTCATCCGTGAATACTCCTTTATAGGCAGGCAGGTCATACTGCGGTTTGTCAAGCCTGCTTAAAGTTTTCAGTTGCACCTTGCCGTCCTCCCCTTTGACACAGAGGAAACAGGCTTCCCCCATATCCTTCTTTTCACCGTTCACTTCCTTACTGATGGGGAAAGCCATAGAGGTAATTCTTCCTTTTAGCATCTCACCCATGCAGTGGTTATCAAAGAGCAATTGCTTGTCAATTCCCAGTGCGGAGAGTTCTTTCCACGGAAGCTGGTGTTCGTCAAACTTATACCGGCGGGCAAGTTTGGCAATGCGACCTTCATCGTTAAGTTCGCTGTTCTCCACCAGTTTTTTACCTTCCGCTCCGGGGTCTTCCCCTTTTCGGATCTGGACTACGGCATTCAGTGTCTTTTCCAAAAGGACGAGAGGTACAAGGAAAAAACTGAAACTCGTGGGATTTTCGTACTGGTTCTTGAAATTCGTGAAGAACAGTTCCAACGGTGATGTCCGGTCCAGTTTGAGGAAGCTGCCATTGTTCTTCTTGTCAGGAGGTACGACCTCGATGCTACCGTCCTGCTCATTCATCTTGGAGACGACTGCAGTCTTGTTCGTTCTCTTGTCAAGGACTGCCATTATATGCTCGTCCTGACTCTGCTCTTGTTGCTCTTGCTTTTTCTTAGCCATAAAATCAATAGTTTAAGTGATACAATAATTAATCAATACCGGGTAAAGTTTAGCCCGTCTGTGCGAATGTAGAGGTTTAATTGATAACATGTTACAAAATTGAAGGTATGAGGAATAGATGGCGTAAAATGGCGTAAGGTGGCGGTATTGTTATTCATAATTGTGACTTTCATTTTTTAGGAGAAAAAGATTCTTTTTGATTATTATTCTTTATTTTTGTGAAGTATATAGCTAATGGCCAAAAGGTCTTATGATTATACAATGGAAAAAATAAAAAATCATTTATGAGAAGCACTATGTATTTATATAATAAAGGTTCTGAATGGAGACGTTGGGATTTGCATGTCCATACTAAAGGTACCAATAAGAACGATCAATTCAAAAGTGATACATTTGAAATGTTTTGTAAAAATCTTTTCAGAGCTGCAATAGACAATGAAATTGCAGCAATAGGTATTACTGACTATTTTAGTATAGAAAATTATTGTAAAGTAATAGATTATGTTAAGGCAATCAAATACAATACAGATTTTTCACCACATGAACAAAATTTAATTGAGAAAATACTAATTCTACCTAATGTTGAGTTGAGAATGTTACCTGTTACAGGGGCGAAGCGCCTAATAAACATTCATTGTATATTTAATCCTAACTATATATCATATTTAGAAAATGATTTCTTTAATTCATTGGAATGCTCATATGGGGATAAACCATACAAGATGAATCGTAATGGTATTATTGCGTTAGGGCGTGCTTTAGGTGAAAAAGGAGATGACGCTATTGCCTATAAAAAAGGTGTTGATAATTTAACACTGGCTCCTAAAGATCTTCGCGATTTGTTGAAATCAAATAAAGAATTAGCAAATAATACAATTGTTGTTGTGAGCAATTCAAATCAAGATGGTATTTCTGGTGTCCAAAAACATTATGATTTATTTGAAAATGAACCTGGATCATTAGAAGCAATCCGAGATTCGGTATACCAAATCTCGGATTGTATATTTTCCAGTAATGAAAAGGATATTAAATATTTTTTAGGAGAGAGTATTGACTCTCCGGAAAAAGTATGTCAAAAATGCAAGTCTCTCAAACCTTGTATACATGGATGCGATGCCCATACTGAAGACAAATTATTCAAACCTGATAATAATCGTTATTGTTGGATTAAAGCTGATTGTAGCTTTGAGGGATTAAAACAAATATTATGTGAACCAAAAGAAAGGGTTAAAATCCAAGAATTTAAACCTGAAAAAAAATTCTTATATAACATAATAGAAAAGATAAAATTTATAGATACTTCGGGTGAGTGTAAATTTCCTAATTATGAAATTGGTTTTAATCCTGGTTTAAATGCAATTATTGGTGGTAAATCTTCCGGAAAGTCGTTGTTATTACATATGATTGCAAATGAAATTGGGGATAAAACAGATTTGAAAGATTATTCAGATTTACTATCTGGAGTTAAAATCGAAGTCTATTATGCTGATGATTTGGAAAATTGTAAAACAGCAACTGATAAGAGAGTAATAGAGTTTTTACCTCAATTATATATTGAAAGAATTGTACGTGATAGAATTGTATCTGATAAGAAAAAAGTCAAAGTCCGTTATTTTGATACCTTTATTGAAGGGTTAATAAAACAAAATGATGAAATAAAAGATATTTTTAATAAGCATAATGTCACTATTCAACAAGCTAATTCTGATATAAATTTATCCATAGATGAATGGTTAAAATTGGATGATTCTTTGAATAAGGCCAAAAATGATTTACGACCTTTAGGAGATAAAAAAGCTATTGAAAATGAAATATCTAAAAGAGAGACAGAAAAAGAAATATTAACTAAATCTTCAGGTTTATCAGATGATGAAATGAAAGAATATAAGAGGTTAATAGAGTTAAATGAAAATATAAATAAAGAAATTAATTCAATAAACAGGAAACAGACAGAACTCAATCGTTTGGATGATTTTGTAAAATCAATATCAACAAATATTAAAGATAGTATACACTTTCAGACTGAAGATACTATTATAACAACTCTTTTTTCCCAAATGAAAGAGGAAATAGTACAATCAATAAATGAGATAGTATCTCAATATAATATAAAAATCAAAGAACAAAATACTTATTTTGTTACTGAACAAGAAAAGTTAAAAGAAAACTATTTGGTAAATACAAATTTGTTGAAGCCCTTTTTGGATAAAATGAAAATAGAAAAGGAAATTAGTAATATTGATTCCATAATAAAATCCGAAAAAGATAAATTGAAACTTATTCTTGATAAAGAAGCTGAAATTTATGAATTGCGCAAGAAAATAGATGATATTGATTTTATTACGCCTTACACAACTATTTTTAACTCATATAATGCAATCCAAACGTCTATTAATCAAAAGATTACAGAGGAATGGGATGAAACGGAAACTAAGATAAAGATATCAGTTAATACTAATTTTGATGAAACAGCTTTTGTAAATAGTCTTAGTTCTTCTATTAATATGAAAACGTATCTTGAAAATCAATTTGAAAATTCAGGTTTTGGAGAAGGGTCAAAATATAATTATAGATTTGACACACACATATCTAATATTAAAAATATTTTATATAAATGCGTGTCAGAAAATAACAGATTTAATAATTTTAAGGCAGATCATGATACTGAAGAATTATTGAGATCTCTATTAAAAGATTATTTCTTTATGAGTTATGATATTTTTAAAGGTAGCGATAGCTTACAAAATATGTCAGAAGGAAAAAAGGGGATTGTGATATTACAGCTTTATTTAAGCCTTAGTAAATCTGACTGTCCTATTTTAATTGATCAGCCGGAAGATAATCTTGATAATAGAACCGTCTATACTGAATTAAATGACTATATCAAACATTGTAAACAACGCCGACAAATAATTATGGTTTCACATAATGCTAATCTCGTAGTAAATACTGATGCTGAGAATATAATCGTAGCCAATCAATCAGGAGAAGATGGAAAGGATAACAACAAATTCCGATTTGAATATATTAATGGGCCTTTAGAAAATACGTTTTCAAAAGATGTGAAGCAAAAAGGAATTTTGTATCAACAAGGTATCAGAGAACATGTCTGTGAGATACTTGAGGGAGGAACAGAGGCTTTTAAAAAACGTGAAGAAAAATATAATATTAAAAGTTAAAATAGGGAACTTAATTTATAATCTCTTTAAGAAAGGCTATTGTAAAATTTGTTACAACAGCCTTTCTTAAAAAGATTACATATCTGCATCTTTATTATTTAATAGATGTTTGAGTTCCGGGTCATTCTCTATGCGGATCAGCTCGTTCTCTACCAGTTCCACAATATCCTGCTTGATTTGCCGGTAGTTGGCCTGTATCTGCTGCTCCATTGTATCATTGCCGTCTTCGTCCAGAAAGCTGCTGATTTCGGGAATGGGTTGGTAGGCCGCCGTCTCTTTCTGTACGGCTTCATTGTCCACCACTATCTGTGCATGGAAAATCTTCTGCTCGATTGTCTCACCGAAGTTATCGGCTACCGCACCGACAAACATACCTTGTGAAAGTGTACTGATTTTACTGGCAGGTATCAGACTGTCCAGTTGCGTGCTGATGGAAGTGGAAGTGTCGTTACGGTTGATACTCATAGACTCCCGTTTTTGCAGGATTTTTCCAAACCTTTCAGACAGTGTTTTAGCCGTTTCACCCACCACCTGGCCGCTGAATACATTGCCCACAGTTGACATGATTACGGCCGCCTCCTTGTCACCGTAGTCACGTTTTAACTGACTGAAGTCCTGAAAGCCCAATACAACCGCCACTTTGTTGCTTCGTGCCGTGGCAATCAAATTATCCAGACCTTTGAAGAAAATCGTGGGTAGCTCGTCAATAATCACACAGCTTTTCATTTGCTTCTTCTTGTTTATCAGCTTTACAATACGGGAGTTATACAAGCCTAAAGCCGCTCCATAAATGGAAATTCTGTCGGGATTGTTGCCGACACATAAGATTTTCGGTTCTTTGGGATTATTAATATCCAACGTAAAATCACTGCCGGACATCACCCAGTAGAGTTGCGGGCTTATCAGTCTGGACAACGGGATTTTAGCACTTGCAATCTGGCCCTGGAGCTGCTCGCTCGCTCCGCCTTTCCATGCGTCAATGAAGGGACTCAGATAGTTCTCAAGCTCGGGATAACTTGTCAGAATGGTAAAGACGTCCTCATACCTTTTATTAAGCAATTCAATGGCATGAGGAAATGTACAATACTTGCCACCTTCATAGATTTTCAAAAACCATATTATCGCCGTAAACAAGACAATTGGGGATTCCACGAAGAAGTCCCCCTGCTTTTGCACCCACGACTTATTGAGGTTGAGCATGATGGTGTACGACGATTCGTAAGCATCTGAAATATCCGTCATCAGTTCCGGTGCCAATGGATTACAACGGTGGCTTTTCCTCGGATTATCGAAATTGATCACATAAAATTTAGGTGGAACCTTATAGCGGTGTCTGTACTTGAGCAGATGGTTATAAGCGATAACCGACAGGTCATCAAACTTAAAATCATATATATAGAGCGCATAGGATTTCTCTATAGTCTGTTTTATAAACTGGTTGACAATGGCATAGGACTTCCCGCTGCCCGGTGTTCCCAATATCATTGTCGCCCGAAAAATATTAACAAGGTTGATAAATCCGTTGTAAGTTTTCCCTCTATACCAGAATTTGGTCGGCAGATTGACGGAATATTCGTTTTCCATAAGGCGGGTTTCCTGCATGAACGATTCATTCTCGGTATTGAAAACGTCCTCCAGTAAATTGTTCTTCAACAGACGGCTTATCCACAATCCCGATGCCAGCAGGCTAAAAAAGCCGCCGACCAATGTCGCGGTATAAAGTATGACACATACGCCGGATGATGCGTCAATGGACAGCAACCACCAGTTCAGGAAAAAGAGTATGGTGCCCACTATGGCAGCAACAATAATCTTCCTTCATGTGATTTCATGCTTCTTCACACCCTTGTTGCCCATGCAGGACAGACCGAGGAAGAGGACACAAAACAGTTTGGTGTAAAGAAGTGCCGAGAACAGTCCGGTGGTACGCTGGAAATTGGAGAGTATCTTGTCCACAATGTCAAGCGTCCAGCCCATTTCGTGTAGCCAGCCGTAACAAAACCAATAGATGTGTATCGCCAAAAATAAAAAACTGATGGCCCGCATAAAGTCCGTGACTTTGGCAAGACCTCTTAAATCATCTTCATTCTGCATAATTGTAACTGTTAAAATTCGACTTCTTGTTCTATACTTTATTATATTATAACCTGCGCCTGCGCTTTTTCTTTTTCCTGCGTCCGAAGCGGAAGGCCGGATCGATGTACTCGTGTGTATGGTCATCTTCCATGAGTACGGAGAAAATGTCAATGGCACCGAGTGCGGACGTATCAATCAGACTGCCGGACAGTTCACTCTGATTGTAGCCTTGATTTTCCTGCTGCCGGTATTCCGCATCTTCCGGTCTTTCTTCCCTTTCCAGCCGGGGCGTATCCTGCTGTGCCAGCGGTATCAGCCTTATGCGGTCCGCATCCGGATTGTTGAACAGCTCGTTGAACACATTGGCCGAAAAGGCCTTGCCCAGACGAGAGCCGTTGAACACCGTTCGGGTGGTATGGTCTATGAAGGTGATACCATACAGACATCCTTCGGGATTGATACGGTAAACCACTTCTATATCCGCCTCTTTCAGCTTTCAGACGAAATCCTCTTTCGTACCGATATTCTGCATGGCTTTGATAATTTCCTGTCTTGTCCTTTCGGCAAGGTTGTTCTTTTTCACCTTTTCAGTAGAAGCGGCAAACTTCTTTTGCAATGCTTCATAACCGAATGCCTTTCCGAACTTGCTGGATTTGAAAGGCGTGCCTACCTGCTGTCCGTTATCATCCAAAGCCCCGTACATGATGCCGTGATATTCCTTCCCGTCCACACTCCCCCTGACCTCATAAACAGTCATGTTATACAAGTTCAGAAGGGTGTTGTATTCGGCAAGCGAGTGACAGCTGTAACATTCCAGCAAAGTACGGGCGGTATGCTTTAGCTGCGCTTTCACGTCACCTTTCGCATAGTCCACCACTTTTTGCAGACTCAAAAGTTCCCGCTCACCGTGTTCTCCGAGTGTGGGATGAAGCCCGTACTTCACTTCCATTTCACGACAGATGTTCTGTGCCCGGATAGCCTCCCGGTTGTGGTCTATCTTTTCTCTCTTCTCGTTGATGCGTACCGAAACGATGTGCATGTGCTTGCGGTCTATGTCTTCATGCAGCCATACGATGTAGGGCTGGTTCCCGTAACCGAACTTTTCCATGAACTCCTGCGCCAATACGGTCATCTGCTCTTCAGAAAGAATGTCTTTCGGGGACGGGTTCAGAGAGATATGGATGACCGGTTTCCTGACGTGCGAGTTCAGTGCGATATAAGGTTCGAAAGCCTGCACGCAGTTTTCAATCGGCACATTGCCCGAAGTGTCTGCCGCTATTTTAGGATGTCACAATACCTTTGCCGTACCGTTGTCCACCTTTATCTTATTATAGGCAATCACTCCGTAGAATGAACTGCCGGATGTAATATTCGGTACCATGACATTATTCCTTTTTAGTAAGATACTCCTTTTCGTACCGCTTTGTCAGTTCAATGATCTGCCTGCATATTTCTTCCAGTTTGCGGGTTTCTTCGGCAAGTTTGTAGAGAAACGCAAGCGATTTCTTCTCCCCATAAATGGTGTGGATAGTCTTTACACACTGGTTATAGTTGTTACCTATCCGTCGGAACTGCTGATAGAAAGCGGTCAGCTGGGCATAATATTCCTGTGCTTCCTTATCAATCCTTACCACCTTGAACTCTCAGCCGAAGATACGTGCAAAGATAAATTCGGCCTTGTTCTTCATACCTGATTGTTCAAACATCGTGATGAATTTTTCATTTTCCTCACTGTTCAACCGCACTGAGTGGCGATACACTCGTGGGTCTGCAAGCACCTTGTGCCCCTTTTCATTGCTTACAAGCATCCTTTTCTTCATAACGTGAATATTTGAGAAGGTTCGACTTGGGAGAACTGCCGTCCCCGAAAGACCTTTCGGGCAAGACTTTGAGGGCCTGAACTTCAAGTGAGGGCCTCAAAGTACACCTCGCTATATGCTGACGCATATTAAAATCCGGCTGGGCCGGATTAAAGGTCTGAAGGATTGTCTTACGTTCTCTGACGAGAACGGGCTGCGCTCTCCCGGCGACAAAGGTAGATAGTTTTTTCTGTCCGTGCATCATGGCGTATCACGCCAACATCCGCCAATGAATGACTTTGAAACCGGGGGTGCTTCATGGATGCTCTTTTTGAGGTTTATTTGTAGCCGGATAGCTATTCGATTATCTATCTGAATAAATAGACAGTCCGATATTTGGATAGTTATCCGGACAATCATATGGATAGCTGCCTGAATGGATAAATGGATATTCAGCCAAATGGATATTCGGGCAAGCAAATATTCTGATACGCATCTATACATATATATAAATGCATAGACGGATAAACGGATATTCGAATGAATGGCTATATAATTATATGGATATGTGAGCAGCCATCCGAATATGTACATAGCTAAATAGCTGAATAGATAGATAGCTACATAGCTATGTAATTGAATAGCTATACAGGCAGGCAGCCGGATAGCCAAGTAGCCGCATAACTATATAGCTGACCGGACAGACAACCGAATGAGTAACCGGACAGATAGCCGAAAAGATAAACGGCTGTTTGTCCGAAAATCAATAAATCCAATTATTCACTTACTTAAATTCGTAACAATGGAAAAGAGAAAAAAGACATTATGCGTTTCGTTCGCTGCCCAGAAAGGTGGCGTGGGCAAATCAACATTCACCATTTATGCGGCATCATGACTGCATTATGTAAAAGGACTGAACGTGGCGGTGGTGGATTGTGACTATCCGCAACACTCGATCATCAAACAGAAAAAGCGGGATATGGAAGTAGTGAAGACTGTTCCCGTTTATCAGAGTATTCTGGTAAAACAAGCGGAACGGCTGGGCAAGAAGACTTATCCGGTCATCGGCAGTACCCCGGCAGACTGCATGGCGGACTGAAGGGCATTTGAAAGAAAAGCGGATGCGCATTATGATATTGTGCTGTTCGACCTTCCCGGAACTATGGGCAGTGACGGGGTGATAGCCGCAATCAGTGCGCTCGACTATCTGTTCGTGCCGATAAAGGCAGACCGCCTTGTGCTGGAAAGTACGCTGAACTTTGCCACCACCATTAATGACCGGCTGATAAAGACCGGATTGTCTTCCCTGAAAAGGCTGTGTCTGTTCTGGAACATGGTTGACCGCAGGGAACGCACGACATTGTATGATGTGTATCAACAAGGCTTTTCCCTGTTAGGCTTGGATTGTCTCAAAACACGTATTCCCGTGCGTAGCAACTTTACCAGGGACTTGTCCGCTACGGGCGGCCCCGTTTATCGGAGTACGCTGTTTGCTCCCGATGCGGTGTTCACTAAAGAGTGCGGCTTCGACACGTTTATGGATGAAATCATATCTACATTTAAAACCGAATAGTCATGGCGAAGAAAACAAGCGGACAAAATCCGGTGGATGAAGCGTATCTGCGCAGCCTGATGGTAGGGGGCCCTTCGGAGCCTCCTTTATCCTCTACACCTTCAGTTGCCGTAGATAATGGTGAAAACAGAGAAACCGCTTTATCTGATGAAGAAGGAAAAGCGGATGATACCGACCGTTCGGAAGTGGTTACGGAAAAACCGTCACTAAAAACGGTACGCACGGTACTGGCAGACTTTATCCGCAGGTATCTCACTCCTTATAAATGCGAAGGCAGACAAGGGGTTTATATAGACAAGGAACTGCATCAGAAAATATCGGTCATTGTCGGGATTGCCGGGAAACGGCAGTTGACGGTAGGCAACTATATAGACAATGTATTGAAGGAGCATTTCGAGAAACATGCGGATGAGGTGAAGACTTATCTCCAAAAGAGTTATAACAAAATATTTTAGATTATGGATATACAATCAGGTTACTATGAAGCCGGGATAGTTCTGTTCTGGCTGCTGTTCGCCTATCTGTTCATGGACAAGTTCCTGTTCAGGGGCGGACTCGGCGAGATATGTTTCGGGAAGATGCGCCGCCGGATGGCAAAAGCCCTGCGGAGCATTGCCGGATGGTTCGATCCGGTGAAAGAAGAACGGAAGAAAGGACGCAGGCGTGTAGCGGGAAAAGCGGAAAAGAAAGAGGTGCCGGTAACAGTAAAAGCGAAAGAAAGGGATGTCCCGACAGTGAAAACGGAAGTGAAAGACGAGGAAAAGGCAGAGGTCAAAGCCGCTGAAAAGATAGTGGAAAAACTGCCTGCGACAGACAGTCTTGTCGTCACGAAAAGCTATGGGACACGCCAACAGCCGCCAATAGACGCCACCGGTTCCGGGGCTATTGCGGGTAAGGAAAATGCCTCTACTTTTGCTGACAGAAACGAAGGGACAGCGCCACAGAAGGCGGTACAAGTACCGCCGGAGCGTATCCCGGAGTTGTTCCGGGACAAGCGTGTGGAAGAGTGGCGGGCTTCTGAAGCTGACAGTTCCGGCAGGTTTGAGGATGACAAGGGACAGACTGAAAACAGTGACGGCGTGGATACGGATGAACTGAATGAGGAACTGGAAGATTTGAACTGTACCCGTGAAGATTATCCGGAAAGCGCAGCCGGTATCGGGCCAGAAGAGATTGACCTGATTATCGACTTGTGCAACGGCAGGGACATTCCTGCAAGCAAACGGCTGGCTCTTCTGAGGGCTATCCACCATATCAAGGATACGCAGATTGAACGTTCGATACTGGAAAGTATCAATGGCAGCGACAACCGTATCAGTAAATTTCTGGATGAAGCCGAGCGGATAAGTGAAGCAGTTCCGGACAGTAACTAACCAATTAAAAAAGGAGGTAACGATGGCAAGAAGTTATTTTGATACGGGTTGATAACCCGTATTACTGTAAAGAGAGAGATTTGGTATGGAACCAACAACAAAATGTATTACCCATGTTTATAACGTATTTCGATTCAAGTTGACAAACGGCGGTTTTCCCTCTATAACAGGAAAACATATCAACCACAAAAGAGACAATCATTCCATTAACTTATCCATAAAACGACAGCGGCAATGACAAAAGGCTATTACGATTCGGGATGATCCGCATCCCGCTTTCAAGAGAGAATTAACAAGAGTGTTCCACTAAATCAAATAACGATGCAAATGGCATATTATGACTCCGGCTGATTTCCGGCCGGAACTTACCCCCTGAATCAATAAACCATAAGCGGCTGCGGGCTGCCTTATGGGGATAGTGAAAGGGGGCAGTCCGTGGCTTTTTATTCACTTAAAAAATCACGGAAATTAATGAAAAAGAAAAGATTGATTATGATGCTGGCCGTACTGGCAACAGCGGGTGCGGTAATGGCACAAGGGAATGGACAGGCGGGCATTACGGAAGCTACACAGCTCGTGACAAGCTATTTTGATCCCGGCACAAAATTGGTCTACGCAGTGGGTGCCATTGTCGGTTTGATAGGTGGCATTAAAGTCTACCAGAAGTTCAGTTCGGGCGACCCCGACACCTCGAAAACTGCCAGTTCGTGGTTCGGAGCCTGCATCTTCCTGATAGTCGCCGCCACCATTCTGAGGTCGTTCTTCCTCTAAAAACATAAAAAAGACAATAACTTATGGCTGATTTTGAAATAAATAAAGGGGTGGGCCGTGAAGTTGAGTTCAAGGGGCTTCGGGCACAATACCTGTTTGTTTTCGCCGCCGGCCTGCTTGCCGTATTCGTGATGTTCGTCATCATGTATATGGCGGGCGTCGGACAGTGAATCTGCATCGGTTTCGGGGTATCGGCGGCTACGATACTGGTATGGCTGACCTTTACGCTGAACCGTAAATATGGCAGCCACGGACTGATGAAGCTGTTCGCGGCCCGGCAGCATCCCCGGAGAATCCTCTCACGAAAACGTATCACACGTCTGATCAACAAACAACAATCGTAAATTATGAGAAGTATATTAAAAGCATCCACACTGGAAAGCAAGTTTCCCATCATGGCGGTGGAACACGGCTGCATCGTCAGCAAGGACGCCGACATCACGGTCGCTTTCCGGGTCACACTGCCGGAAGTGTTTTCGGTATCATCCGCAGAATATGAGGCGATGCACGCCACATGAGCGAAGGCAATCAAGGTGTTACCGAACTATTCAATCCTGCACAAACAGGATATTTTCATCACGGAGAAATACGAGCCGGACATCCGCCGGGACGAACTCAGCTTTCTCTCCCGCAGTTTTGAACGCCACTTCAACGAACGTCCCTACCTGCACCACACCTGCTACCTGTTCCTCACCAAGACCACCAAAGAGCGCTCCCGGCAGCAAAGCAACTGGAACACGCTCTGCCGTGGTTTTCTGGTGCCGAAGGAAATCAGGGACAAGGAAACGGTGGAGCAATTCATGGAAGCGGTGGGACAGTTTGAAAGTATCGTCAATGACAGCGGGCTTGTCAGGCTGGAACGGCTGACCACGGAAGAGATTACGGGAATGGAAAACGAACCGGGCATTATCGAACGGTACCTTACGCTCTCGGCAGACGGAACTACCATGTTGCAGGACATGCAATTGAATCCGGACGGGATGCGTATCGGAGATAAGCGGCTCTGCCTGCACACGCTCTCCGACCTCGACTATCTGCCGGGAAAAGTGAGGACGGACGGGCGATACGAACGCCTCTCGACAGACCGCTCGGACTGCCGTTTGAGCTATGCCGCCCCCGTGGGCGTGATGCTGCCCTGCGACCATATCTACAACCAGTGGATATTTATAGACGACAGTAACGAAAACCTTTCCCGTTTCGAGAAGATGGCGAAGAACATGCAGTCGCTTTCCCGGTACAGCCGCAGCAACCAGATCAACAAGGAGTGGCTGGACGAATACCTGAATGAGGCGCATAGCAACGGACTGCAATCCGTACGCTGCCATTGCAACATCATCGCATGGGCGGAAAACGGGGATGAACTCCGCAGGGTGAAGAACGATGTGGGAAGCGCACTGGCATTGATGGAATGTACTCCGCACCATAACACGACCGACCTTCCGGCTCTCTATTGGGCAGGCATACCGGGAAATGAAGCGGACTTTCCGGCCGAAGAGACGTTCTACACGTTTACCGGGCAGGCGCTCTGTTTCTTCACGGCTGAAACCTGTTACCGGAACTCGCTTTCCCCTTTCGGCATCCGCATGGTGGACAGGCTGACGGGAAAGCCCGTCTTCCTCGACATATCGGATTTACCCATGAAAAAAGGGGTGGTGACCAACAGAAACAAGTTCATACTTGGCCCGTCAGGCAGCGGAAAGAGTTTCTTTACCAACCATCTTGTGAGACAGTACTGGGAACAAGGGACGCATATCCTGCTGGTGGACACCGGAAATTCATACAAGGGACTCTGTGACCTGATACATCAGAAGACCGGAGAGGATGACGGGATTTATTTTACATACAAGGAAAATGATCCGATTTCTTTCAATCCGTTTTTCACGGAGGATTACCGGTATGACATCGAGAAGCGGGACAGTATCAAGACACTGATACTCACCCTTTGGAAAAGGGAGGACGAACCGCCCCGTCGCTCGGAAGAGGTGGCGCTATCGAACGCAGTCAGCCTGTATATCGAGAAGATAAAGAAGAACCGGAAGATAAAGCCGAATTTCAACTCGTTCTATGATTTTGTAAGGAAAGACTACCGGAAGGTGCTGGCAGACAAGAACGTGCGGGAGAAGGACTTTGATGTGGACGGTTTTCTGAACGTGCTGGAACCTTATTATAAGAACGGTGAATACGGGTATCTGCTGAACTCGGACAAGGAACTGGATTTACTGAACAAACGGTTTATTGTATTTGAGTTGGATGTTGTGAAGGATAATCCAATCCTCTTTCCGGTTGTCACCATCATTATCATGGAGACGTTTATAAATAAAATGAGACGTTTGCAAGGTATCCGCAAGATGATACTGATTGAGGAAGCTTGGAAGGCAATCGCCAAGGAAGGTATGGCAAACTACATCCGTTATCTTTTTAAAACAGTCAGAAAGTTTTACGGAGAGGCGGTTGTAGTGACGCAGGAAGTGGATGATATTATCTCTTCCCCCGTTGTGAAAGAGACGATTATCAACAACAGTGACTGCAAAATACTGCTCGATCAGCGGAAGTATCAAAACAAGTTCGACCAAATACAGAACCTGCTCGGCCTGACGGACAAGGAACGCAGCCAGATACTTTCTATCAATCTTGCCAATGCGGCGAACCGCCTTTATAAAGAGGTCTGGATAGGGCTTGGCGGTACGCAAAGTGCGGTATATGCAACAGAAGTTTCGGCTGAAGAGTACCTTTGCTACACCACCGAAGAGACTGAGAAACTGGAACTTACCCGCCTTACGGAAAAGCTGGGCGGAAACATCGAACTGGCTATCAAACAACTTGCCGAAAGCAAACGGCAGGAAAACAAGTAACCATATTAATCTATAGACAACAATGAGTAAGAAAGATTTATTAAGCCAATGCAGGGAAGCACTCGGAGATGCGACCCTGACCAATCTGGATCTGCTGAACCTGATCGGGGAAATGAAGAAGGAACTGGAACATGACCGCATCTGCGGTCACTGAATGAACAAGGAAGGCGGCTCCACGCTGACAATCCGTAAATCCAACCATGTGACGGACGGATTCAAGGGATACAAGGCTACGCTGTTCGCCGGAGAAATGAGTTATACCGAAATCAATATCCCGCTTCGGAAAGGGGACGACCTTTTCCTGCACGGGAACAAGGATGCCGGATGTATCGGGTATTTCCGCGGAAGCGAGGTATTGCTGTTCGGCTGTTACGGACTGTTTGCCCGTGATGACGACAGCCGGTATTTACTTACCAAAGAAAGGAGATAGACGCATGAAAAAGAGACTACTAATTCTATTCATGGCAATGCTGTCCCTTTCGGTGACAAGCAAAGCACAATGGGCAGTGATAGACCCTACGAACCTTGCTCAAGGCATTGTAAACTCGGCCAATGAAATTGTACAGACTTCCACAACGGCACAGAACATGTGAAGTAACTTTCAGGAGACTGTAAAGATTTACCAGCAGGGAAAGGCCTACTACGACGCTTTGAAATCCGTACACGATCTCGTAAAAGGGGCACGCAAGGTACAACAGACTATCCTTCTGGTAGGTGACATCAGCGATATTTACGTGACCAATTTCAATACGATGATGGGCGACCCGAATTTTACCGTGGAAGAACTCTCGGCCATTGCTTTCGGGTATAACCGGTTGCTTGAAGAAAGCAGCAACCTGCTGCTGGACTTGAAGGAAGTGACCACGGCTACCGGACTCTCGATGACCGACAAGGAACGGCTGGACATCATCAACCGGATATATGGCGAAGTGCTGGAATACAAGAACCTGACATGGTACTATACCCGAAAGAATATCGGCATATCGTACCTGCGCAGCAAGAAGAAGGGGGATTCCCGGCGGGTGCTTGCCCTGTACGGGACACACGACCAGCGTTACTGGTAATCATTCATCCTTAAAAAACAGATAGACTATGGTATTACTATCAATAGACTGGACGAACCTGCATGAGTTGCTGCGTTCGCTTTACGATGAAATGATGCCGCTGTGCGAGGATATGGCAAGCGTGGCGAAGGGAGTGGCGGGTATCGGTGCCCTGTTCTACGTGGCTTACCGGGTGTGGCAGTCCCTTTCAAGGGCGGAAGAGATAGACGTGTTCCCACTCTTCAGACCGTTTGTGCTGGGCCTTTGCATCATGTTCTTTCCTATTATGGTGCTGGGGACAATCAACGGGATTCTTTCCCCCGTATGCAGTGCCACTTCCTCACTGGTGGAACAGCAGACTTTCGACATGAAGAAGTATCAGGAAGAGAAGGACGAACTGGAACGGGAAGCGATGCTGCGTGACCCGGCAAAGGCTTTCCTTGTGAGTGATGAGGAATTTGACAAGAAGATAGACGAGCTTGGCTGGTCGCTGGGGGACATGGACACGATGATAAACATGTACGGGCAGAAGGCGGTGTATGACATGGGGGAAAAGGTGAGGCAATGGTTCCGGGAACTGCTGGAACTCTTCTTTCAGGCAGCCTCGCTGCTGATAGACACGCTGAGGACTTTCTTTCTGATTGTCCTTTCCATACTGGGGCCTATCTCTTTTGCACTGGCCGTCTATGACGGGTTCCAGAGTACGCTCACCACATGGTTGTCACGCTATATCTGTATTTACTTATGGCTACCCGTGGGCGACCTGTTCGGGGCTATCCTCTCACGCATACAGGTTCTGATGTTGCAGCAGGACATCAAACAGATGCAGGATCCGACATTCATACCGGACGCATCCAACAGTGTGTATTGTATATTCATGATTATAGGTATCATCGGTTATTTCTGCGTTCCCACGGTGTCCTCGTGGATTATCCAGGCAGGCGGTGCGGGAGCTTACGGACAGAAGGCCAACGGTGCCGGGAAAATGGCCGGGAACGGTGCGGCGGCAGTCGGCGGCGCAGTCGGCGGATCGGTAGCCGGACGCATCAAGAAAATGTTCTAAACGTATCACTTTAAAAAACAGAAAAAAGACATGGAGTTCAAATCATTAAAAAACATCGAGACATCATTCCGGCAGCTACGGCTGTTCGGAATGGTATTCCTGGGAGTATGCGCACTGGTAACGGTCTTCGCCACCTGAAAGGCATACGAGTTTGCCGAGGCGCAGCGGCAGAAAATCTATGTACTGGACAGCGGAAAGTCGCTGATGCTGGCACTTTCGCAGGACGTGCAGCAGAACCGTCCCGTGGAAGCGAGGGAACATATCAGACGTTTCCATGAACTGTTTTTCACCCTGTCACCAGATAAGAGCGCCATTGAAAGCAATGTGCAGCGTGCCCTTTACCTTTCGGATGAAAGCGCCATCGGTTACTACCGGAACTTGCAGGAGAAAGGCTACTTCAACCGGATGATCGCGGGAAACATCTCGCAGACGCTGACGGTGGACAGCATACAGGGGAACTTCAACAGTTATCCATACGAGATGAAGACCTATAGCCGGCAGCACATCATCCGTTCGAGCAGCATTACCGAAAGGTCGCTTGTCACCACCTGCCGTCTGAGGAATGTAACCCGGAGCGACAACAATCCGCAGGGCTTTCTGATAGAGAGTTTTACCATTATTGAAAACAGGGACATCGGACAGTATGAAAGATAACGGTATAAAAAAGGTCTTCCACTCGTTCAGAACGGAGAAAGACCGATATATAATAAAACTCCGCAGGCGATGGCAACGGCTGAGCTACCGGCAGCAAAGGATGATTATCCTTTACCAGCTCGGACTCTTTGCCGCCATCGACCTTGCCTACATCGTGGGCGGTTTCTGCGGGACAGACAATTTTCCGATTGAGGTACAGCATCTCCAAAGGATTGCACTTCCTGAAGCGGACAGTATCCAACCATTAAAAAACAATGTATCCCATGACACAATCCGATAAGAAAGAAGAAAAGAATAAAGAAACGCAGAAAGCGGAACCTGCATCCGAAAAGGAGAAGAAGTTAAACCGCAAGGTTGCCGACAAGCTGAAATTCTATGGCGTGGTGACATTCCTCTCCCTGCTTTGCGCCGGGTTCATCTGGTTTATCTTCAAGCCGGACACGCCAGAAACGGTGGAAGGGACAGCAGGCATCAACACAACGATACCCGACGCTATCGCACCGGAGACAATGGCCGACAAACAGAAGGCTTACGAACTGGAAGAGATGAAGAAATGCAGGCAAGAAAAAGTGAGAACCTTGCAGGACATGGCAGGTGGCTATCTGATGCCGGACACAACGGACGGGCTGAAGCCGGAAGAAGATGTACCGAAAGCGGATGCTATCCGGAAGTCCAGAGAAAAACAGCGGCAGATTTCAAGACAGATCACCTCGTTCTATAAGGAACCGAAGGAGAGTCCGAGGGTGGACGAACTGGAACGGCAGGTAAAGGAGCTTAACGAAAAGCTGGAACGTGAACGGAAAGGACAAGACCCGCTGGAACTGATGGAAAAGTCGTATGAGATGGCGGCACGCTATTTCCCCGGACAAACGGGCGGACAGGTGAAGAACATACAGCCTGCCGGGGGTACCGGTACCGGCAATCCTGCCGCCATAGCTGCCGGACGTGCCACGGAGAATGTGGTTTCGTCACTGGCCGTACCTCCGGTACCCGACACGATACCCCGCAATTACGGTTTTGCCACTGCCGTGGGCGGCGGACAGCTTGCCGGAGCCAATACGATACGTGCCTGCGTGGCCGAAGACCAGACAGTGACCACCGGAGCATGACTGAAGTTCCGGTTGCTGGAACCGCTGCAAGTGGGCGGTGTGCTTGTACCTGCCAATACTCCGCTATATGGTACGGTGCGTATCGAAGGACAACGGATGGCAGTCACAGTAAACTCCATAGAGAGCGGCGGGAATATCCTGCCGGTGGAACTAACGGCTTACGATATGGACGGGCAGGCCGGACTTTTCGTTCCGAATACCGCAGAACGTACCGCCATGAAAGAAGCCGCCGCCAATATCGGGGGCAGTTTCGGAACAAGCATCTCGTTCGCACGCAGTGCCTCGCAACAACTCGTCATGGACGTGACAAGGGGCGTGCTTGGCGGCGGATCACAATATCTGGCCACAAAGATGCGTGAGGTGAAGGTGGCTGTAAAAGCGAATTATCAACTTTTATTAATCTCAAAAAAACAGTAATCAGAGTATGAAGACAAGAATTATTTTATCATTAGTCATACTTTTAACCGTATTGTCGGTAAAGGCGCAGGAACCGGTGGAAACAAAGATTTTCCCCACCAACCAGATTATCTCACCGCATAAGATTGAGGTGACTTTTCAGAAAACCGTACATATCCTTTTCCCTTCCGAAGTGAAATATGTGGATTTGGGCTCGTTCGACATCATAGCGGACAAGGCCACGGGAGCGGAAAATGTAGTACGCATCAAGGCGGCGGTGAAAGGTTTTGAAGGGGAAACGAACTTCTCCGTTATCACTGCCGACGGTTGTTTCTATTCTTTTAATGTGGTTTATAAGGACGAACCGGCCTGGCTTTCCATTGAGATGGAAGACTGGCTACGGGACAATCCCGAAGGCGGGATTGCGGGCGACCGCATGTTCGTGAAGCTGAAAGAACTCGGCGGGGAGACACCGCTGGTGGTGAACCGTATCATGTACACGCTGTATAAGAAGAACAAAAGGGACATCAGGCATATCGGTTGCAAGAAGTACGGCATACAGACACTGCTCAAAGGGCTTTATATCAATAATGACCTGCTGTACCTGCATACTTCCCTGCGCAACAGTTCGGATATATCGTTCGACATTGACTATATCCGTTTCAAAGTGGTGGACAAGAAAGTAGCCAAGCGCACGGCCATGCAGGAGAACTTCATAGAACCTGTAAGGACATACAACCGCCTGATAACGGTGGACGGGAAAGCCACGGTGCGGGGTATATTCGTGCTGCCCAAGCTCACCCTGCCGGATGACAAACTGCTCGTGGTGGAGGTTTACGAAAAGGGCGGTGCCCGTCACCAGTCGTTCCGCATAGAGAACACAGACCTTGTGGCGGCAAAACCAATCAGTGAACTGCATCTGAAATAATAACCTATATATAATATAATGTATATGCAAAGAATACTATTCATACTGACAGTTGCCATGTTGTCGCTCTTTGCGGGCGAAGCATACGCGCAGCGTGACCTGCCGGGACAGACGGGTGTACAATTTACAACAGGGGGAGTCAATCATTTCCTTTCATGGAAGAGTGGCGGCGAACGCCACTACTTCACCTCGCTGGCCTTTACACATACCAACCGTAACCGTACCTGCTGGCTGTATGGTCTGGATTATCAGATAAAGGAGTACACCTACGAAAATAAGGCAATACCCAAAGCGCAGTTCACGGGGGAACTCGGCTATTTTATTCCCGTATTGTCGGACAAGAGCCGGAACGTCTGTTTCCGTATCGGACTTTCCGTTTTGGGCGGCTTCGAGACAGTCAACTGGGGAACCTCCCTGCTTCCTGACGGAGCGGCGGTGACAAACGGTGACTGCTTTATTTATGGCGGCGGTCTGACGGCGGCTTTCGATGTCTGGCTGACAGACCGGATTATCCTGCTGATGCAGGTAAAGGAAAGGGCGCTCTTCGGAACGGATGCGGGTAACTTCCATACCCAGATAGGATTGGGCGTTCGCCTTATTATTAACTAATAAAAAGAGAAAGGAGAAACAAAAAATGAAAAACGTATTATATAAATGTATAGGTGCACTGCTTGCGGCGCTGGCCTTCAATTCTTGTAACGACGGGATAGACATCCGGCAGGATTATGATTTCGGCCTCTCGTCATGGTATCTGCAAAAGCAGATTGCAACGGGTGAAACGGTGGAGATACGCTTTTATCTTGACCGTGAAGGGGACTATGAAAAGGCGGAGTATGAAATAGGTTACATCCAGATGGAAGGCAAGGGAGAAGTGTCCGATAGTGAAGGCATAAAACTTGTGAACAGGGAAGTGAGGCCGCTGGCAGAGGTGCCGGGACTGGATACGGAAAATCCGGTCAGGCAGATATTCACCCTCTTTTACCGTTCGACAAGCGCCAGACGTTCGGAACTGAAATTCTTTGTCCGGGATAATTTTGGCAGGGAAAGAGAAATGACGGTGACGTTCGATTTAGAAAACACTACGGCAAAGGAATAACTGCTACCATTATCTATCAAGAAAGACGGTGGGGAAACCTGTCGTCTTTGTTTTATGAAATTTGCTTAATGAAAACAAATGAATAAGTAATTGTTCCGGATTGCACAAAATTTGTTTTTATCTTTAGCCGGAAGTTAATAGTTCAATCATATACGCATGAAAACAACACTCAGAATATTCCGTATCATCAGCAAGCTGTTGCTGCTGGCTTATGTCACGATAGTGAATTTTGTCTTTATTACGGTGTTTTACGCATTGCTACTTTCAATCTTGCGCCATATATGGCCGGCATATATACCGGGGCTGTTTGATGAGGGGGTGATTCCGTATTTAGTCAATACGTTACCGTATTATCTTTTGCTGTTATTCATCCTTTATTCCATTTCTCCGCTAAATGTGTGGGTGCTACGCAGAAAAGAAGGATACCGTCCTATGAACAATTCCGATCGCATGAGGCTGGAACGGTTACTTTCAGAAATGGGTATGAACCGGAAACTGAAACTTTATCGTAACAATGACGCACGGGTAAATGCCGCCGCATTCGGTTTCAATACGATAGGACTGACGGGCGGAGTACTCGCCGCAGCTTCGGATGAGGAGTTGAAGGGCATCATCAGTCATGAAGTGGGGCATATCTCCCATTACGACTTTGTTTATCAGGTGCTTTTATTCTCGATGGAGTCGTTCGGTTACCGCTGCCTTTATGGTATATTTCTTATTCCGGCTCTGATATTCGGGATAATTGGCAGCATGGTGTTCGCATTGGTTCCGGCTTTGGGCCTTGTGGGTGAACTCATAGCGAAGTTATGGTGGGCCGTTTACAAACTGCTTCACCGGATTATATACGGTATCAGCCGGATAACTGACGTGAATATCAATAAATATGCCGAGTACCGTTGTGATGCCTATGCAGTGAAATATGGTTGCGGCGAAGGATTGCTTTCTTTCCTCCGCCGGTTGAAAAGGACGGAAGACGTTTACGGTGAGCGCCCGACTTTCACCGAATATATCATGAGTACGCATCCGTCCACCGAAAAACGGATTGCACGGCTGGAGAAACTGCTGTAACCTGCGGTAAAGAATGTGTGCCTATATCATTTTACGGATATTGGTATAGGGAGTACCGGATGCGCATATCTGCTGCATTTCTGTGGAAAAGTCATCGTAATAACAGATGATATGACCACCGACAAGCGCATTGCCAAAAAACTCTTTTTCCGGAAGTATTTTTTTATTGTCAGCCTGCTTTATCAGGTCGTCATACAAGGCACGATACACCTTGTCGGTATCTGCCGGAAAAGCGGTTTCCGGTATGGCTACTGAAAGGATTATCTCCGGGCATTTGCCCGCTTCACGCAGCATGACTATCGTATCCGCACCTAATAATCCGATATAGGAATGCGGATTGCAGGTGAATGTGCGATAACCTTCATTATAAAGTGAAAGGATAATCCGGTAGAGTTCCATACGGATTTTATCTTCCCTGAATAGGTCGTATTTTGTTGTCTTTTCAATGGTACTGCCGGTAATGGCAATGTTCTTGTTGTACATCTTCCTGTGATTTTTGAGTAATACCTTGTCCGTAACTTCCTGTTATGTACCAAAAAAAGCACGGAACTTAACAGGTTCTACTCTCCGGTACGACCAAGCACCCATGCAGGAAACGAGTTAAGACCGTGCCATTAGTGTATGACAAAGACTCTGCCCGTTTATTCTCCTGCATTGAATTTGGTCGTTTCGAGAGTAAGAACAAACAGCTAAAAGCTATTCTAATATGTTATCATTCAAAATCTTTAATCTTATAACTTTCTTTTTTGGTTCAACCCTGCAAAAATAGAAAAAAGCCGGGCAACCGCATAGGGATTGCCCGACTTTTTTAAGAGGATGTATTCAAGTGTGGGGTGTGGCAGGTCAGTCCACGGGTTCGCCGCCATAGCGAAGGCGGCAGATGTCCTTGTGGATTTCACACATGATATGCATCTGCATCTGCTTGCTGATATGGCGGCTTTGGGAACGCATGAACAGACGGTTCTCTACCAGACTGCAAAACTTTGTACCTTCCCTGCTCACGATGCAGAGGATTTGATGTTCAAGGAAAAACTCCCTGTCGGTGGAATACTCCACGTTAGGGGACATTTTTATATATTTCATATGCTGATATTTTTAAAGGTTTTACGGTGGCGGTGTGGGTGGGGTCGTCCGGCCCTGCCCTCTGTTCTCTTGGAGGGTGGTGAAAAAGATGTGCCGGATGTTGTCTCCGGCACATGCTTTCTGTTCGGCTTCAGGCGGCTTTTCCGCTTTCGGGCTTCTCCGTTTTC
>OKRR01000908.1_pt1 | contig 30319 bp, 24 predicted proteins | sample 1601211 | NCBI WGS metagenome assembly OKRR01 (sample SAMEA3541525, study PRJEB24748) | human gut metagenome | biome: human gut; feature: human-associated habitat; material: faeces | place: China | collected 2012
CATGGGACTGCTACAGAAGATTCATCCAGATGTACTCTGACGTAGTTATGGAAGTTGGTAAGAAGTACTTTGAAGAGCTTATCGACAAAATGAAAGATGAGAAGGGCGTAAAACAGGACGTTGAGCTTACAGCAGAAGATCTTAAGACTTTAGCTGGACAGTTCAAGGCTGAGTACAAAGAGAAAATCGGCGCAGACTTCCCATCTGATGCAAAAGAGCAGTTAATGGGAGCAGTAAAAGCTGTATTCCGTTCATGGGACAACCCAAGAGCCAATGTATACCGTCGTGACAATGATATCCCATATTCTTGGGGAACAGCTGTTAACGTACAGATGATGGCATTCGGTAACATGGGTGATGACTGTGGAACAGGTGTTGCATTTACACGTGACCCAGCTACAGGAGAAAATGGTCTGTTCGGAGAGTTCCTTACAAACGCGCAGGGTGAGGACGTTGTTGCCGGTGTTCGTACACCAATGCACATTTCCGAGATGGAACAGAAATTCCCAGAGGCATTTGCACAGTTCAAAGAAGTATGTAATACACTTGAAAATCACTACAGAGATATGCAGGATATGGAGTTTACTGTAGAGCATGGTAAACTGTATATGCTTCAGACACGTAATGGTAAGAGAACAGCACAGGCTGCTCTGAAGATTGCTTGTGACCTTGTTGACGAGGGAATGAGAACAGAGGAAGAAGCTGTTGCTATGATCGACCCAAGAAACCTTGACACTCTGCTTCACCCACAGTTTGACGCTGCTGCATTAAAAGCTGCAACACCAATGGGCAAAGCACTTGGAGCATCTCCAGGAGCTGCTTGCGGTAAAGTTGTATTTACAGCAGATGACGCTGTAGCTTGGGCTGCAAAAGGTGAGAAGGTTATTCTTGTTCGTCTTGAGACATCTCCAGAAGATATCACAGGTATGAAATCTGCTCAGGGTATCCTGACAGTTCGTGGTGGTATGACATCTCACGCTGCCGTAGTTGCACGTGGAATGGGTACATGCTGTGTATCTGGATGTGGCGATATCGTTATGGACGAAGCAAATAAGAAATTTACATTAGCTGGTAAAGAGTTCCACGAAGGAGATTCTATCTCTCTTGATGGATCTACAGGAGCTATCTACGACGGAATCATCCCAACAGTTGATGCTACAATCGCTGGTGAGTTCGGAAGAATCATGGGATGGGCTGACAAATACAGAACAATGAAAGTTCGTACAAATGCTGATACACCGGCAGACGCTAAAAAAGCTCGTGAGCTTGGCGCAGAAGGTATCGGACTTTGCCGTACAGAGCACATGTTCTTCGAAGGAAACAGAATCGATGCATTCCGTGAGATGATCTGTTCTGAGACTGTAGAAGAAAGAGAAGCTGCACTTGAGAAGATTCTCCCAGAGCAGCAGGGAGACTTTGAAGCACTTTACGAGGCACTGGAAGGTAACCCGGTTACTATCCGTTTCCTTGATCCACCGCTTCATGAGTTCGTTCCAACAGACGAAGAAGACATTAAGAAACTTGCTGATTCTCAGGGCAAGACTGTTGATCAGATCAAAGCAATCATCGACAGCTTACATGAGTTCAACCCAATGATGGGTCACCGTGGATGCCGTCTTGCAGTTACTTATCCAGAGATTGCCAAGATGCAGACAAGAGCTGTTATCCGTGCAGCTATCAACGTACAGAAAGCACACGCTGACTGGAACGTATGCCCAGAGATCATGATCCCACTTGTTGGTGATGTAAAAGAATTAAAATACGTTAAGAAGGTAGTTGTAGAGACTGCTGACGCTGAAATCGCAGCAGTAGGTTCTGACCTGAAATACGAAGTTGGTACAATGATCGAGATCCCAAGAGCAGCTCTTACAGCTGACGAGATCGCTTCTGAAGCTGATTTCTTCTGCTTCGGTACTAACGACTTAACACAGATGGCATTCGGATTCTCTCGTGACGATGCTGGTAAGTTCTTAGATGCTTACTATGATGCTAAGATCTTCGAGAACGATCCATTTGCTAAGCTTGATCAGACAGGTGTTGGTAAATTAATGGAAATGTCTATCAAATTAGGCAAACCGGTTAATCCAAACCTTCACATCGGTATCTGTGGAGAGCACGGTGGAGACCCAAGTTCCGTAGAGTTCTGCCATAAGATTGGCTTAGACTACGTATCTTGTTCACCATTCCGTGTACCGATCGCTCGTCTTGCAGCAGCACAGGCAGCTATCGCTGAGAAATAAGATTTTCAATTGAATTAATAGATTGAAGCATAGAACCCCGCTTGGAAACAAGCGGGGTTTTTGATGTATATTTGCAAAGGAATTATGGGTTAAAAAATAGGCATGTCACCTCATTATAACAAAAAGACATGCCTATTTTTTTACATTGTTTTTTTGAGATAAATCATGAACAATAATAGCGATACTATTCAGTTGTTCCTTTGTTAGGTTTGTTAAGTCTTCAACAACCGAAGATACGCAAGAAATACAATCCTCTTTTTCGGAAAAAAATTCTTGGGGTGTAATTTCGAAGTAATCACAAATTGTAAAGAAGACAGGAAGAGATGGGAAGGTTTGTCGGTTTTCAATGTGATTAATGTATCCAGCATTCTGTCCGATAGAAAGACTCATATCTCTGGCAGAGACTCCTTTTTTAATTCTTAGTTCTGATAATCTTTCATAAAATCTATTTTCATACAATTTCTTTCACCCCTTTAATGACATATTATATGGTATACGATGTAATGAGATATGCTTTTTAAAGATTCATTATGTTGACAATATGCTATTATAAAGCATATAATATACTGAGGATGTTATGATCAGTTGAAAAGGAATGAGCGGGGGAGACTTTTTAAATGAAAAATATACTTATTTTAACAACAACAAGTGATTTTTTAGAAAAGTTCGAGATTGAAAATGTGAAAATTTTAAGAGATATGGGATACTGCATACATTATGCATCTAATACTTTGAAAGCACAGGGTATTTTTGATGAAGAAGAAGTGCGTTCTATGGATGTTCGGGTTCATAGTATTGCTATTGAGCGATCACCGTATATGTTTCGATACAATTATAAGGCATTAAAAGAAATTATTGAGATTGTGAAAGAAAACAACATAAAAGTCATCCATTGTCATACACCGGTAGGAGGACTTCTTGGAAGATTGGCTGGAGCTTATTTTAAGGCGAGAGGTCTCAAAATTATCTATACCGCACATGGTTTTCACTTTTACAAAGGAGCGCCGCTTCTTAATAATACGATGTATTATTTTGTGGAAAAAATGATGGCACAATTTACAGATGTTCTTATTGTGATTAATGAAGAAGACTATAAAAAAGCATGTAAATTGCATCTGAGAAAAGGTGGGAAAGTATACCATATTCCGAGTGTAGGGCTGGACAGAGAGAAATTTGAACCTATGTCAGAAGAAGAAAAGAAAGAAAAGCGAAAGGATCTTGGTATAGCGGAAAATGAATTTTTCCTTGTTTCAGTAGGTGAATTAAATGAGAATAAAAACCATGTTGTTGTATTGAAGATGTTAGCAAAACTCAAAAAGCAATATAGAGATATAAAGATTAAATACGGTATTTGCGGAGATGGCTTTTATCGGGAAAGAATGGAACATTGGATCGCACAGGCAAATCTGACAAATGAAGTGACGATATATGGCTTTAAAAAGCATGTAGTAGATATCGTAGGATGTGCAGATGCAATGATATTTCCCTCCAAACGAGAGGGTCTTGGAATGGCTGCTTTGGAAGCGTTGTCTATGGGGATTCCGGTGTTGGCGTCAGATAATCGTGGAACTAGAGAATATATGAAGGAGGGGGAGAATGGTTATATCTGCAAATATGATGATGTGAGTGGTTTTTTAAGAGGGATTAGGAAGATACAGAGACAAACCATGGATGAAAAGGAACAAATGGCCAAGAGATGTAGAGCTTCTGTAGAGCGATTTGATAAAAAGTATTCCAATAAAATCATGCGGGAAATCTATGAAGAGGTAGACAAGAGAGTAGTAATGTGATGGAGAAAGAAGTTAAAGTCAGTATCATCATGGGAACTTATAATCCTAAGCATAGAATATGGTTGGAAAGTGCAGTTAATTCCATAGTAAATCAAAGTTTTGCGGAATGGGAACTGATCCTTTATGATGATGGATCTGATAGAATTTATCAAGAGATAATCAAAAAATCAGCAGATATAGACGAAAGAATAAGGCTGTTTTACGGAAATACAAACCAAGGACTAGCACATGCCTTAAATCAATGTCTGAAAAAAGCAAAAGGGAAATACGTAGCAAGAATGGACGACGATGATATCTCGCTGCCAGATAGACTGCAAATACAGTATCAATGGATGGAAAAACATCCAGAATATGCGTGGACAGGCACATTGTGTCAGAAATTTGATGAAAGTGGGGTGTGGGGGACAGAGTATGTACCAGAAAAGCCAGGAACAACAGATTATCTATACAATTCACCGTATATTCATCCCACAGTAATGTTTCGTAAAAAAATACTCGAACAGACGAGTGGATATTTAGTGTCAGATGTAACAAGACGCTGCGAAGACTATGAGCTGTTTATGCGGCTACAGTCTCTTGGTTACAGAGGATATAATATTCAGAAACCATTACTTCAGTATCGAGAAAATAAGGAATCTTACAAAAAAAGAGCATTCCGTTATCGAGTGGATGAGATGAAGATTCGATTTAGAGGGTTTCACAGGATGGGGATTTTTAATATAGTAACAATTCCTTTTGTAATTAAACCACTGTTTGTTGGATTGGTTCCAGGAATGATTTACAGAGTGATTAAGAGGAAGAGGCAAAGATAGAAGGATACAGATTACAATGTCGTACAGAGAAGAAGTAAGGTTGAAACAATATCGTGAATATATTAAACATAGTTGCCTGATGCGAAGAACTTTTGAAAAGATGGAAAGAGAAGAATCAGCAGGGTCATATGCAAGAGAAAAAAATGGTGTAATGGAATCAGTAAGTATGTGTGTGCTGGCGCCATGTATTAGCAGTTTTGTATTGTGGGTATTAAAGGACGCTGTAGACAAAGGTGTAAGACGTCTGTATTTTCTCGCAAGAGATGGGTATTTTATGTATCAGTCAGCAAAAATATTGTGTGAGAAGAAAAATATTCCAGTAGAATGTAGATATTTATATTGCTCTAGGTATTCTTTGCGCGTCCCTATGTATCATTTAGATATGGAAGAAGCAATGGAATATATTACCCGTGGCGGCATTGATGTGACGATGAAGAAAATCTTTGAGCGCAGCGGAATTACCGTGTCAGAAAGAAAACGAGTGATGGAAAGTGCAGCAATTTCCTATGGCATGGAAGAAGTAATACCATATGCCAAACTGACGGAAGTTCGTCGAGCATTGGAAGAAAATGATTATTTTCTGGAATGTGTGCAGCAAAGGTCAAAGGAAATGTTTCCGGCACTTCAAGGTTATCTGAGGCAAGAGGGATTTTTTGACGGTACGTCTTCAATGCTAGTAGACAGCGGATGGGTAGGCTCTATGCAGAAAACTCTGAATCGGGCATTGAGCTACATGGGAAAAAAAGACAAAGTGAAAGGTTATTATTGGGGGATTTATGAATTGCCCCAAGGGGTAGATAAAGCGGATTACCATTGTTATTATTTCAGCCCGGAAAGACATTTAAAAGAAAAGGTATATTTCAGCAATTGCCTGTTTGAAGCAGTGTTTAGCGCGCCTCACGGTATGACGATGGGGTACATACAAGATGAATCAGAATATGTTCCACGTTTTTCTACAATCCGAGAAGAACGTAGAAAATTCATGGAGCAGACAGAAGAATATATTAAAAAATATGTAAATGAAATTGCAGATTCTATTACAGATATTACAAAGGTAGACTGTGAGAAGGATAAACAAGTTATTAAAAAATTGCTGCGACTTTTCATGGGAAACCCTACAAAAGAAGAAGCAGAGATTTATGGAAGATTAAAGTTTTCAGATGACGTCATGGATGACGCTGTCCGACAGGTGGCAGAGCCATTAACTGAAATAGAACTTAGAGCGAACCATGCGTTAAATAAAATCATGGTGATGCTGGGCATGAAAAAAGAATACATCAAAGAAAGCGCGTGGTATGAAGGAAGTGCGGCGAGACACGAGAAAAATAAAAAAAGACATCTGTTCCATTATGCCATTTACAAATATTTGTTATATATAAGAAAGACATATTTTAAAGGGGATTAGAATGTTAGATAAAGAACAGAAAAAACAATATTGGTTTGTGATAAAAGAACTGACGGGCAGAGAGATTAAAAGAAAATATTCCCGCTCTTATCTGGGAATCTTGTGGAGTGTGCTAAATCCATTATTATCCATGGCGGTATTATCCATGATTTTCACGCAGATTTTCAGGCGCGCTATAGAAAATTTTCCGATTTACTATCTGACGGGACATATTATCTGGCTTGCATTTACAGGGGCTACCAACGCTGCGATGACAACTCTGGTAGATAATAAAATGCTGTTAATCAAAGGGAAGCTTCCCATGGAGGTTTTTATTCTGACAAGAGTATATACAGCATTAGTAAACATGGGTTATTCTGTTGTGGCGTATGTAATCATGTTGGTTGTATTTCGGGTGACGCCTAAGTGGACAATGTTATTATTTCCGGTGATTATTGTATTATTGTTTTTGTTTTCGCTGGGGATTGCCTATATTCTTGCAACAGCGTATGTGTTTTTTGGGGATGTGAAACATTTGTATTCTGTAATTTTGACCCTTTGGATGTATTGTTCTGCCATTTTTTATCCGATAGACAACTTAGAAGGATTCATCAGAGTTGTTATTGAGTGGAATCCTATTTTTAATTACATTGATGCGGCAAGAAGTATTGTTATGTATGGACAGATTCCGCCAACATGGGAAATTGTTTGTATGATTTTGTGGGCAGCATGTATGTATGTTTTTGGGTATTATATCTTCCGAAAACATAAAAATAATGTAATGCAGAAAGTATAGTGGAGGCAGTTGAAAATATGAAAAAGACAATAAAACGATTATTTTGTGCGGGCATCTGTCTGCTTTTCGGTTGTTTTCTACTATTAGGTATAGACGCAGAAGCGACGGGAGAAAATGGACACTTCGGGTCAGCAGCATATGACTGGACATTAGATAAAGCGTGGTCCATTGGGGTGTATGCAGCATCAGAACAGAATATTGTATCGGCAGAAATGTCCGTGGAATATGACGCAAAGATGCTGGAATATCATTCCGGGGGAACACTGGAAAAAGAAGGACTTGTAAAAGTATCCGTGACGAATGTGGGTGCAAAAGAGCATAAAGAAATGCTACAGTTTGTGCCTAAGTATTCTGGGGATACGCAGGTGACGATTAAAGATATTCGTATCAGGAATGTAGCAGGCGAAGAAGTATCACCGGAAGCGGTCAGCGTTCCGGTTAAGATTCAAGGAGACCGGATGCTTCCACCGGAAGAAACAGAGCCGGAAGAACAACCAGAGGAGAAGCTTGAGGAAGGAGAAGCAGAGCAGCCGGCGGAACCGGTTCAGAGTGAGGCTACGGTGATTATGGAGAAGAATGACCGTTCTACCATGGTAAACCGCATTTTAATCGGAATCCTTATCGTGATGTTAATCGTCATTCTGGCAATGCTGCTTGTGATTAAATGGCAGATTGTTCAGAGAAATAAACGCAGAGAACAGAGACTCTGTGCACAGGAAATACGAATAGAGAGACCGAATGGATCGGATTTAAACGGATACGAGAAAGAGGAGGAATCTCAGGAAGAACTTCAGAAAGCGAACTCGGCATCTTCCGTATACGAGGATGAACGTTTTGCTGATGAGGAATTAGAAATTGCGGTTCAGCATGTTACGATGGAATTTAAGCGAGAGAAAGATGAGGCTACCAGCATTAAAGAACTCCTGATTCGGACAATGAAAAAGCAGCGTTCTTATGAGATGTTTAAAGCGTTGGATGATATCAGTTTCAATATCCGTAAAGGAGAAGTTGTTGGAATTATTGGAACGAACGGAGCCGGAAAAAGTACGATTTTGAAGATTATCTCAGGAGCATTGGCTCCCACAAGTGGAAAGGTGGATGTGGATAAGAATAAGGTTCAGCTTCTGACACTGGGAACAGGTTTTGATTTTGAACTTACCGGCAGAGAAAATGTCTATCTTAACGGAGCGATTATCGGTTATTCCAAAGAGTATATTGATGAGAAGTATGATGATATTGTAAAGTTTGCAGAGCTTGAAGGCTTTATGGAAGAAAAGGTGAGAAACTATTCTTCCGGTATGGTATCCAGACTTGGTTTTGCCATTGCTACAGCAAGAGAAACACCGGAAATCTTGATTCTTGATGAGGTGTTAAGTGTTGGTGACCGCTTGTTCAAGGAAAAGAGTTTGAAACGTGTGAAAGAAATGATACATGGCGGTTCTACTGTAGTTATGGTTTCTCACTCTACGGCAACTATTAGGGATAACTGCACGAAAGTTGTGTGGATAGAGAAAGGACATCTGATTGCACAAGGTGATGTGAAAGAAATCTGTGAGATGTATGACAAATATGATGGAGATTTAAGTACAGTATGGGAGGAGAAAAAATGGAAGTAGTAATTATAGGAAGCGGTTTTGCAGGAAGTGTTATAGCAAGAAAATTGGTGGAGCATCGTCAAGATATAAAAGTAACCATATATGAAAAAAGGAATCATATCGGGGGGAATATGTATGATGAAGTAGATGAAAATGGAGTTTTAATTCAAAAGTATGGTCCACATATATTTCATACAAATAGTAAAGAGGTATTTGAGTTCATTGGGTGTTTTACGGAATATAGATATTTTAAACATGAAGTTGTGGGGAAAATAGACGGGGAAATTGTTCCAATACCATTTAATTTTGCCGGAATTGACATTTTGTTTACATTAGAAGCTGCTACAAATATAAAAAAGTTATTAATGGAAAAATATGAAGTTAATCAGAGAGTTTCGATAGGAGAACTACTTAATTCTCAAAATGGTACTATTCGTTCTTTTGGAGAGTATGTCTATGAAAAAGTTTTTGTTCATTATACGGAAAAGCAGTGGGGAATTCCAATTAATGAAATTGATGCAGCTGTGATTAATAGGATTCCAGTGGTTATGGGGTATGAAACTAATCATTTTTCGACCAAGTATCAATATATGCCGAAAGAAGGATTTAAAAAGATTTTTGATAATATGTTAAATCATCCTCAGATTCAAGTGTTCTGTAATGTAAATGCTAAAAATATTCTCTGTTTTAATGAAGAAGAAAGACAGGTTTATGTAAATGGAAAAAAATTCGAAGGTCCTATAATTATGACAGGAGCGTTGGATGAACTTCTGGATTATAAATATGGCGTACTTCCATATCGTTCATTGGATTTGAAATATGAAAAATATAAAATGAATTATTTCCAGACCAAACCGGTCGTAAATTATCCGAATAGTGAAGAATTCACAAGAATTACAGAGTTCAAATATTTGACGGGACAAAAAATTGACAATGCAACGACAATTTTAAAAGAATATCCTTGTGCATATAATCCGAAAAAAAATATTCCGTTTTATCCGATTGTGAACGAAGATAGCTATTCTCAATATGAAATTTATAAGGAGTATTTTGAAAAATTTAGAAGATTTTATTTATGTGGTAGATTAGCCGAATATAAATATTATGATATGAATTCAGTGATAGTAGAAGCAATGAAATGTGCGAAGAAAATTATTGAGGAGAATTGTTAAATGAAGACCAATAAAGAAAATAAACCTAAAGTATCTATAATTCTTCCTGTTTATAATGGAGAAAACTATGTGGGTAATTGTTTGAAAAGTATATTAGAACAAACATTGAATGAAATAGAAATTATATGTATGGATGATGGTTCTGTTGATAATACAGGAATGATTTTAGATGAAATAGCAGCACAAGACGGCAGAGTGCAAGTTTTTCATAAAGAAAACACAGGATATGGAAATACAATGAATCTTGGTATTTCAAAAGCGAGAGGTGAGTATATAGGGATAGTTGAATCAGATGATTATATTGAACCGAATATGTGTCAAGAACTGTATACAATCGCAAAGAACAATCGGCTAGATGTAATAAAGTCAAATTTTAGTCGATTTTATGGAGATGGTTTAACAAAAGAAATTGAACTGGTTCCGATTACAAATGATGAAAGCTATTATGGAAGAGTGATATGTCCAAAGAATGAATTGTTTGTTTTTAATATGAACATGAATACGGTGACAGGGTTGTATAGAAGAGAGTTTTTAGTTGAAAATGATATCCAATATAACGAAACACCAGGGGCAGCATTTCAGGATAATGGTTTTTGGATTAAAACCTATTTGTTGGCAGAACGTTTACAATTTGTGAACGAGTATTATTATAGATGTAGAAGAGATAATCCTAATTCTTCCGTTAAACTTACAGATAAAGCATTTGTTGTAGTAAAAGAATTTGATTTAATTCATGATTGGTTAGTAGCTAATGACGAATTGTATAAATTATTTATAGAAAAATTCATTTATTTACAGTGTATTGGATATTTTTCGGTATATAACAGGTCTAATATAGAACATAAGTTAAAGTTTGTGTTTTATTTTAGTAAAAGGTACAACAAATATGCAGAAGAAGGATTAATAAATACGGATTATTATGGACCTATAGTGTTTAGAAAATTAAATCAGATTATGAGTAATCCAGTATCCTTTTTTGTGGATGATTGTGTAAATGCCGGGAAAAAGTTTAATGAGTGGAAAAATGAACTTTTGCAAGAAAGTCAGTATAAATATTTTGAATGTCTAGCACAGCTTAAAGCAACGGAAAAAGAACTACAACTTTTGAGAATATCAGAGATGCGGTTAAGACAGAATGAAATAAATGAAATTCATGAACAGAGAATTAAATCTCAAAAACCTAAAATTTCTGTTATTGTGCCAGTATTTAATGTAGAAAGATACATAGATGATACTTTGAGAAGTATTAGAGGGCAGAGCCTAGAGAATATAGAGATTATTTGTGTTGATGATGGTTCTATTGATTCGACTTACGAGAAAATTATTCATACAGCGAAATATGATGATAGATTTTTGATTTATACACAAGAAAATCAAGGTTCGGGAATTGCGCGTAATTATGCTCTTGAAAAGGCTTGTGGAGAGTATGTTGTATTTATGGATGGGGATGATTTTTATCCTGATGAACAAACATTAGAATATTTGTATAAGAAAACACAAGAAACAGAATGTAAGATCTGTGGTGGAAGTTGTATGGCTTACTCAGGAGGAGAGATAATAGAAGAACCGAAATATTATTTGTTTCAGGATGAACAAGAGTGGGATTATAAAGAATATCAGTTAGCATATGGCTATACAAGATATATTTATAAGCGAGAATTTTTGATTGAAAATAAAATTTTCTTTCCAACATATCGCAGGTTTCAAGATCCGCCATTCTTTGTAAAAGCAATGATAAAAGCTAAAAAATTTTATGCATTTGAAAGACCTGTTTATGTTTATCGTAAACAACATAAACAAGTGAAGTGGGATTCGGAAAAATGTATGGATGTTTTAAATGGATGTAGAGATATTTTGATTATGTCTCAGGAGGCGAGACTAGAATTGTTATGGCAGAGTATTGTTGATAAAATTAATGTAGAGTACAATGCTATTATTTTGTCAGAAATAAGAAAAGGTAATCGAGATATACTAGAAAAATTCGTCGAAATTGTTATGTTAGTGAATAATCATCGTGAGGGAAAAAACGATACAATAACTTCATGGTGTCAAGTGTTTGATTTCTTGGAAAGAGAATATCGAAGAGAAGAAAAAAGTGTATTACAAAAATATAACGAGAAAATATCTAAAATAGAAAAATGCCATAAAGATGAACTAGTGAAGATAAATGATATTCGTAACGAGAATGAACGAATTATTGCAGATTTAAATTTTCAAATATATAGTATTAGAAATTCTATAACATATAAAGTTGGACGCTTTATTACGTTCATACCAAGAAAAGTGCGTGAATTATGTGGGTGGACACCATAATAGTTCTATAATTAAAAGAAGGGATGATAAGAAGTAATAATTTATGAAAGGACAAATCATATTATTGACGCCAGAATTATCCTATACAGGTGCTCCTGAAAGTGTGTTAAATATGGCGGATATATTGGTTAAAATGGGATATTTTGTTACGGTCGTTTCTTTTTCAGAAGGGGAAAAAGAGGTAGAGTTTTATGGCAAAGGAATAGAAGTTATCTATCTTGAAAAGGAAGAACTTACAACAAGAACATTTTCGGTATGGATTAAAAATTATAGATTATGTATTGTAAATACATCAATGCTTGCGGCACAAGCAGCGATTATACAACACTACATTCCTACATTATTAATTATAAGAGAAGCTAAGAGTATCATAGAGTTTCAACAAATTTTTCAAACCAGGGTAGAGGATATTAAGAAGGTAAAAGAGGTATATTGTGTCAGTGAATATGCGCAAAAAGAAATTGAACATCAAATAAATGTGGAATGTCGGATTCTATATAATTATGTTCCCGATAGATATTTTAAGAGCAAAAGAAAAAAAAGTATTCGGGTGAAATTTGCCATTATAGGAACAATAGAAGAGAGAAAAGGGATAGATGTATGCATAAATGCATTTAATATGTTGAAAACTCAAGTCGATAATTGTGAACTTCATATAGTAGGGCGTACTTTGGAATGGCAACGTTTATACTGGGAGCCGTTGATGACTCAAATTGATGCTGATGACACTATATTTTATCATGGAGAGATACAGAATAGGGATGAATTAATACAATTCTATGAAGAAATGGATGTTATCATAGTCGCCTCTCGAGACGAGTCTTGTTCTTTAGTAGCGCTGGAAGCAGCTATGATGGGAAAAGTGTTGATTGTTTCGCAGAATGTTGGGGCTCAATATTTGGTGAAGCATATAAATGGATTTGTTTTTCAGACGGGCAATATAGAGCAGTTAGCAAAGGGAATGAAAAAATATGCAAAAACGCAGTGGTTGAATAAGGCGAGGGGAAAAGTGTCTAGATGCTTATATCAAAAGTATGCGTCGCAAAGATTTTATTTTAAACAGCTTAAAATGGTAATAGGTAGATATATAGAATAACTAAAAAGTAATTTTAATGAAAATTTGGGGGATGGGCATAGATTGAGTTAAAGGACGGTGATTTATGTGGAGATAAAAACCAAGATATATATTAAATTGGTAAATCGTGTTCCGGCTATTCAAAAAAAATATATAGAAATGAGACAAAGGAAACACGGTTTATGGGGCAGACTATATGCTTGGGGAAAATTGTTGTATATGAATTTATGCTGGACGCTTGGATATAAGAAATGGGAAGAAGAATTGAAAAATCCAGATATAAACAAGAAAGTTTCTACAAGCGAGAGTGAATCGGCACTCTCTTATAAAAGCACTCCTTTTGAATTTGCAAAAAAGCTGTTGGATTCAGATATTATTTCCTTTGATATATTTGATACTTTAATTTTTCGAACATTTTCAGAACCGACGTCACTTTTTTTTGCGGTTGGTGAACGCTTGGAGTATCTGGATTTTGAAAGAATACGTCGGGAAATGGAATGGAGAGCCAGATTGAAGTCATTTGAAACAAAGGGGACATATGAAGTTTCGCTGGATGATATATATGAAGAAATTGAACTTCAAGCAGGAGTTCCTAAGAGCATAGGAATGAAAGCAGAACTAGAATTAGAGTTTGAGTTTTGTTATGGGAATCCATTTATGTTACAAGTATTTGAGTTTTTAATGAAAGAAATTCAAGGCACTAATAAAAAGATTATTTGTGTATCTGATATGTATTTATCTTCAGAAATTTTAAAGACTTTATTAAAAAAATGTGGATTCCATGAGATTTATGAAATATATGTTTCGTGTGAGATGGGAAATTCTAAATCTCAAGGAGATATATACGCAAGAGTTGAAAAAGAATTAGGAAAAGGGAAAAAATATATTCATGTAGGAGATAATTTAATTTCTGATGTAAAACATGCAAAAGCGGCAGGTTGGAAAACATATTATTACCCCAATATAAACGTAGTAGGGAAAAAATATCGTGCAGAAGATATGTCAATTATCAATGGTTCTTTATACCGAGGGATTGTGAATAGTCGTATTCATTGTGGAAAAACTAAATTTTCACAAGATTATGAATTGGGGTATATATATGGCGGTATTTTCGCTCTTGGATATTGTCAGTTTATACATCGTTATGTGAAAGAACAGCAGATAGAAAAAATATTATTTTTGTCAAGAGACGGGAATATTTTGCATCAGGTTTATCAAAAAGTATATGAAAATGAGCTTGAAATAACTCCGATAGAATACGTGTATTGGTCAAGAAGTGCGGCAACTAAAATGGGGGCACAGTATTTTAAATATGATTATTTCAGAAGATTTATAGACCATAAAATTAATCAAGGATATTCACTAGAGAATATTTTTAAAAGCATGGGGTTGTCAGATATGTTAGACGAGATGATTGTATCTATGCCGAGTTTTGCTGAAGAATTACTTCATAGTAATCGTGTGTTTGGTATGAATGAGCGAGCAGTTGAAAATACAAAGAAAGAAGCAATTTTGACCAAAATGACAAAACTTACGGATAGAAATGCATGGATCATAAAAGAATTTCTTATATCTTCTTGGGAAAAGGTAATGCGACACTATACAGATTCATTAGAAGCTGGGAAGGCGTACTATTGCAAAATTTTAGAGGGGTATAAAAAAGTGGCAGCTGTAGATGTTGGATGGGCTGGCAGTGGAGCAATTGTCTTGGATTACATTGTAAATCATATATGGGGATTGGATTGTAATATTCAAGGGATACTTGCGGGAAGTAATACGAATAATAATGCAGAACCAAATGCATCAGAACCATTCCTTTATTCGGGGAAATTAGTTTCTTATTTATATTCTCAAGAAAATAATAGAGATATTTGGCGGTGGCACAATCCGTCTAAAGAACATAACTTGTTAATGGAATTGTTGCTATCTTCTAAGGAAGGGAGTTTTGTGGGGTTTGAGAAAGGTATAAGTATTTCGGAAAATTATCGATTTATATTTAAAAAACCAGATATAGATTCTGAAAAGGTAGAAAAGATTCAAAAGGGAATATTAGATTTTGTTTCTGATTATTGCAAACTAGTCCCAGATTTTTATAGAGAAAGTCATTGCATTTCAGGAAGAGATGCTTATGCTGTTTTGAAAATTTTGCTTCAGAGTGAAGTCGGAAGTGAATTGGAGGTTGGAATTTGAGCAAATCAAAATATTTACGAATACTTAAAATAATAGGCTATATTCTTCTTGTCATTTATGTCGTGGCAGTGGCGGGTGTGTTAGTTTATTCTACGACACTGGATATGCTTCCGGGCAAATATCTTGTGATGCTTGGAGTTATAATGGCAATTCTGGGTGTTATATTTGCAATTATGCACGAAAGAATTATGACGTCATTTATTGCAAGTATTCTTACACTTGTGATGATTTTGGAATGTGCAATCGGAGCCGTTTATATCCGCCATACCGGAGATATGATTGCGGAAGTCAGTTCTTCAGATTTTCAGACGGATGTAATTTCGGTGTTTGTTATGAAGGATGATAAAGCGGAGAAGCTGGAAGACGTAAAAGATTATCAGATTGGACAGGCACATTCGATTGATACAACCAATACAAAGAAAGCAGTTTCCAAGTTTGAAAAAGATTTAGGAAGTAAGTTGAAAGTAAATGACTATGAAACCATGTTCTTGATGTTGGATGATTTGAAGTCAGGAAAGATTGGGGCAATTGTTATTAATGAAGCATATGTGGGAATCGCGTCTGATGTGGAAGGTTATGACTGGGCGGCAACAGAGCTTAAAAGAGTTGCCAGTATGGAATATGAAGTTGCGCTGGATACGCAGGCAGAGGTGCCGGCAGACGTGCCGGAAACATTTGTAATGTATCTGAGTGGTATTGATACTTATGGCGGTGTTAGTGCCCGCTCTAGAAGTGACGTCAATATATTGGCGGTTGTAAATACGAAAACAAAGGATATTCTGCTTTTATCTACTCCGCGAGATGCGTATTTGACGTATGAGCAGACTGGAGGAGCAAAAGATAAGCTGACACATGCGGGAATCTATGGTGTGGAAGCTTCCGTGGATGCGCTGGAACAGTTATATGGCATTGATATTGATTATTATTTAAGGTTGAATTTCACAGGATTTATGGATATTATTGATGCTCTTGGCGGTATTGATGTTTATTCTGATTATAAATTTACAGTAGAGCCTATAAAGACCTATGAAGTGGGAATGAATCATTTGACAGGAATTGAGGCATTAGCATTTGCGAGAGAGCGTTATAGTTTTGAAGACGGTGATTTCCAAAGAGCAAAGAACCAGATGGAAGTGATTCGTGCACTGGTACAAAAGGCGGCGTCTTCTTCACTGCTTACCAATTATCGTTCTGTTATGAATGCGGTTTCTGGAAGTTTTGAGACAAGTATGCCGGAAGAACAGATTTCAGCGCTTGTGAAGATGCAGCTATCAGATATGTCGCAGTGGAATGTGAAGTCTTATACCACAGGCGGAACCGGAAAATATGCGGAAACATTTTCTATGCCGGGGCAGCAGTTGTATGTCATTGACTTAGATTCTGCTGCGGTGGAAGAAGCAAAAAATTTGATACAAGAAGTGTACGGAAGTGAGGAAACAGCAAGTGAGAATTAGTCTGGGCATTTTGATGAAATTATTTAACCGGCGCAAAGACATAGTGGCGCGTCATCCGAATTTTTGTGCGTTTGTTCTCTGTAACCTGTGGAGATCGTGGGAAAATGGAGATGTGGTTAAGGTTCAGATTATTTCAGAAGGAGAAGTGAAAGAGGAAGCAATTCTTTCTTTGCAGTCAGAAGATATTAAGATACTAGAAGAACTTAGACAAAGTTTGTAGAATACTCCGGCGGATAAAACTATTAGAGTTTTCAATTTAATATTTTCAATCTCAGAGGCTTATGATACAATTAACGGAAAATAAGTGTAACACAATTCTGAAAGAAGAAATGGTTTTAAGCAGGCAACGAGGTAATACAGAATGGGAATGAAAGTAAATGCAGAACTTCCGCTTCCGGCAGATTTAAAAGCGGAATATCCAATGCCGGAGAAATCAAAGGAAATTAAAAAAGAAAGAGATCAGGAAATCAGAGATATTTTTACCGGGAAATCAGATAAGTTTATTGTTCTGGTTGGTCCATGCTCGGCAGATAACGAAGATTCCGTCTGCGAATACGTGAATCGTTTGGCAAAAGTGAATGAAAAAGTATCAGACCGTCTGATGATCATCCCAAGAATCTATACGAATAAGCCAAGAACAACCGGAGAAGGCTATAAAGGAATGCTTCATCAGCCGGAACCGGATAAAGCGCCGGACTTGCTGGCAGGGATCATAGCGATTCGTAAGATGCATTTGCGTGCGATTGAAGAAAGTGGATTGACAGCGGCAGACGAGATGCTTTACCCGGAGAACCGGAGCTATCTGGACGATATTCTGTCCTATGAGGCTATTGGAGCCAGATCCGTAGAGAATCAGCAGCACAGACTGACAGCCAGTGGTATGGATATACCGATTGGTATGAAGAATCCAACCAGTGGAGATTTTGCTGTTATGTTGAATTCAGTTGTCGCAGCACAACATTCGCACCGGTTTATTTATCGCGGTATGGATGTGACAACGGAGGGAAATGATCTTGCACATGTGATTTTGCGTGGCGGCGTAGATAAATACGGAACCTGTATTCCGAACTATCATTATGAAGATCTTGTGCGTCTTCTGGAAGCCTATAAGAAGAAAGAACTGAAAAATCCTGCGGCAATCATTGATACCAATCATTCAAACTCAAATAAGAAGTTCAAAGAACAGATACGTATTGTCAGCGAAGTGATCCATAGTCGGAATTACAACCCGGAACTTAAGACACTGGTAAAAGGTGTTATGATTGAAAGCTATCTGGAAGAAGGCAATCAGAGCATAGACAGTGAACGGGTATATGGACGCTCTATCACAGATCCGTGTCTCGGATGGATAGATACAGAGCGTCTGATCTATGAGATTGCAGAGAAATGTTAAATAATGTCATTTATAGGAGCTTTCGAGCTGATGAAACAGATAAGATTTCATTAGTTCGAAGGCTTTTTTTGACAATGAGACTTTTGTGCAAATAAAATAAGATTTAGAATGATTTCTTTCTATATTTTATGATAAAATATAGAAAAAGTTTCAAAGGAAGAAAATAAAAAATTGAAGAGAGAAAGCTTAGAGACAGTACAAAGTGAAATCAGAGACAGAATAGAGAGAATGGCTGGATATTTGGACCGTTATCAACAATGTAAGCAGAGAAATGGAAAAGAAAAAATACTGGGTAAGATCATGCTAAATGGAATCTATCTTAAACGTTATCTGAATTTGATTCTTTTGTCTTTGCAGCAAGAAAGGTGTCCGGCATTTTTTCCGATTCTGGAACTTAAGTTCTGCTTGGAGGAGTCTTTGAAGGGATTGAATACCTTGGGAGTATCCGGCAGTTTCTATAGCGTAGAAGACGGTAAAATATCCGGAAGAGCAGCGATTAAAATATATCACTTTTTTCAGCAGGTTATCGATGAAGTGTCCGAAGATGTTTCGGCTGTCATGATATCTTTGAGGCAGGAGGAGCAAAACATTGTTTGTACAATGAATGTGGAGGCAGATCTATGTCCGGTGGAGGCTGTGAAACGTTGTGGGGCAGAATGTGAAGAAGATTATGACGGTTCATGGCTCTTATCCCTTACATATCGTGAAGAGGTTGAAAGCTGCAATTTTAAGAAATTAGAAAATGAAGAGGCCGCACGGCTTCGTGCGTTAAAAATAAGGATTCATCAAGAACTTGGAAGGCAGTTATTGTTAACACACAGAGCTCTGGAAGGGCAGATCAAAGGAAGAGAAGAGCATCTGTTCTGTCTGCAATGGATGGAGAGTTTGCAGACTCTTTTTGTAAATCCGGCGGACAAGAACAAGAGATATCGGATGGATGACAAAGTAAAAGAGCTTGGAATGAAGATTGCATATTGTGGACAATTTCCTCAAGAATCCCGGATGCAGAAGGTTTTTGAGTTGGCGGTAGATGTATGTGCAGCAAATGCAGTCAGCCACGCAGATGCAGAAACCTTGTATGTGGACATTACAGAGGCAGTTCAGGAAATTTGGGTGAAAATCACAAATGATGGGAAGAAGCCGGAAGAGCAAATTATTGAAGGCGGAGGTCTCTCTGAGCTTAGAAGACAGGTTGAACAAGACGGAGGAGTCATGGAAGTTGGAACTCAGCTTGGATTCGCGGTAATCATAGTGCTGCCGAAAGAGAAAGGAGGATTGTGGTGGTCAAAGTAATGATCGTAGAGGATCAACCTATGGTAAGACTAGCGATGGAGCAATATCTGGCATCTGGCAAGTGTTATCAGACAGTAGCATCCATCTCTAATGCGGCTATGGCAGAAGCGGTATGTAGAAAATGTGGTGCGGATTTAATTTTAATGGACATTTGTACGGAAGAAGATGAGAGTGGACTTGCTGCTGCAAAAAAGATAAAAAAAGCGTTGCCATGGGTGAAGATTGTTATGATTACATCTATGGTAGAGTTTGGTTTTTTAGAAAAGGCAAAAGAAGCAGGTGCGGATAGTTTCTGGTATAAAGACGCGACGCCAGAAGAGTTATTAGCAGTAATGGATCGGACAATGGAAGGGGAATCGGTGTATCCGGATACGACACCGGAAGTGATGGTAGGAACCGCAAAAAGCTGTGAGTTTACAAGGGCGGAAATAGAGGTGCTTCGCCTGGTTGTCGAGGGGAAATCTTATAAAAGGATTGCCGAGAATTTGGAAATTTCACATGAAACAGTGAAGTGGCATATCAGTAATATGCTGAGAAAAACAAATTTTGATTCGAAGACAAAGCTTGCTGTGGCAGTAACCCAGAAAAATCTTATTATAAATGGATTTTAAAATTCTATCCCCCCCCAGATGGGTGGTGCAGGCGGAAAATAGAAACCTTATAATAAGGATATTGTTTGCAGAAAAGTGTGGAGGGTACTGGAATGAGAAGAGTGAAGAAAGGGTTAAGTGTTATCCTGATATTGACAGTGCTGGGAGCATGTATGGGATGTGCGTCGAATTCAGAGGGGAAAAAGGAAGAGCCTGTGACGGTTACATTGTGGCATGTATATGGAGGGCAGACAGAATCGCCTTTGAATGATTTGATCGATGAATTTAATCAGACGGTGGGAGAAGAAGAGAATATATGTGTTTCCGTTGGAAGTGTGACAAATACCAATACAATTCATGAGAGCGTATTATCATCGGCTTTTGAAGAGCCGGGGGCATCCAAACTTCCCGATATGTTTGTATCCTATCCGAAAACAGTTCTGGCTATGCCGGATGAAGATATCTTAGTAGACTATCGGGATTATTTTACCAAAGAAGAATTAGAAGAATTTATTCCAGAATTCATGGAGGAAGGCTTTCTTCATGACCGTCAAGTCATATTGCCTGTTGCAAAATCGACGGAGACTATGTTTGTTAACAAGACAGCGTTCGAACGCTTTTCAGATATTTCCGGAATAGGATATGAAAATCTTGTTTCGTGGGACGGACTATATGAGGCGTCGGAAGAATATGCGCGTAGGACAGGAAAAACATTCTTTGTACATGATTATCATTTCAATTATTTTCAAGTAGGCGTAGATTCTCTTGGAGAAGATTTTTTTGATGAGAAAAGTCTGGTATTTGGGCCAGCCTTTGAACGTGTGTGGAAGCCATATGCACATGCAGCGTTATCGGGAGGTGTCTGGCTTCAGGGAGGTTATGCAACAGAGCCTCTTCGTACCGGAGATACCATTGTGTCGGTAGCATCTTCTGCCAGTGTACTGTATTATTCTGACGAAGTGACTTATGAAGACAATACATCTGAGAAAGTTGAAATCATAACAATGCCGTGTCCGGTATTTGAAGAGGGGAGTCGTCTGGTAATGCAAAGGGGAGCAGGAATTTGTACAGTAAAATCTTCACCGGAACGGGAAGAGGCATGTATGACATTTTTAAAATGGCTGACAGATGCAAAACGAAATGTGGAATTTGTGACAAGCCTCGGATATATGCCGGTGAAACAGGAGTCCTTTGATCGCTATCTCCCGGAGGCAATTCATAATCTGCAAGATCCGATGTATGTATCACTTTATAAGACACTTATGGAAATGCAGAAAACTTATAAATTTTATACAATGCCTCAATTGGATACTTATCTTGATCTGGAAACACGCTTTGAAAAACTGGTTCGTCAAATTTTGTTGACGGGAAGAAATAAGGTTACAGAAGAAGGCTGGACGCCGGATGAAATGTCAGAGATTACATTTCAGGAGTTAAAGAGCGCTTATTCAAAATGATGAAGGAGAAGGAATGCAGAAAAGAAAGATTCAGATGATTGTATATGATGGAAGCAGAGTCGGGGCGTTTGTGTCTGCATTGTTGTTAGCGCTTGTTTTTATCGGGGCTTTGCCACCGGAAGATCGCAAAGTTAATGAGATGTTAAAGGTGCAGCAGCAAAATACAGTGGCATTGATTCAGAGGCAGGCAGAAACACTGACTGCAAGAAGTATTGCGCTTTCAGAGGAACTGACGCAGGAACTGGAGCAAGTATTAAGTACAAGAGGAAAAACATTTGAAGAAATTAATAATGATCCGGAACTGATCTTTGAATTGGAAACAGCTGCTTATTCATCTGTAAAAGCGGCATTGAATACAAATTATTGCAGTGGCGCTTTTTTCATCATGGATGCAACTGTGAATACAGAGATAGAAAAAGCAGAAACATCACGCATGGGAGTCTATTTGCGTCTTTCTGATCTGAAGGCTGTCAGCTCTTATAATCAACACATTAAGTATTTTCGAGGAATGGCGGAGGTCGCAAGAAAGGATAATGTGGAATTACATAATCGATGGAATCTGGAATTTGATATTTCCAATCTCCCCGGATATGAAAATGTCGCAGGAGAATCAGGAGGGAGATTATCAGAGAATTGCTTCTGGACAGAAAGAATCAAACTCCAAGGTACGTGGGAAGAAGTGATCCTGGTTTGTGTTCCTGTTTTAGACAGTCATGGAATGGTGAGAGGTATCTGTGGATTAGAGATGAGTGATCTGTATTTCAGTTTGTCTTATCCGGCTGTGGATAGTCCTTATGGAAATATAGTAACAGCTTTTGCGCCTGTGAAAGAAAAAAAGATATCTCTTGAAAAAGCAATGCTGGGGAATTCCGAAGGCACCTTTTTGAAGCCGGAAGGGGAACTGACAATAAAAGAAAAAGAAGGGTACTATATTTATGCCTCTGATAAGCGGAAATATATTGGAAATCATCAAATACTGAAGATTTATTCGGCATCTGGATCACCGTTTGCGGTTGTCAGTTTACTTCCGGAAACAGGAGTGAAAAAAATGGAGGAAGAAAGATGGAAAAAATGGATGCTGGGGAGTACCGCATGCCTTGTGATCTGTCTTTTAGTTGCATTTATATTGTCACAGTATTTAAAGAAGGAGGAGAAGAAGAGACAGCTTCTGCTTGAAAATGAGTTGCCGGAGAATGTAGAAGTATTGCTTCGGCAGTTTATGGAACGGGCGGATACATTGACCCCTATGGAGCAGATTGTATTGTGTCACTATGCAGAAGGGATGGATATTAAAGAGGTTGCTGAATATGAATGTATCAGTATCGGCACTGCAAGAAAACATAATACGAACATGAATCGTAAGCTGGGGACAACGACTTACGAAGAACTAATGCTGTATATTGATTTGTTTCGGAGATGTGGACGGATCGATCAGCTTTTGAAGCGGGAGAAAGTGGAAAAATAACTGTCTAAAGGCACAAAAAAAGACATATACTAATGATTAGTAGATGAGGAAATACGTGGGAAATACGAATCATTCCCATAGATATTTCCTCTTTTTTTTGGTACATATGAGCTAACAGATATCATTTCCAGGAAAAAAGGGAGGTAGGAGAGATGAGAAGAAAAAACAAAAGAAGAGTGATTTTTTCTGTAGTGTTTATCTGCTTGGCTATTATGTGTTGTATTGGCTGCAGCCAGAAGGATGATAAGCAAAAAGGAAAAACAGAAGAGAAAAAAGAACAAACAGAAAAAGAGACGGAAGAGAAAAAGAAACCAGAAGACGGAACTGCTTTTCAAACAGAGCGTGTACACGAAGCTATGGTAGCTGATATTAAGATCAGTACAGAGTGGATCGAAATGGAAGAACCGGTACTTGTAGATGATATTTTCAGTGGACGGATGACAAGCTCCGGCAATACCGTCTGGATCTTATTGGATGAAAAATTAAAAGAGTATACATGGAGTGATACCCTTACTTTTGTCCGGGAGATTGAAATAGAAGAAGGATATGAAGAAATCAGTGCGGATGATAATGGCAATCTCTATGTATCAGGATTTATGAAGCCGATGTTAACCATTTGTGACGGCGAAATAGTTGCTTCTAACGAAGGACCGGGAAAAACGGTGATGCACAAAGGCGGAGCATTTGGAGTATCCAGTTTTCCGCACAGTAAATTAGAAAAAGTGACTATGAATGAGGCAATTGCAGCAGTGGAACCGTGGAATTTGATGGAGACGGAGAACTTGTCAGAGACAGATATCACAGAGAATTACGTATATGTGATGGGAAGTGACCCGTCAACGGATAATCATACAGTGTGGGCATTTGATTTCGATGGAAATCAGAAATTTGTGTTTGGAAATAAAGGAATGGATAATCCGGACTGGCTTGGCGCTGTTACCCAGATGGAAGAGACGGAACAGGGATTTATCGCATTTGACGGAAATATGAGGAAACTTTATTTCTGGAAGACAGACGGAATTTTTGTAGGCGCTTTGGAAGATGATGCGTTGTTTGGTACAAACTATCCATGGATCAGTGCTGCTACAAAATTGCCGGATGGAAGTATTTTGGTAGGAATGGCAGAAGAGCGTGAGGATGAATCCGCAGATGAGTTCCTTGTGTATCGGATGAGTGGATTTTAGGAATGTATTTTTAAGAAAAATATTTTAAAAAGAATGTGAAAGGAGAAAGAAAATGAGATACGAAATATTAGGAAATAGTTTACCGGTTGTTGTATGTCATCTGAATCCGGGAGAAGCTGTGATTACGGAATCAGGAAGTATGAGCTGGATGAGTCCCAATATGCAGATGGAGACAAATAGTGGAGGCGGCATGAAGAAAGCATTTGGTAGATTGTTATCCGGAGACAGCATTTTTCAGAACCGCTATACTCCACAGGGAGGAGAAGGATTGATTGCATTTGCTTCCAGTTTTCCGGGTTCTATCAATGCTTTGGAGATATCTGCAGGAAGAAGTATGATCGTTCAGAAAAGTGCATTTCTGGCAGCGCAGGAGGGAGTAGAGTTGTCTATGCATTTCCAGAAAAAGCTTGGAAAAGGCTTGTTTGGCGGTGAGGGATTTATTATGCAGAAATTATCAGGAAATGGAATTGCATTTATTGAAATTGATGGATATGGTGTAGAGTATACACTGGAAGCAGGACAACAGATGGTGGTTGATACCGGATATCTTGCAGCAATGGAAGAAACCTGTACGATGGATGTTGTGAAAGTACCGGGAGTAAAAAATATGCTTCTTGGTGGCGAGGGGATTTTTAACACTGTAATCAAAGGACCGGGAAAGATTATTCTTCAGACAATGCCGATTACAAAGGTGGCAGAACTTCTTCAGCCGTTTTTTACAGAAACAAAATCATAATACAGTGTAAGGAGGTACGAGATGAGAAAAGAATACTGGAAAAAGGTGTCCCTTCTTTTGGTAGCTGCCATTTTGTTGTTCAGTGGATGTGGAACATCCGAAGAAAAGAAAAGTCCTTATGAAGGGAAGTGGATTGGACTGGTTGCAGAAACAATGGGAGTACAGATGTCTGTAGAGGAGGCAATAGGAGGCGCGTTTGAATTTGAAGTTAAGAAAAATAACAAGGTAGAATTTACAGTGGGAGACGAACATGGGTCTGGGAAATGGTCAGTAGAAGAGAATCAGTTCACATTGACAATTGAAGGAGCAGAAATGACAGGTGAGATTGGCGATAACTGTATTACATTTGAAGATATGCTTGAAATGGGAGTGAAAGTGATATTTGCCAAAGATGGAACTGACGCCATGGACCCGTCCCTCTATATGACTGAGGAAGAAAAAGCGATGGTAGGAACATGGAGCTCAGACAGTGTGGAGGAACTTCTGGGAGACGGACCGCAGACTTCTATGGAGGGAGTTGAAAATATAGGTGACGCATTGCGGCTTGAATTTAAGAAAGATCACACAGTAGCTGTGAGGTACAAAGGTCAGGATATAGGTGAGTTCGGATGGACGATTGCGCTTGGATATTGTACCATTGATACGGAGAATCCGGGAATTTATGTGACAATCAATGAAGATGGAACATTAACCATCGATTATTCGGATGATGTTGATTATTATACATTCCATTGTGTAAAGTCAGAATAGAAAATCCTTAATGGTAATAAAAGGGGCGGAAGCCTCTTTTATTTTTGGCTATATTACAAGATACTATGAATGTGTTAATTATTTGTCTTAACAACTGTCTTGTCACATGTAAACTTAGGTGGTATAATAGGAACAATGTGAGTCTGAGAAAGGGAGAAGTTATGGAAATTACAGAACAGATAAAACAATTAAAACAAGAGAAGAATGCCGTGATTTTAGCGCACTACTATGTACCTGCCGAAGTTCAGGAGATTGCAGATTACATAGGGGATTCTTTTTATTTGAGTAAAGTTGCCGTTGGATTAAAGGAGCAGATGATTATTTTCTGTGGCGTGTCTTTTATGGGAGAGAGTGCCAAGATACTGAATCCGGATAAAACAGTGCTGATGCCGGATCTGTCTGCAGATTGTGCGATGGCACATATGGCGGATAAGGAGACCATTCAGAAGATGCGGGATACTTATGACGATCTGGCTGTTGTCTGCTATATCAATTCTACAGCTGAATTAAAACAATATTCGGATGTATGTGTGACATCTGCCAATGCTGTAAAGATTGTAAAAGCGTTGCCGCAGAAATATATTTTCTTTATACCGGATCGGAATCTTGCCCACTATGTGGCACAGCAGGTGCCGGAGAAGACATTTGTATATAACGAAGGTTATTGCCCGGTTCACGAAAAGCTTTTGACAGAGGAACTCAAGAAAGCAAAAGCTGCTCATCCGAAGGCGGAAGTGTTAGTGCATCCGGAATGTACACAGGAGATCTGTGAGATGGCGGATTATATAGGCAGCACGTCTGGCATTATTAAATATACCGGAGAGAGCGCAGCCCGGGAATTTATCATCTGCACAGAAAATGGAGTGCGTTATGAACTGGAAAAGCAGAATCCGGAGAAAGTATTCTATTTTACAGAGACAGAGCCGGTATGTGAGGATATGAAACGCGTGACGCTTGATAAGATCCTGCATGTGCTGGAAACAGGAGAAAATGAAGTTCATGTGACGGATGAATTAAGGGAAAATTCCGGAAAGCCGTTGGAACGGATGCTGGAACTTGCTAAATAGAGTTTGTAAATGAGAGAGGAAATAAACGATGGATATATATGCAGACGTTGTCATCGTCGGCACGGGTGTGGGCGGATTATTTGCCGCATTAAATATAGAACCACATAAGAAAGTCGTGCTGATTACCAAGTCTGATATGGAGAGCAGCGATTCTTTTTTGGCGCAGGGAGGAATCTGCGTAGAGCGGGATGATAACGATTATGACAGCTATTTTGAAGATACTATGAAAGCGGGACACTATGAAAACCGTAAGGAATCGGTGGATATTATGATCCGCTCTTCCAGAGAGATCATAGAAGATTTGGTGTCTTATGGTGTGGAATTCGAGAAGAAAGATGGAGAATTCGTATATACTCGCGAAGGCGCTCACTCTAAGCCGAGAATTTTGTATCACGAGGATATTACCGGGCAGGAGATTACAAGTAAATTATTGGAACGCGCAAAAGAGAGAAAGAATATCTCCATCTACGAATATACGGCGATGACGGATATTTTGGAAGAAAATGGACAGTGTATCGGGATACTGGCGGAACATGAAGGCGCTGAATGGAAGATTTATGCTGAAAATACGATTCTTGCAAGTGGCGGAATCGGGGGCAGGTACCAGCACTCCACGAATTTTCCGCATTTAACAGGGGATGCATTGGATATAGGAAAAAAACACGGAATCCGTATGGAGCATCTGGATTATGTGCAGATTCATCCGACAACGCTGTATTCCAAGAAGCCGGGGCGGAGATTCTTAATTTCAGAATCAGTGCGCGGAGAAGGAGCAGTTCTTTACGATAAGAACGGACACCGCTTTGTCAATGAATTACTTCCGAGAGATGTTGTATCAGAGGCAATCAGAGAACAGATGAAGAAGGATGGAACCGATCACGTGTGGCTTTCGATGGAGCATATTCCGAGAGAGGATATTGCAAAGCATTTTCCGAATATCTGTCAGCGCTGTCAGGAAGAGGGCTATGATGTGTTTAAAGATTGGATTCCGGTTGTTCCCGCCCAGCATTATTTTATGGGAGGCATCTGGGTAGACAATGACAGCAGGACTTCTATGGAACATCTGTATGCAGTTGGAGAGACAAGCTGTAATGGTGTCCACGGGAAAAATCGTCTGGCAAGTAATTCACTTTTAGAGAGTATGGTGTTTGCAAAGAGAGCAGCGAAAGCTATTGAAAGAGCATAGGTGCAGATTTTATAGAAATGAACAGAGAAGATTAAGAGATAGAGAAGAGGAGAAGAAATCAATGAATCAAATTACAATGAAGCTTCAGGCAGATCATTTGATCATGGAAGCGTTAAAAGAAGATATTTCCAGTGAGGACGTGACAACTAATTCTGTGATGAAAGAAGCTGTTGTGGGAGAAGTGGAACTTCGCTGCAAGCAGGATGGCGTGATTGCAGGTCTGGACGTTTTTGCAAGGGTATTTGAACTGTTAGATGCCGATACAAAGGTAGAGCTGTACTGCAAAGACGGTGATGAGGTGAAAAACGGACAATTGATGGGCAAGGTCGTGGGAGATATCCGGGTGCTTCTGTCCGGCGAGCGTGTAGCGCTTAATTATCTGCAGCGCATGAGCGGAATTGCTACGTACACACATTCTGTGGCAGCTCTTCTGGAGGGAAGCAAAACGAAGCTTTTGGATACGAGAAAGACAACACCGAATATGAGAATTTTCGAAAAATATGCAGTCAGAGTCGGCGGAGGGTATAATCACCGCTATAATTTATCCGACGGAGTCTTGTTAAAGGACAATCATATCGGCGCTGCAGGAAGTGTAGAAAAGGCTGTGAAAATGGCGAAAGAATACGCTCCGTTCGTCCGTAAGATCGAGGTGGAAGTAGAGAATCTTGATATGGTAAAAGAAGCGGTGGAAGCAGGTGCGGACATTATTATGCTTGACAATATGTCTGTGGATGAGATGAAAGCTGCCATTGCGTTGATTGACGGCAGAGCCGAGACAGAGTGTTCCGGAAATGTGACAAAGGGAAATATCGGACGTCTTACTGCAATCGGAGTAGATTATATATCCAGCGGTGCACTGACACATTCAGCTCATATCCTTGATATTTCTTTGAAAAATCTGCATGCAGTTTAAAGAGAAAAATGAAAGGTGGAAGAAGGAGCGGTTATGACAGGTTTAGAGAGACGAGCAGAGATGATTGAACAGATTCAGAGAAGTGCTGTCCCTTTGTCAGGGAAAAGTCTGGCAGAAACTTACGGAGTCAGTCGTCAGGTGATCGTGCAGGATATTGCTTTGATCCGGGCAGCAGGGTATCATGTGATTTCAACAAACAGAGGTTACGTATTGGAACAGCCGGTTCACGCAGTGAGAGTGTTCAAGGTGAATCACACGGATGAACAGTTAGAGGAAGAACTGTGCTCCATTGTAGATCTGGGCGGATGTGTGGAAAATGTCATGGTAAATCACCGCGTATATGGTCAGATCGAGGCGAGCCTTCAGGTGAATTCCCGAAGGAAAGCCGGTGAATTTATGGAAGATATCCGAAGCGGAAAGTCCAGTCCCCTGAAAAATATTACATCAGGCTACCACTATCACAAAGTCAGCGCAGACAGTGAAAAAACACTGGATTTGATTGAAAAAACATTGAAGGAAAAAGGGTTTCTTATAGAATGCAGTGGAGATTGATCCACTGCATTTTGTTTATAAAAACAGCATAGTTCATGGTTTTGAGAAGTTAATTTTGTCTGGACAAATGATAGGAATAGTGGTAGAATAAAACGGATAAATGAGAAAAGTTATCAAAATAATAGAGAGATAAATTTGAGGAGTGGAATAGATATGAAACTGAGTGAATTGCAGATCGGCGATACTGCGACCATATTGTCAGTAGGAGGCAAAGGCGCCCTTCGTCAGCATTTCCTTGACATGGGGCTGATTCAGGGAACGGAAGTGACCGTCGTGAAGTATGCGCCAATGGGGGATCCGGTAGAACTTCGAATTCACGGATATGAGTTGTCTATTCGTCTGGCAGATGCCGAAAATATCGAGATCAGCGAAGCGCATAAGCCGAAAAAAAGTGAAAATACAGAATTAAGAGTGGAGAAGCATCATCCCGGCTACGGTGAAGGTGGCAAATTCCACGACCGGAAAGAAGAAAATCCGCTTCCGGATGATGTGACGCTTACTTTTGCACTTGTGGGCAACCAAAACTGTGGGAAGACAACACTGTTTAACCAGTTGACAGGCTCGAAGCAGCACGTGGGAAATTTCCCGGGTGTAACGGTGGACCGCAAGGATGGTGTGATCAGAGGCTATGATAATACGTTGCTTACAGATCTTCCCGGAATTTATTCTATGTCTCCTTACAGTAGTGAAGAGATTGTGACCAGAGAATTTGTTATCCGTGAGAAGCCAAAGGGAATTATCAACATTGTAGATGCAACGAATATTGAGCGGAATCTTTATCTGACGATGCAGCTTCTGGAACTGGGATTTCCAATGGTAGTAGCGTTAAACATGATGGATGAACTAAGAGAAAATGCCAGGTTAAGGAACATGCTTATGGTGGCATCACTCCGGATAAAGGATATGGAGGAC
>OKRR01000915.1_pt1 | contig 30118 bp, 49 predicted proteins | sample 1601211 | NCBI WGS metagenome assembly OKRR01 (sample SAMEA3541525, study PRJEB24748) | human gut metagenome | biome: human gut; feature: human-associated habitat; material: faeces | place: China | collected 2012
TCATTGAGGAAAAGGTATTCGGTGACTGCTTCGAGACAGAAGATCAGAAAGAAGGTTCAAGCCATCTATTGTCGGCATAGTAAAACGCATATACTACAATACAAATTATGATAATCCAGACAATCCAGAATATAATAATTCCAACATTTGATTCCAAATAATCCATGGCTTCTTCAATGCTTTTATTGTTATAGAACGATGTATTATCAGAAATGGTTCCGTCTTTTAAGGTTGAAAAAATTGTACCTGTATACTTTGTTCCTACTCCATAATATACGAACCTTACATGACTTGAAGTTTTGATTGTATCTATATGATCTTTACTTGGTAAATCAATTTTCTCACTTGGAAATATCACGCCACAAAACTTAATTTCTTTGCATTTAATATCCTCACTTCCAGCATAATCCCATGTCCAATACACTTCTGTGCGTGTGTGATGATGCCCTTTGCTGTCTGTGGTTGTTACGGTTCTTGTATGCATGTTATAATGTTCCTCAATCTTCTCTACATACATATATTCTCCGCCAATCTCAGGATATGTAACTGTATCAACAGCCTCCAAGTCACCATAAACAAAAGCGTTTCCAATATTAGTGTTCATTGCATATTGGAAAATTTCTTGTAATTCTATCTTCGCTGCTTTATTGTATTTCTCATTTTTATCCATCTGGATTTCTGAAATCCTTCCGGAAATCAGAAATCCAATTAGTAACATAACAGCAATGATAGTGAAGCTTGCCAGAATTTCTCGTTTTGTTATTTCGAAATTTGTAAAATCAAAGCCCTTTCGAGAATATCTCATACCTAATCCTCTTTAAATAAATCCTGCGGTGCATCAGATGGGGCATTGTAATCAAGATACTGATAATCTTGTACTTCGTAACCTAATAAGCTTAAGAAAAATCTTGTCGGAAACTTCCTTACATATCTTCTGTATTCTTTAATCTGCTTATTGTAGTTGCTACGATACTCTGCAATCAGGTTCTCCGTAATCGATAACTCGTTCATAAGAGTTTTATAATTCTCATTCGATTTAAGTTCCGGATATGCTTCAGCAACAGCGCTGATCGCAGTAGTTACATTTTCAATATCACCAGAAGATTTCCGCCCATCTACAATTGCTACCAGTGTGTCAGCCTCGTGCTTATCGTACTGTTTTACACAATCCACAAGATTATAAACAAGATCTACTCTACGTTTTTCCTGCACCTTAACATCTGAATCAGCAGTATAGACCTGTTCTTCATATGCAATTGCTTTGTTCTGTGCTCCCTGGATATGGATACCAAATACAATCATTAATACAATAGCAAAAATTCCTACTCCGGTAATAACAGGTACTTTCCAATTTGTGTTCCTCATTTAAAATTCTCCTATTTAAATCCACTGAATATTCGTTTGTTGATATTTACAACTAATTTAAATTCCAGTCCTCCAAGAACTCTTCTGATTCTTCTGTCCATATGGTTACCGTTTCATATGAATCATCTCCATTGTCATCCATCCAAGCTACATTAAAACCGAGATTCTCAAGGGTTTTATAATCTTCAATTGTACAAAATTGAGGATTTAATGTAACTTGGCATACCGAAACTCTCTTTATCATTTCTTCCTCCTGAAACAACGGTTTTATTCTTTTTTATTTCTATATATTATTCTCCAAATTTTAGCAAATCGTCTTTCTTGACAAAAATCATTGCGAATAGCGCAATCACAAGAAGCACATTCATGATTGGAATAAAAAATGACCATAGACCAAAATTTAATGTCGCATCATACTTCGTATCTGGATCATCATTAATATAACCATTCTTTTTAATGTTGTTATGAAATACTTTTGCAAAGCCATAAAACGTAATCAGACATAATAATGAAAATGCAATATGAAATTTAATTAATCCCATCTATTTCTCCTCCTAGAAACTGGTTGCTGACATATCCTTGTCTAAATAATCACCATCGTGTATTGTAGTCACATATTTTACATACGGATACTGTTTTATATAATTCTCGATATGTGCGCAATTATTACATTTGTGTGGAAATTGAGGAGGAAATGATGGGAATATAACATTTCCGTCTTTCTCCATGAATCCTTTTTTGCATTTGTCACATTTCATTTTTACTAAAACGGTTTTAACTTCACTCTCTTCTTCCATACAGCCTCCTATATGCCCAGTTCTTATCCAGTTCTTTATCGCTCACTCGAACCTGTACATAACAACGATTTCCGATCATAAACCCGAAGCATTCGGCATTATCTGATTTATATGTTAATACCAACCTATCCTCTTTGAGGAACAAGTCCATAAGCCTTTGTGCGTTTTTTCTAACCGCTCTGCGTTGAAGAAATTTGCAATGTCTTCGAAGCCGGTTATCGCACCAAATCCATCCATATCCGATGCCTTCAACATCGATCCAAGTGTTATAATCTGGATCATTTTTGTCATCATACCAAAATTCCGTAACATCTATGTATTTATATTTTCGGATTTTTGGTATGTCTGCATCACATCCTTTACAGATAAAAGCGCCACTTTTTTGTAAATTTAACTCGTCAATAATCTTAGCCAGATACAACTAAATCCCTCCTATGAAAATATCAAATAATGGCTGCTCATCAGGGTTGTCACAAACAAACTCGCCACCATCAATCATGTCTTTCGCACACTCTCTCATTCTCTGCCAGAAATACATAATATTCTCATTTATAAGAGAATTGTAAAGCTCTACGCATTCCTCATATGTATCGGCATAATAACGACTCCAATCGGCCAAGACTTCTTTGGATTTTGCGAGACTCTTTGAACCTTTTTTATACGGAGCAAAATAAGTTCTATAACCATCTTCATAAATCTCACCTTGTATCGGTTTTTGGATAAGGCTATTTTTGTTTTTATTCCCTTGCAGTTCATAAGCACACGCCCAGATAGGTTTATTCTTATGCGACTCAATTAATTTCCAAACTTCTTTTCTTTCTTTATAAATCATACAACCTCCGTTAATCCAACAACCTTGCAAGTCCCATACCGAAGCCACAGCCAAGCCCCATAAACCATGCAGTTGTTCCAAATTCTTGTTTCAGCATCACTAAACATGTAATCCATATAATCATTCCTGAAATTCCAATGATTTTTGCTAATTTCTTCATTTTATTATTCTCCTATCCGATGGTAAAACCACTGTAATGTTCATATTCTTTCGGTTCTTCTACTGGATCATATGTATCAGTCACCTGGTTATATTTAAACCACCAGCGTTCGCTACTATTGGCTGGTTTATACAGACCTTCCTCGATTTTTTCGATTAAAGCATAATCATAGCAGTGTTCATTGATCCCGCACCAGTTTTCCATAACGGCTGAAACTGCCGTTTCATAGATGCCGTACCAGCCAATCAGACGGCTTGAACCGAGGTCTGGTAAGAAATTTTTAACTCCCATACGTTCGCACACCTTAATGGCGTATATGAAGTCTCTGTGAACTGTCAAAGGCTGAATATTGTGATATGTAAATCTCATCTGTGGATCAATTGCCTTATAGCCGGTCGGCATGTCCAGTGTAGCTGTACTTAACATCATAGATTTATTCTCCTTTCTGAAGCGATAACCAAGTATGTCTGGAAACACTTTTATTATTCGTCATGCACATTTTAAATGCTGCCGGTTCTGCCAATAAGAGACATCTTTTCTTTGCCCTTGTAATTGCTGTGTAGAGCATACAAGTATCAAGCAAAGTGTAATGTGTCATATCAATAATAATGATGACATTTTTAATACCACTTCCTTGAAGCTTGTGGCATGTGGCTGCATATGCTAAATCCAATTGATCAAGTTCATTTTTATCATAAAGAACCATCTTTTTCTGGTCTCCTAATTTGAATTCGATTTCAAGTTGCATTGACTTTTTTCCATCGATTTCAACATCAGAAATATTTTTTATATATCCGATTTCTCCATTAAACACATTTTTCTCATAGTCGTTGTCTGTCTGCATCACCTTTGAACCTACATAATATGTTCTTTCTCCATATTGAACATGCTTCTCAGATGGTTTAAACAGTAGATCTGTGATCCTTTTGTTGATTTCCAATGCGCTGTTCCCGCACTTTTCACGTCTTGGAGTAATAATCACGGCACTATCCATGCCTTCTTGCTCAATCGTTTTCATATATGTTTTAATAGCAATATTCTGTAATGCTTCTCTGGATTCTCTGAACATATAAATCATGTCTTGTAATTCTCCATTTACAATGCGTAGTTCTGGCCCGTTAATTGGATAAATTCCTCCTCTGATTTTATTCGCGTCCATTAAAATACCAGATTTTTCTGCTTGTCTTAAAACTTTTGTTAGCCTATAAATTGAAAATTCATTTTTAAATTCCAAAAGATCGCCAAACACATTTCCATATCCAATTGGTGGAAGCTGTCTGTTGTCACCACACATAATGATTTTCTTTCCTTCTTGAACTGCATCGAGAATTGCATGAAAAATTCCAACATTAATCATTGAACACTCATCGACAAGAATTACATCAGAAGGAAGCGGGTCGAGATGATTAAATGAAAATCCTTTTGGGGAATATCCTAACAGCCTATGAATTGTACACGCTGGAAATCCAGTCGCTTCTGTGATTCTTTGTGCTGCCATTGCTGACAAAGCGCAACATGAAATTGAATATCCTGCCTTTTTGTAAACATTCAAGATTGCACGAGAAATTGAAGTTTTACCACTTCCTGCTTTTCCTGTAATAATAACAACATTGCTATTAATACTATTCTCCACAACCGAACGCTGTTCTTCTGTTAAAAAGAATCCTTGGTCTGATTCTGACTTGGAAATACCAGCTTTGATATCATCATTAGAAACTTCTAATGTGTCATAACTGTTAAGCTTTTTCAGAATATCAAAAATTGACTCTTCCTTTTCATAATATCTTTTTAGCCCAATTCTGTTTTTCTCCATATCACGTTCAATATGAAATACTGACTCGTTTTTACATTCGTTTTCTATAATTGTTTTATATATATCCATACAATCGAAAAGGTTATCTCTTACTGCATTTTCAAGAGTATTGATATTTACCCATGTGTGACCGCTACTATTCCCAATCTCTTCGAGATAATTCTCTATAAAGGCATAAACTCGTTTTGCAGAAACTCGAATTTGTGGGTTAATCTTTAATGCTAATTGGTCTACTGTTTTAAAACCAAAGCCTTTGATTTGAAGCATAATATATGGGTTTTCTGTCAATTTTTCTTTTAGCAGAGTTGGATTTGGTTCGTTGGAAATTAACTTTTTGATTTTATTGTATGTAACTCCTAAAGGCTGTAACATGACCAAAATGTCGGAAATAACATAATTACTCAAGACTTTTTCTTTGATCAAGTTATAGGTATGTTCTCCAATACCTTTAAGATTTGCTAAATCAACATTATCCGTTCCGTCGATAATATCCTGTACAATATTTGGATATTTTTCGATTAAAGTCTCTGCCTGTCTTTTCGTAACAATGGATTCAAGAAACATTTTCTGCTGTTCTTCTGTTTTCGGCGCAACAGACACCACTGACTTTGGTTTATACTGATAGTTTTTGTATTTATTGTTATAGTCCAATGTTGCAGTTACTTCATATTCTGACCCAATATATAATTGCTGCATATTCCCAGCAAGAATTGACATTTTTAAATTTTCATCCACGTACCCGCCGAAAGGATCCTGTGGAACTGCATCATACTTAGGAATATCATCTTTTGTATGGAATACAAAAACGCCATAATTAGAATCTTCCGAGTAATAACGTTGTGTTACCGGTATACATTTAAACCTAATTTCTTCCAAGTTTTTCACCTCTCATAAAATCACAGTGAGGATTTGACTCCTCACTGTGATATTCTCTGTTTTAACTGCCGATCTTCAAGCCATTGATCATAGCTTTTCATTTCCTTGACAATTGCTTTATCATCGCTTTTCGCGCAAAGCATTGCAACCTGGGTTCCACGTTTAATTAAATCTTCATACTGTTTAAGCTGCGTATGCCAACATGTTGCTTCAATTAATCCAAAGGCTGAATATATCCAAATAAACGCAAATTGTTTTCCAGTTCGGTCTTTCTTTTTCTGAATATTTGCAATAACACCAACAATAATACCCTTGCCACCATCTTCAACACTTTCAAATGGCATCTCAATGAATTCGTATGCCTTTTCAAAAGGATTATAAGTAAGAAACACCGATAGCGCCTCAAATTCCCACAGGTCTTCGTTTTTTAAATATTTTTCCGTAAATTCCGAGATTGCTTTTTTATTTTTTTCGTCCTGAGTCCGATAGAATTCTTTCATTTTTGCAGTGTTGTAGAGTTTTAATCGATCCTCTTTTGCTTTAATTATTTTTCCATCTATGCCATACTTCTCTTTCAATACAGATAATTTTGGTAAAGTAGAAACCGGCGTGTATTCTTTATTTTTGAACTGAGACTTAGCAAAAGATAACAAAAACTCTTTTTTGTTTTTACAAGGAATAGCTCCGGCTTTTGTAAGACTGATAACAATAGAAATAGATGGAGACATCCGCTCGTAGAAATCATCGAAATTATCGAATTTGCGAACAGAGCGTTCATTGATCAAAGCATCAACAAATTTTTCTCCAACACCTTTTATTGCCTCAAGACCAAATAAAATTTTTTCATTATAGACTGAAAAAATTCTATCAGAGCGATTGATATTGGGAGGAAGAATCTTAACATTAAAGTTTTTGGAATCTATAATGTATTTATTTATAGCACCATAATCATCACGTTTCTGGTTTAGAAGACCACAGAAAAATTCAGTGGGATATTTTGCTTTAAGATATGCTGTTTGAAGGGTGAGAATTGCATATAACGCACTGTGAGATCGATTAAAGCAATATCCTCCCTTAGATGATAATTCATCGCTAATTTGTCTCGCAATATCTTCACTGTAACCATTATCAATAATCTCTTGATAAAGCTTCTCTGATTCCTGTTTAATCATTTCAAGATTCTTTTTTCCAATGGCCTTACGAAACTTGTCCGCCCCGCCGTATGTGCGACCACCAAATTTTCTAACCACTTCCATAACCGATTCTTGGTAGATTAAACAACCGTAAGTATCTTTTAAAATTGGCTCCATATCAGGATGAATATAATGAACCTTTTTCCTTCCGTGTTTACACTCAATGTACTCATCAAGTGTTCCCATACTATCAGGACGGTATAATGCCAGCACAGCAGACACATCTTCAAGATTAGATGGCTGAAGTCTTAATAAAAGATCCTTCATGCCCTGTGATTCAACCTGAAATACACCATTTGTATCTGCTGAGCATAGCAGCTTGTACATGTCTTTGTTATTAAGGAATTCTGGGTTATTTACGTCAATTTCATACGGGTCTATGTGTGCATACTCCACACATTCCTTAATAGTATTCAACGTATCAGCAAGCCCAAGGCAGTCGAATTTGATAATTCCAATCTCTTCGATGATTTTTTTATCAACTTGAATAACATGCTCGCCCTTCGATCCAAGCTTCATCGCCATATAGTCTGTGATCTTTGTATCTACGATTCCAACACCACCGGCATGAACTGATGTCTGCCGAACTCTACCACTGATTTTCCCGGCGATATCGAATAATTCTTTGTAATCAGCGTATTCCTCATATAACGTAGGATTATTCTCTACACATTCTTCAAAAGTTGGATAAGTAAATTTCTTACTAATCTTGTCGCAAACTTTATATGGAATACCAAGGATTCTACCAACATCTTTAATTGCAACAACAGGGGTAATATATGAAAAGTTGATGACCTGACATACTCTGTCTTCGCCATACTTTTTCATCAGATACTCTACCACTTTTTCACGATCCGAAAAGTCACTGTCAATATCTGGCATTGATACTCGTTCTGGATTTAAGAAACGCTCAAAAATTAGTCCATAAGAAATTGGGTCAAGTTCAGAGATTCCAAGAAGATAATCGACAATTGCTCCTCCGCCGGATCCACGACCTGGACCAACAGCAACACCATGACTTTTTGCCCATTTAATAAAATCCCATACAATCAAGAAATACCCATCAAAACCCATCTGGTGGATGATTCCAAGTTCATAATTAAGACGATCTCTACGAACTTTTTGATCTTCCGATGACATTTTATCAATGTTTCTTCTACGCCATCCCTCTTCGCAAAGGTGCTTTAAATAATCATAGTTTGTATTAAAACCATCTGGAAGAGGAAACGTCGGTAACTGCGGGGACTGAAATGGCATGTTTACTTCATCAATCATATCCGCAATCATGTCTGAGTTTTCCAGCCCAAGAGCTACGTTTTCTTTACCAATTTGAGTATCCATAATTTCATGAATCTCGTTGTCAGACTGCACATAGCAGCCTTCATAGGTTTCTCCAATTGTATCGCTGTCTCTGGCGATTTGAACATGCTTTGCCTGATAATAGAGATCTTCTTTTGTCGCGGCATGGCTATCTGTCGTGATCGTAAATAGCGTATTAGTGTCTTTCGATAATTGAAGAATCTTTTTGTTATACTCGGCTTGATCTTCTGAGCTGTGACTTTGCATTTCTAAAAAGAAATATGGGAAGATTTCTTTATACTCTTTTATGTATTCGACACACTTGTTATAATCCCTCTCACGAGATATCTTTGACGCAAGACACGCGGACATAATAATCAAATCTTCCGCATATGGCTTCAGCATTTTTAGGTCAACACGGGGTTTGTAATAAAATCCTTCAAAATTGCTTTTTGTGACAATTTCATTAAGAGCGATTCTACCCTTTTCATTCTTAGCCAAGGCAACCAAATGAAAATACTTGCTATCAGGATCCTGAATCTTAATATCAAAACATTCATATAATTCAACGCCATAAATCATTTTGACTTCTGGATATTTCTTTTTTAACTTGTCAAAATATGGCCAGGAATATTGATTCGCATGTTCGGTCACCGCAAATGCATGAATTCCTAATTCTTTTGCTCTTTTTAAATATTCTTCTGGATGAGAAAACCCATCAAGGACAGAATATTCAGAGTGATTATGTAAAGAACTTGACATCTTATTTCGCCTTTCTATGCTTTGGTAAACTCATAGTCTTTAACGATAATCTGAGGTGTAAGAATACCTTTATAATTATTTAAAGTAGCCTTTCCGACCACATCCATATATCCCAATAAAGAATCAAATGTTTCTTCTTCATTCTCATATTCCTGAATAACCTGGTCTTTGTCTCGATCTACAGATACACTAAACGTTACAAAAGCAAGTTCATCATTAAAAATGGTTTTCCATGTATTTAAATTCTTACCCATAATCATTGTGGATTCTTTGTATACTGGAATATGTGAAATATGAACCAGGGGTTCTTCCACGCCTTGACCAAACATATCTTTCATATCGTCAATCGCTTTAATAAAAGCAACATTGATATCCTCTACATTTTTGTCAAAATCGACCTGCCAAATTGCTTGGAAATCAATATCTTTCCAATTGTCATTGATGCAAGAAATTGCAGCTTGTACATTATTTCTGGCAATACTAAAACCTGCAGCATTATCATGTCCTTGTACAAACTCAAATAATCCTGTGTTTAACAGCTCTTTTTTTAAGCTCTCAATAGGACTATTATCGAAATTTCTACAAGAACCTCCATAGAACAATTCCCCATTTTCACGCGGCGCTTGTCGTCTTAATAATAATGTCGGAAGGTTATATTTTTCTGCAATCCTAATAGCCACTAATCCAGTTAGTGTTTCTCCAAGAATTCCGGTTACGTTTGCAAAAATAGCTTTATTTTTGTTAAGACATTTGTCAGAAATAAGGCGTTCAACCTCTGCTACTTCTTTGGTAACCTCTTTTGTTTGTCTCGCCTTGGCGTTGGAACACAGCCGCGCCGCCCTATCATAGATGGATTCATCAACCTCTTCGGTTTCACCGCGTTTTTTGTATTTGAACACTTCGTCAGTCTCTATAAAGGCTCTAAATAATAAATCCTTTTCATCCTGATCACCAATGCGGATCATAGCGTTTAAGACTGGAGTGATGTAAAACTGCACAGAAGTAATATTTACAATACCGTTCATAGAATAAGACTGTTTATCAATCAACGCTTTAAACAGCTTACTTCTGATTTTTGTAAGACCGCGCAAAACATAATATCTCGTTTCTGGCTCTCTCATATCCATAACATCAGAAATATTTGCTAAAGCGCACATATCTAACATGCCGGATGCCGTGTCTTCCCATAATTCTTCGTCCAGTGCTTCCAGAAATTTATATACGATTCCCGCACCACAAAAGTTTTTGTTTGGATATCTACACATCTGGTTATTCACAACAATTGCATAATCATTTTCAACGTCGCAAATATGATGATCCAGAATAATAATATCCATACCTTTATCCTTTAATTCTCTGCACTGTTCTACATCATTACTGCCAGCATCAGGAATAATAAGTAGTTTGCAATCATCGGGAATTGTAATATCCTTCGATAGCCCATGCTGTTTTTTTGTATGAAGCGAATATGTAATATTAAGATTCTGATCTATTTTCTTAAAATCGCGATAAACCATACTCGCAGAAACGTACCCATCAACATCGCAGTCTACCAAAATATGAATCCGATCTTTGTTTTGAATGTGCTTCTCTGCACATTTTACTGCTTCGTCGATATTATCTAATAAACTGTATGAATAAGTATCGCTTTCACCAGGAGCTAAAAACCTATTTATGTTCTTAATTCCTCTGTTTTTTAGGATCGTGGCTTCTACATTATGTTCATCGTTTAACGATCCTTCAATTAATTTATATCTCAAGAAAGCACCTCTATTTCAATCTGTACACATTATTTTTTAGTAACTTTTCAAATTTCTCTATTTCATCTGTCGGAGATTCTTTTTCATTAAGAATTCCGTCTTTATCTATTAGTGCATATACTTCTACTTCGTCGATAAAACGATCTGCAATTTCTTTTAATTCTTCTTGTTGAACGTCTTTGTCGTAGACAAAATAAAGCGGTACACACAGTCTGGTAAGCTTATCTATTTGACATTTAGAAATCTTCTTTCCGCCTGTCGCAACAGCTTCACAATAACCGGCTTCCCATAACTGCATAACTCCCTTTTCGGCTTCCACAATAAATGCACGTCTTCTATTTCTTATATATGGCATTGTTTTATATAGCCCATATAAAATTTGTGATCTCGCACATTTTTCTAAGTAAATAAACTTCTGTACATTTTCTGGAACATCTCTATAAAAGTATCTTCCCTTAACGCCCACTAAATTGCCCAAATCATCTCTAATTGGAATGATAATTCTATCAGACATTTCATCATATCCAACTTCGAACTCACGTTGAGTTTCGTATCCTACATGGTCTTCATTGAACATCTCGTTCACATAAGGTTCAAAGTAATTCAAGATTTTTTCAGATATCGGTTTTAACGGTTTTTCTTCTTCTCCAGCTATATCATCTGATACCTGCATCTGTAATAGCATTTTTGTTATCCGTATACTTTCTGGAAGATCTTCATCGAAACTTGAATAATAATCAATATCCAGTTCATCGCAGATCCATTTAACTGCATATGGGAACGATTGTTTTTTATAAAATTCAACGAGGGATATAATATCCGATGATTTTCTACCATTTGTTATATCCCTCGTATAATTGATGGTAGTTAGATTTGTATTTTCGTAAACACATACGGCTGTCGTATTATCACCATCTGGATTAGCAGCTTGTATAAAGCCATCTCTTTTTCTGATGTAATGACACCCCAACCCTTCGAGAATTTTTTCAATTAGATCATTCTCCAAGATGTGCTCTTTTAAAGCCTCGATGTCCATTTATAACTACCATCCTCTCATTATTTTTTGACAAGAGAGCCAAGCTCTAACCATATATTTAAATCAAGATCAACTTCAAATAGAAGTCGTTCTTTCCGGCCAAATCTATTTTTATCACACACACAACAGTAATAGCGTTTATTCTCATCAAGACTATGAACCGTCTTTGTTCCCCAATCGCTGGTAGCAACATATCCGTATTTATGAAATTCTCCTTTTGGAATTTCCTTAAACAGAAACAGAGTATGTAATACATGCTTAATAGCTTTACAGTTTGCGATGTTACTCGAAGTTAATTCATCAGGTTTAACAAAGTTAGCGTCATCAGTAAGCTGAATAGAAAGATATCCAAACATCTTTAGTTCTTTTGCCAATTCTGTAAGCTTTGTTGCTGTAACCTTCATGGCAGCCCAATCTCCGGTTGTCGCTAAATCATTTTTAAATGTGTCATAAAAGAAATACTTTATCCCATATGTAAGATTTGCTTTCCGGATTTTAAACTCTAACGTCTTATCGTCATATGCAGTAGAAATATCTTCTGTAAAAATAAGTCCTTGTGTTTCTTCTTCTATCCATTTTGCGATAGACATAATTTTCTGATATTCTTCTGAGGTTTCAGAAACACGCTTTACATAGTCTTCGATTGGTTCGATCACTTCTCCCCACTCGTCCTTTTTAGGGTAAAGGAATTCACCATTTCTGTCCCTGTAAAGGCCCAGTGTTAATTCTTTCTCCTTTTTCTGAAGCTTTAATCCATACAATGCTTGAAACTCAGGATTATTGATAACCGTCGTAATCAATGCATATCTAATCTCCTGAATACTCATCTCGTTAAGTAACACATATACTTTTTCTTTTAAAACCAATGTGATATAAGCAATCAACTTAGTCATATAACGACTTTTACCAGCATTACTCAACATACCTACTGCCATCGTAGATTCTGTTTTTAAACCTCGAATCATGTCGTTCATAATGGGAAAAGGAATGGGAATACCAAGATCAGGGGTTTCCATGCAATGAAGCAATGTAGATTGAATATTAGAATTTAAGATTTCCGCTTCCTCATTCGTTAAAATTACTGTGTGAATTCTATCTGCTTTTGATCGAATCAAGCGATAAATATCCATTGCCGAGAGCAGTTCAAATTTAGGATGTGTCATAATTTTCTCAACATCAAATCCATTTTTTTGATATTCTCTCAGTAACGAATACTTTTTAAGGACCTCATAATATCCGGCGAAATTTTCTGGAACAGCCAAGCTCATCCAGCTTTCAATAAGCTTCCAACCGCCATATTTTTTATATAACGATAAACGTTCTTCATCTTCTGCCATATAAGTGCTTATGATGCTTCGATTAAATTTTTGACTTCTTGTTTGATAAATTATTTCAGCGTTATCGTAAAAGAACTTTGTTGACTTATCGTGAAAATCATATTTTGAACGAATGTTATGACCATTCTCAATAAATAAATCTGGTGATTTGTAAATACTTCCCACAACCAGAATTTCATTTGTAATATTAGATACTACATCCAAAATCGCACCGCCTTATTAAATTTCATCCAGCATCGAACTGATGTCTATTGTGTTATTCTCTTTCTTTTGTCGTTGCGGCAATACATCTCTATATCCAACAAATTCAATATTTTTTACCCGCTGCTCTTCTGCGTCTGCCTGAGCAAGTTTTTGTTTTTCTTTCCATTTAAGATAAGCGTCATATTTTCCCAAAAGTATCGCAAGATCATAATATACCAAGCTAATACCGTTTATATCTTTTCCTTTTTTTCTGTTGTTTTCGGCTTGTCGCAAAAGATATTTCTTTTTTTGTTTCCACATATCCAGAAGATCCTCCGGTGGCACTGGTCGATTCAGATTTTTATATGTCCCTTTGTAAATGGACGCCATAAACGAAAAGAAATATTTTGGAAAATATGTAAGACCATACATATCAGAAATAAAATCATATAGCTCGCTTGTGGCACTTTTTTTTCTTGGTTTTACTACTGGTTCTGGTTTCTTTTCTTCTTCTGAGATAAATTCCTGACATTGCTCTATTGTCATAGGGCTTCTTCTCTCATTTGATGTGTAATAACCGATATAGCAATCTTTATGAGCGCACACTCTCGTCTTTGTTCTTTCAAAAAAGAAATAATCATTTGACGCTATTGAGGTATCTATATCTTTTTTGCAAAAGAAGCATTTTCTTATTTTTTTTGCCATATTTTTTTAAAGCTATGCCGGGAAATCCCCAGCATAGCGTGAAATCTTGTTATCGAGTTACGATTTCGTAATACTTCTTTAATGTATCGATATCTGTAATCTTCTGGTATGCTTTCGGAAGACCAGCTTCGACAATTGCCGTCTGTTTTTTACTCTTTTCTACCGGTGGAAGATTAGTAATTGCTGTCTTAATAGCTTCCTGATAGTCTGCTGCTGTTTTCGGACCAGAAACAGAGTCTGCACCAATAGCCTTGTTGTCTTCATACTCAGAATCGAATTTCGCATTGTCCTTCTCTACTTCCTTAAGCTCCTTAGAAATGGCTGCATCCATATTATTCTGAACCACAAAATCTTTCTTACCTTTGTTTTTTGTAATAGCAGACTGCCAATCCAGAATAGATGGCTCAACAATAATTTCATTCTGCTGGTGTACAAGCGTTCTGTCCTTATTATCAATGAGACCTTTAATAATTCCATCTGTATCCTTGAACATACGAATTACGGTTTTGCAATTGTACCCAACATCTTTAAATCCATCAGGAACAAATCTACCAGTTCTGACCATCTTAATGGAACCATCTTTATCTCTGGAAGAATCCGTCTCCGCTTTCTCTCTGGCTGTCACAGCAAAATGCTTACCGCAAGCAAGAAGATCAAGGATAAGATTCTGACCATCAAACTTTAAAGTGTTCCAATCTTTTAATTCCATCCCGGCCCCTTCGATTGCAACCTCTTTATCCATTCCAGTAAGTTCATTTCTCTTAGCTTTTACTGTCGCTCTCTTTTTTGAAAACTCAATAATACTCTGCTGCTTTGCTGTATACAGAAGCGTTGCACCATCAACAACAATCATATCTGGTCTGAACGGCTGGCCATCAGCATCAAGATATACTTCATCGGTTTCATTGCCGTCCTCATCAAACTCATAGAAGTCTTCATTGTTTTTCGCCTTTTTAATGAATTCTTCAACTTCTGTAAGAGACTGAGTATATACGATATAAATATTTCTGAGGTCGTATCCTTCCTCTTCGTACTTATCAAGATATGTATCAACGCCGCCGTTCTCTGGATCAATAAAAAGAACTCTAAACGGACGACCTTCCTCGTTTACTAATTTCATAGACTCAAGACAAAAACTGGACTTCCATGTACCATAATCACCGTAAAGTAAAAAGCCTAATCTTGTTTTGATTTTATTTCCACCACGTCCTGTAGCCATTAATATTCCTCCGTATTATATAACTTGATTTTTATTGAAAGGATAGAGCTGGAATTACCAGCCCATATCCTCGTCTTCGCCTTCTAATTTTCCGGAACCCCAACCATCAGTCTGCTTTCCGAAGTCATTCTCTGCTGCTTTAGACGCTTTAATCATTTCGATTGCTTTATCAATTTCCGCCTCAGAATATGTATTTGTATCAATGGTTTCTGGATCAGCACCAGTAATAATCAGCTCACGCTTTGTTGGATTATTTACGCGCTTCATATCATTTTTCTGACCCCATACGTCTGTGGATTCTACTTCTGTGACATCTTTTTCTACAGAAATATCTCCCCATACGTTGATAGAGGTATATGGCTTCAACTGCTTTCTAAAGGTATTTGCAAGACTTGCATCCACAACAATAAATTCAACATCTTCAATTGAGTTGTAGTTTACAATCTTTGCAGAAAGAGCAAATCTTCCGTCCTCTGTTTTTTCAATTCCGGTATATACAATAGTCTGGGTAAACTTTGCGTTCGGTTTGAAATCTTCTGCTGTAAAATCAATATCCTTTCCAAGAGAGATCTGGTTAGGAACAAATTTTGTAGAATGTTTGGATGTTTCACCATCCTGATAAGAGCTGTATTCAATATTTCCTTTAATAAACACGGTCTTTTCATCGACAAGATTGTTGGAAACCTCAAGACAAGCATCATAGTCAGTTAAATGCTTTTTATCGTTTACGTCATTACCCTTTGCATCCTTTGTCTTTGTAACCCCAACATTTACACCGATAAGAGAAAATCCATCCTCTGCAAAATTAAAACGATCCTTCCACGGAATTGTTTTAGTCTCAGACTTCCCTCCATTTTCTCCTCTTTTTGTAAAATACACATTCTCCTTTTCCATGCCATTAAGACCTACGGAAAGGGTTGCCTCCGGTTTGAACTGAACTCCAAAATTTACACTTCTCCATGGCTTGCCAGTTTTGGTAATCTTTTCTGTATAGAAACTATCTCTTTCTGTACCAGTAACCTTGCCACGAACCTGGAAAGTACCTCTTGTCTGCGGAAGATCTAAACCTTTTTTCTTTGTGTTTTCTGCCATTAAAATGGACCTCCTAAAATTTAATTTATTTGAATTATTGTTAATAAAAACAATCTATCTCAACGCCCACATCTCACCGATACAGGCGGATCATCAAGCCGCTAATATGTAAAAATCTATCCAAAATAGCGATTTTGGGGTACAGAAACCCAAGGGTGCGCTATTTTCACCCTACCGAAATTTAGCATTATGTTTTATTTTTTGAATTTTGATCCGAACCGGATCGGGAATAAATAGAAACCCTAATTAGTTATTCTCTGTTTTCTTTTTACTTTTAGAAGATGTTTTAGCTGCTTCCATCAGTCGCAGATTGTCATTAATAAGAAGTGCCATTGCCTGATCTGCTGTAAAACCTACATTCATATATGCATCATAGGCGTTCTTAAACACTCTTGCTTTTGTTTCTGGGAATTCTGTATTGTTCGCATAGTCTTTATAGACTCCCAGAAGCTCATGTAGGATACCATACACGGCTGGTTTGTATAAATCAATTACCTGTTTTACGAGTTCTACTGCCATCATAGGATCCTCTTTAGCTGCATTTACAAGTGCTTTTGTTGTTTCATCATCCATGTTGAAATTCATCTTTCATCCTCCGTTTCTACGTCTCTAAAATTGTGCCGGTTCTTATACCATTCGGTATTACTTACGGCTTTGTCTGACACTTTTACACCCATGTTGATGAGCTTACTTGCTTGAACCTTTCTGAATACATCTGAGTGCGGACCAATCGCCATACAGTAGTTGTAGCACCAATCGGCGCTGTTTATTTCGTGACCATATTCAATCATTTGGGTAAGGCGATATGTACCTTTGTCTGTCGTAATCTCTGTAACCTTCATATGTATTATTCTCCTAATCTCTGTTTACGATTAACATAGAAATCACATGACAAATCAGGAAAATAATTCCGCCAACGGTACTTCCAAAGATGCATTTAAGAATTGATGTCCCAACCATTAATCCTGTAAGAGTTCCTGCGTCAAACGCAACGCAACAAGCAATAATCGGTTTAACAAACATTAGCCAACCACCGATATATAGCCCTAAAACTGCCCCAATAACCCAGATAATGATTGCAATAATTCCTCTCATTATTTCTCCTTTTTCTCCTCTTTTTTCTTCTTTGCGTTGACTCTTTCAGCCTTTTCTTTTTCCTGCTGATTTGCCATTTTTCTCATAACGCCTTTAAGTTCTGTCATTTTGCATGTGATTCCCATAATAGAATCCTCCTTTAAAATATTTTATTTGCATCGCTGCAGTGCGAACTCTCGGAGTCGAACCGAGTTTAAACCTTGCCAGGGCATACGGCTTATAAGACCGTGACTCTTACCAGTTGAGTTAAGTTCGCATAACTGGGCATGTTGGATTCGAACCAACGAGTGCAGGAGTCAAAGTCCTGTGCCTTACCGCTTGGCAAATGCCCATTGTCTGTATACTTATTCTCTTTTCTGGTGTAGTGCCGAATCGAAATCTAGCACCACACCATATTGTTTATTCTCTTCCTCTTACCACATTATTCAGCAGCATCGCCACTGTCATTGGACCGACACCGCCAGGAACCGGTGTGATCGCAGACACGATGTCTTTTACATCATCAAAATCCACGTCTCCACAAAGCTTACCATTCTCGTCTCGGTTGATTCCTACATCGATTACAACAGCGCCCTCTTTAATATATTCTCTGTTAATCATCTTAGGTTTACCGATTGCGACGATTAGGATATCAGCTCTCTTGCATACTTTCTTAAGGTTCTTAGTATGGGAATGAGCAATCGTAACTGTTGCATTCTTGTCGAGCATCAGGAGAGCCATTGGTTTTCCTACAATATTACTTCTCCCAACAATTACGCATTCCTTGCCGTCTGTCTCGATGTTATATTTCTCAAGCAACTTTACAATACCAAGCGGTGTAGCTGGGAAAAAGAGACAACCACCATGCATTAATCGTCCTGCATTGATATTTGTGAATCCATCAACGTCTTTAATGGGTTTAATCCCATTGGTAACTCGTCCTTCAATGATATGCTCTGGAAGTGGCAACTGAACGATAATGCCATCAACAGAATTGTCCTCGTTTAAAACATCGATTTCATCGCGTAATTTTTCTTCTGTAATGCTCTCTTCGAAGTGTTTTACCTCACATTCAACACCAACATATTCACAGGCCTTAACTTTGTTTTTGATATATGTATTTGATGCCGGATTATCGCCCACTTGCACGATTACAAGTTTTCGATGAACTCCTGAGTCAACAATCTTCTTTAAATAGTCTTTTACTTCTTGAGCCGTCGCTTTTCCATCTAATAGAGTCATATATTTATTCTCCTACAATCTTAACTTTGCAGCCAAATTTTTTCTCAATGTCAGCCATGGTCACTTCCTTGTATTTACTCTCAACTTCTATTAATGTAAAATTGTCAAATGGATACTGTTTTCCGTTCAACACTAATTTTCTTTGGACCACTTTATTTGGCGATAAATACACTCTAAGATCTTCTACTGATTGAGAAACATCAATACATGGGTTTACAAACTCAATCCCTGTATCAAAACCAGTAATTTTAAATTTACAAATTTTTGTTTTAGTCTCTGCTTCCCCATATAACTCCAAATAAATTTTCTCATTTTTTATGTAGACAGACGCTTGTGTTATCTCAATTTTTTCAGCCACTTCATTTAAGGTTTTCTCAATTTCGCCCATATATTTATTCTCCTATTTCCCAGTATTTTCTTCCTTCGAGAATATTAATAATAGAATTCTTATCGCGTTCCAATGCCAAACAATATGCCGATTTACGCATCGCATCCATATCGCTAATAGGTTCTTTTGAAAATTCTTTATCGATCATATCGTCAAGTGCTTGTACAAACTCTTCCAACCTATCTCTGAGTCCGTCATCGACATGAACACACGATCCTTCTACTTTATTATTCTCTGTAAATAATCGCACTTCGTTCTTGTTTAACCACTTCTGCCATGAACCACAAGAACTACAGTACAGACCAATATTCGAACCCATCTGTTCGGTAAATAATGATGAGGATCCGCATTTTCTACACTTCTGAATCATAAGTATATTCCCCCTTAATAATCCCAGGTTTCTACCGGATCTACTTCTCGATCTCTAAGCATATCCACCTCTCTTTCGAAATCTTCAATCTCGTCATTTAGGCTGTCGATTTCAGAACTTAGCTCATTAATCTTTAATGCGTAAAAGTATTCAATGGCTTCCGCAAGATTATCATTGAAATACTCTTTGACTAATTCTATGCAGTCTTCCATGTCCAGTGGAAATTCCCATGTTTCTCCAATAAGAACTGAAGTCGGATTTTTAACCATATAATTATTTTCCTTTGAAAGCAAAATTTCATCGGTTACTCAAGTTTATTCTCTTCTTCCAATTTTCTTTCTTTATTCCATCTTTCCTCGCATCTATATCTCCGTCGACAAACACTGCACAAAGAACTGGATTTTGTTTTATAAGTTTTAGGAGAGATGATATTCAGAATGATATTTTTATCATTTGGGCATATACCAAGGTAAAGCATCCTATCTTCTACCTGTTTTGCAATTCTATTTCTATACCATGTAAAAAACATAAGCTAACTCCTATTCAACAACTACCTTTAAGTTTTTTAATTTCACTTTGATATTTGATTCAAGCTCGCATAACTTATTATTACTCAAACAAAGTACAAGGATCACAACATCAGATGACCAGTTGATTTTCACTTTTGCATTATCTACTACGGTAAACAAAGCTCCTTGGTACTCAAAACAATCTTCATATTTTAGAGATCCAACTCTTACAGCTTCGTTGTTCTCAATTTTCATTTATTCTTTCTCCTTTTAAAACGCAGGTTTTACAAGTTACTCGATTCGAACAAGCATTCCACTACAATCATATTCTCTTAAAAAATCAGTAAAAAATGTGTCGTTTGTATACTCATCTGCGAGCTTACATTGCTCTTCATTCAGCATTGTTACACTGTTGAAATCTGATAAATATTTTCCAAAATAAGAATTCTCATAAAACCCAATTATGTTCTTTGTAATGTCTTTAAATGAATCGTCGTTTGACAAAAATAATTTATCGCAAACTACAAATTTGCCTGTTTTTCGTTGTTTTAGATCTGGAGTATATAAACTGTAACAATATCCCATTTTCATCACCTTCCAAATTTATACTACATAGATACCTATTTTAGTCCTTTGTGTATTACTCGTCAGTTAGATTTGGTTCTGAGGAACACAAATAATCGCATCCATCTTTTTTGAGTTCACATTTTTTTCACATTGCTTGTTGTTACAATCGTAGCAACATAACTTCACTCCACACTCTGTTAATTCATAATCCAAACAATACATAAGTTACCCTATTTATTTCAGCCATTTTTAATTCCAAATAACTTCTCAGCACACTCGCGGCAAATCATGATCGTTTCATAAGTCGTCCAATCTGGTAGACGAAAAAGTCCAATTCCTCGCGAAGTATTTTGATATTTAATTCTTGTTGACTTTTGAAAACAATATTTTTCATCAGCATCATTTTTCTTACAAACATCACATATTTCTCTAATCATAATTATCCTCTGAAAAACACATTTTTGCGTCTTTAAATTCCAGTCTGATGTGTTTCAAAATTAATATTACCTGTACCGACAACACTTAATGAATCATCTGTCCATTTTTCACCCTTTTTATACCATTTGGTATCTTCATCATAAACACCTTCTGTATGAATGACTTTCATCTCAATGTCACCATCAAAATCTCTGATTAACGTCGTCGTCCAAGGTTTGGATTCATACCAATCAAAATCTGGATTGTATGCTAATACCTCATCAAGTAAGAACACTGCGACCAGACCAGCATCAGCACAGAATTCTCCAATTTCTTTTTTTGTGTCTAAATTAAAAGTAGTGCAAGACCAATCACCATAAATAGTATCTCTACATAAATAATGCTTAATTCCCAGATCCTCCATAAAATCACCGCAACCACACTTGGTCCAATCGTCACTGTTCTCACGGATGATATAACATGGGTCTGTGATGATGATATCACCTTTAAATTTCATAGTTCTTTGTTACTCCTTTTTTATTCTTTTGAAAGATTTAATTCATTCATTTTTTTTGATCTATTGTTTTATAGTATTATTCTCCTTTTCCAACTTTCTAAAATCAAATTCTGCACCACACGAGCATTTAATTCTACCAACTAACCCTAATGCAGTTGGCGTAAAAATATATGAATAGCTTGCTCTCGGATGTCCCTGCATTTCATGCTTATATTTCCACTCGTAAATACGCTTACTTTCTTCTTCGGTGATAGGAAAACCTCTGTAAGCATCCTTTTTTAGCTCATCGTATTTACTCTGTAAGTTCTGTAATTCGATGTCTTTATAATATTCACTCTTGAGACGCTTATTTTCTTCTACAAGGCTTTTAATGCGCACATTCTGGTCAAAGTTTCTTATGCAAAGTGATTCTATACATTCATTAAAACCAATCATACGTTTATGTTTCTCATCTTTATATTCTGTGTATTCCATATGATTATTCTCCTATGCCATAGCCATATCACACTCATGAAAGTCTAACAACATTTGATACTTTTCTTCTCCGAATCGGCGCTGCTATCTCTTCATAGTTCTGGTCGGCTCGCTCCAGTTAAGATTCCAACTGAACGGTAGCATGTGATAATTAATCAAGAAACAGATGTCTACAATATCCTCTTCATTCGGCTTTAATGACAAAATTTCATACGAGCCAACATTCTCATGATTGTAGTAATGAGCTACACCGTTTTCATCGATGGTCTGCGTAAACAGTTTTCCGACATCATGCAGTAGTGCTCCAGCATACCATGGCTGTCTGTATCCTTTGAGATCAAAGAACATATCAGTCGCAAGTTGACAATGCTCGTCTAAAGTAAAGGCGTGATATGGACTTTTCTGATCGTACCCTTTCATCATCTCATCGAACCTATACGGTCGATCCTTAAATCCACCCTCAATTCTAATCTCCGTCCAACCTTCCTCCTTGAATGGAATCTGGAACCGACTGCGCTGGTGTTCAATCACCTCGTCAGGAACCGGCCACTCACGCTGCTTGTTATCAACCAGGCACTGCTCATACGGTTTCGGAACGATCAAGCAAATCTTGTTAATATCCAAACCGTTCACTTTGTCCAGAATAGCTCTACGGGATCCTCGTGTAATATTTGTTGCGTCCACGATTACACTCTTATGTTCCTCTAAATTCTTGCGGATTCTATCGTGAAATATTCTAAACACTACGTCGTTCTTACTCTGATCCGCACGGTCCCCATCACATAATTCTTCTCTAATCTCATCAGAAGAGATAATCACGCTACCAGGAATCTTTTTCTGATACTCTTTTGCAATGGTGGATTTTCCACTTCCGGAAAGCCCGCACATAACATAGAGTGATGGTTTATTGTTCGCAAATTCGCTCATACTTCTCCTTTTACGACTCTTTCATTTACACTCTCGACAAAATCATTAATTGCTTTATAATCCGGATTTTCAGGTAGACTTGTATTTTTCTTTGCATAATCCAAACGTTTCTCATATTCATCTACCATTTCATAAAACTCTGGGATTGGCTGCCGATTGGCATCAAGATATTTACCATTTCGAATATCCATAAGAAGATCATGCTCTTTAGCTCTGTAAGTAATAATTCTCTCTTTTTCAAGGATATCCAGACACATTAAATACAATCTGACGAGATGCATCATGTGTTTTCCTAATTTGTTCTTCTGAATTGCCTTCTCGTTCCTTTTACCAATCTTTGCATAGGATTTTACAATACTGGACATCTCCGCCCACATATCTTTATAATCTCTTAACGGATAGTGGTTAAGACGAACGTCCATAAAGATCTCAGAATCATATCCTTCCTGAACTGCTATATCAGTATAAAGTTTAATGGCATCTTCCGGCATATCGAAGTATCTGGCCCGAAAATCATACTCAGCATGTTCGATAGTTTTTAGAATGTATTCTTCATTTTGTGCCTGTCCAACTAATCTATTAGCTTTATTCTCCATTCTCCGCAACTGCTGGTTTGCATATCCACCAAAGGAATATACCGCCCGTTTGGATAAAAATAGATGTGCATTATTAAGTAATTCCTGACCAATAGGCGACACATAGAGATAATGCTCAGGCTTGTTACCAAGCTCCTCAATGGTGTTAGGGTTACAATTAGAAAGCAGTGTGATTAACTTGTTGAAAGAATATATTGTGGTGTCCGTCTCCTCGTTTACAAACTGCTCAAACTTTTCGTTTGTGAGCAATTGCCGCTTTGTATTTAATGCACATCCGCGAATGTCCAAGTCTGAGTTTTCGGTATTAGTTCCATAGGCATAACTACCGCCAAGAGTCAGAAGAATAATATTTTCCCCAAGGTTTTTATCGGTTTTCAAGAAATTATATTCTTCCGATGAAAGTTTTGTTTCAATGTCTTTGATTGTCATCTTTACTCCCACTTCTCTATATTATTATCTTCTGGATAATAACTAAGGTGAATTTCACTTAGCTTCACATAATGTAAAAACGATTTATCCCATTGTTCCTCGATACTTTCTAAATCGTATATCTCGCGATATTCCAATAAAACATCTTTATCTGGTAGTTCTATAAGATCCTTAATTTGAATATATGTATAGCGATCATCTATATAAAAAGACTGATCTGAAAATTTCTTGTCCATTTCATAAGGAGTAAATCGACCTGGTTTTCTCATATTAAGCATTCTGAAAATATGATCACTGCCAAAATCAAGGAACCAAGTTTCTAAATCCGTCATAAATTATCATCTCCTCACCACCCCATGTCATCATCATCTTCTGAAAGCCTTTTCGAATCCCATTTGTAATCATCTTCTTCGAATGTGATATCTGTTTCATACCAGTCTCTTGTAACAAACACGTTATATTTTTCGTCTTCGTCGTATTTAAAAATAATTAGAAAACGGTCTTCGTGCTTGTAAACCAATGATATTCATTTTTATTTATCCGTAGCCACTCAATTCCTCGCTTTATTTTATCTACGACTTCCTGATTTGTAACTTCTTTAACACCAACTTTTCCTGTTCTCGTTCTGTGAAAATGTGCAGGAAATTTAATATTATCTTTTGTAAGAGTAATGCCTTGCAATTCTTCGACCATAGACTCTTCCCCACAGCATGGGCAGGTTACAAACCGAGCACCGAGCCATCCAATATGAGTATCTTCTTTTGTGATTTCAAGCTCGGAATCACACTGGTCACAATATGTAATAAAGGTATTTTTCTTTACTTTTTTATTCCCTTCTTTTTTATAATTGTTCTGAATTACTTTCGTGCTGTTATACCTCCTGAAATGCTTAATTTATTCATCTTTATCATGTCTGTCCGTCTTGTCGTTATCATCAGTTTTTTTGTTGTGAGACAAACTAATGCCAGCTGGAAAAAAGAAAGCCCATAAACACCATGATGACCCTGTTAATTTAATTCCGAAAATTACTGCGACAGCGGTAGCAATCCATGCTGCAGCATATGCTATATATATCATGTTTCTCCTCCTACGCTATAATCATGTTGCAACTCTCTGGTGTCTCAATTGTCTCATCACCGTCATATGAATGAATATAAAATGGTGTCCCTTTGGGAATCCAAGCTAATTCTTGTCTATCCGGTTCTCCACTTGGCCAGTTGTATCCAATACTTGTTAAGAAGTCCAACATGTCGTAGAAATCTTTGTTGGATTGCCAGAACTCTATAACTCTTTTATCCAGAGCCAGCCGATACGCTTCTTCACCTTTTAAGTTGTGCATTTCAGCATCGTTGGTACTCCAAAAACTTCCATATAATACCGCCAGTTCACCCTTCTCATTGTACAGTCTTTCATATGTTGCCATTTATATATTCTCCTGTTAAAAGCGTAATTTTGTCATACGTATAGGTTCCGTTCTTATAATTAACTCTATAATTATATTTTGCGCCAAATAATGTTTTAATGGAGAAAGCCACATAATTTCCGTTTACTATAGAATTAGGGACATCAGTGGTAAAATCAAAACTTAGTTCTTTTAATAAAATGACGCGTTCTTTCCCACCTTCATAAACGTACAGATGCGTATCTTTTCCAAAGGTTTGACAAAACAAACCTGAACCGATTACGTGTGGCACCTGGTCGAGCTTAAATCTTACTTTTTTATTTTCTCCAAGTACCGATACAATTCTTTTTATGGACCCCAGCTCTTCCTCTAATTTCTCTATTTTTTTCAATAATGCTTGATTTTCACCCATAAATTATCTCCATCTTATTTACTTGTTTCTGACTTGCATTAACAAATTCCTGTGCAGTCTCTTTATCCCCAATTGACTTAATTGGACATGGCAATAATGCAAGATATACATCACCAAGTATTTTTTCTCTACATAAAGCTTCAAAATACTTAAACACTACATCGGAATCAATTCTATTAAAATCTGGCATTATAAAGATTATGTCGCTTTTTTCGGATGCAGTTTTTTGACCTTAATAAGCATATTTTTATATAATTTCTTTTTCTCTCTTCTGTTCATAATTCTCTCCGAACCACCATTCTCGAAAATTTTCAGCTTGCATATTTTTCTTCAGTTCCTCAATATTTACCTGAACTATCTCTGAAGTAACTAGTCCTTCTAAAAGAATTTTAATACAGTCCTCGTACATGTTATAACCAACTCCATCTGACCACATGTCCCAGTCTCCCCTGTCACGAGTCACTCCTATGTATGTTTTCTTAAACCAAGTACTGTACTTTTCTTCTGCTGCCTTCTCATTTTCAGCATAAATGAATTTTCTGTTCCTTAATACCCAACAACTTTTCACTTTTGGTTCTTTGTTTTTTCTAAATATTCCTTGATAAATAGTGTATGAAAAAAATTGTACTGTCCAAACACTATATATTTTTTTCATAATTACCACTTCTCTCTTTCACATTCTAAATTTGGAAAAAAATTCGGATCTTTGACGAATTCGTCCCAACAACAGCATCCCATTTCTAAATCATGAATCCAGTTAATTAATTCATGTAAAACATCGAAAAACTGCTCTTTTGTTGGTTTGTAAATATATCCAATGTCAAAATCATCATCGTCTCGTATGCCTACGCCGATTTCATATTTAGACCATGAAAAAAATGGTTTGTCATACATGGCATTTAGGATAATTCGAGGCTTTCCGCAAAATACTTCCTCATTATCGAATTTTATATTTGCATTGATATTGAGATACTCTGTTTCCTCGACGTGTGTTTTCAAAGGTGGGTAATAATGTTTTACAAATTCCATTTTTGTTCCTCTTTATTTGTATTTTACGTGTCTAATAGCTTCATCATCTTATCAGCCTGTACATTTACTGTCTCTTGTAAAACATTGTTGTTATGTACAAGGGAATGAATATACTCAATAAGCTGTTTTTTTGTGAAACTCATAAGAGTAGAATCTGAATATTCTTTCTCCCATTTAATCTGAGCTGGATCAGGCTTTGGCTTAGGAGCAATATAATGGGCGCAAACTTGCTCTGTATTGGGTCTAAGATTTCTGCAATATTTTCGCCAGGGACACTCCAAATTTTGACATGTCTTCGGTTCATAATTCGGCATACGCTACCTCTTTCTGTATTTCTGAATATCCTTTTCTCTGGCAAGTTCGCAATTAAACCATAAACTTGTTTCTTTACAAGGGCCAGAAGACCAGCTCGTTGTCCCATCATTAAATACCATATAATGTCCATCATTTAGTCCAGCATAATACCTTTTTCTCTTATGTTTATCATCGGTGCCCCAGACCAAGACTGGTGTATCTACCGGAACTTTATCCCAATCGATTACTAATTCTTTATATTCAGAATTCGCCCATTCATTTAATTCCTTAATACAAGTGCTACCATTAAAAAAATCACAGTCGTGACACATTGTATTTCCACATATACATGGTTTTCCATCTACTACAGCAATCTTATTGGAATTGCCATTTATTGCAATCTCGACAATTTCTTTTGCGAATTTTTCTTTATTTAACATGTAAATCTCCTTTTGAAACTAAAATTTCACCACTATTGACACTCTTTGATTCTCTCTTCTGCCACCTTGCATATATCTTTATCATTCTCAAAACAGATCCAATTTCTTCTAGTGTTCATGGCTGCGATAGCCGTAGTTCCACTTCCAGCGCATGAATCTAACACAATCTCACCTGGATTTGTATAAGTCTTGATAATCCACTCAATTAACTCAACGGGTTTCGCAGTTCTATGCTTTGCTTTACTGGGATGTGGTTTCTGAATTCGAATAATACTGGTTGGATATTTCTCCGTACTGCCAGCACGACTGTCATTGTTTCGATCAAATTTCCCATAATTATTGTTTACAACTTCACTCTCTACATAAGCTTTACCTTGACTATGTAGTGGCTTTCCAACAGTGAACTGAGGATTATATGTCGGTGGCTTTTTATAGAACACAGCGATCTGCTCATGTTGTCTCAAAGGCATTTTCTTTGCGTTTAGAAATCCTGTCGTGAGGATCTTGTCCCAAACCAGGTCGTATCGAAACAGCTTGCGATTGGAGTCCACAAGATCAATGTAAAACATACCCTGACCAAACAAAACAATTGCACCGTTTTCTTTAATTATTCTCTCGTATTGCTCCCATAGTGGCTCAAACGGAATCACGATATCTGATTTATTTTGTGTGACACCATAAGGAAGATCCGTACAAATCAGATCGATAGAATGATCGTCAAGCAATTTCATGCCTTCCAGACAATCTTGGTTATAAATTTTATTAATTTCTAACATTCATATTTGGAGCAAATCCGGATTTATGCTGCAGCAAATCTCTTTACTCCTTTCGAATTTAATGAGAAAATCTGGGCGATCTGCTCGTGAAATCTTGTCTTACTTGCATTTCTCAAACCTGAAAATACTATTTCTGGTCTCTACAATCACAGTATTATCATCCGGCACATAAACTCTTTTTACACGACTTGTTGCCAGGATAAAACTGCTATAATCACTACCGTCCTGATCTTTTACATAATGCAGAATCATCGGTATTCCCACATCTATATTCTCCACGTCAAGCTCTACTGTTCGTCCTACTCTATGTATATATCTGCCGTCTTCACGGTCAGTCCAGCGTTCTCCACATGTGCCAGAATGTTGAATCCTTGCAATTTTATATTCCATTACTTCTCCTCAATTCGCCCAGCATATGCAGCTTCTAAGTTCTTGAGTACCTGCGGGATGTTCATCTTCTTAATAGTTTCTTCTGCAAGATTCGTCTTCAGCGTATCTTCGAGGATCTTAACAATCTCTAATTCGGCGTTCTTTTGAGCGTTCCTGACAATATCGGATACCTGTTTTTCGAGATTTTTTTTTAGATATCCCTGAATTGATTTTTCCGCCATAGAATATTTTTTATCTCCGTCATAACGAGCAACATTGAACTCAGAATCATATCTTTTGGTATTACAGAATGCATCAAATTTCTTCCCAATATACTCTGAGATTGGAGTCATTACTACTTCATCGCTCCAACTGGATTTCTTTTCTGCAATCTTGAGTTTAGAAATATTGTCAGTAGTAATTGCCTGAATGTATTGATCGATAGTTTTATCTACGGTTTTCTGTGCCTGTACTAATTTCTCTCCAATCTCAGTATCAAGTTTTTTCTGGATCTCTATCTTTGTTTTGTTTAGTAAATACTCTCGTGCTCCATTAACAACTTCATCTCTAATTGCATCGTCAATGCTTGTCTCGTCATCCAACCAGTCTAAATCAACTGTAATAGTAAATTTTGCCATATTCCCTCCTGCCAAAAGATCAAATTCATTTGCTACCTCATCTCTCGTATAAACTGGCAAGGTCGATAACATATCTCGCCATACACCTTTTTCATTACCATAAAGCAACTGTTTTCCATCCCAACTCACAGTACATAAATGGGTTTTAGGGATTCTATGATGTCCACTTCTCTAAAATATCTATCTGATTCATCCATTACTCAATCTCCTCAAATGTATTGGTTTCTGGGTTATATCTGTACGGTTTACCATTTGGTGCATAATATGGAGACGGTGTAGTTGAAGATGGACCATAACCTGGATACAATTGTCCATTCCAGAAATATACAATTCTTGTCATCGAGTCATACCACAAATTACTACTGATTTTTTTCAGCAAACCAAAAGTTGTATCATGCAGATCGTTTGCATTTTCTATATTTATATGATCTATTGGTTGTGATTTTGTTTTCCCACATCCACTCAACATTAACACTCCTGCTGTCAGCACAATAAAAAGCATTTTTTTCATCCTTTTCCTCCTACAAAAGATCGATTTCATCGTTCATTTTCATAAAATAAGTACCACAAAACAAACAGATAAATAGTGTTTACGATGTTATCGCACTCCCTGTTGAATTGTAATTCTCCGAATTGCATCCACTCCGATGCATACCATATAGCTGTAACTGCCAGATTTACTGTAAGTGCTTTTACAAACGCTTTAATCATCTTGAATCACCAACTTTACTAACTCAACCCAATCCTCATAACCGTCATTCAACATACAGGAAGCCCAAGTCTTTGGTATTATTCCTCCTGCTATTCCAGGTATGGGCA
>OKRR01000918.1_pt1 | contig 30060 bp, 37 predicted proteins | sample 1601211 | NCBI WGS metagenome assembly OKRR01 (sample SAMEA3541525, study PRJEB24748) | human gut metagenome | biome: human gut; feature: human-associated habitat; material: faeces | place: China | collected 2012
GTAATACATGAAAATGGGGAGAGGTTCAACAGTTGGATTTCCTCCATTTTTTTATGCTAAAAATCTTAGGTTTTTTAGTAGAATAAAATATATAAATATGATAAAATTGAGGAGATGGAATAAAGGGGGAGATTTTTAATGCTAAGAGAGCTTTTAAGTAGTGAATTTATTATTTTAGCTTGTTTATGTTTTATAGGAGCATTTATTGATTCAGTAGCAGGAGGGGGAGGATTAATAACACTGCCAGCTTATTTAGCATCAGGATTGCCACCTCATATTGCTTTAGGAACAAATAAATTGTCGAGTTTTTTTTCTGGTGTAGGAAGTAGCATAAATTATGCAAGATCAGGTAAAATAAATTGGAAGCTTATGAAAAAATTGGCTCCTTTTTCTTTAGCAGGAGCATTTATTGGTGTAAAAATTATAATAGGAACAAAACCTCAATATATTAATTATATAGTCTTTATAGCTTTGGTAATAGTACTCTTTTATACAATGGCTAATAAAAAAATGGGGCATGAGAGTACATTTACAGGGTTGACTAAATCAAATATTACAAAAGGAATGATAATGGCCTTTGTGATAGGATTCTATAATGGATTTCTTGGACCTGGAACAGGATCGTTTTTAGTATTTTTTCTGATGAAAATATTTGGATATGATTTTGTGGAGGCCAATGGTGATTCTAAAATTTTAAATTTAGTTGGAAATTTAACGAGTCTTCTGGTTTTTGGAATCAGTGGAAAAGTATATTTTCTTTATGGAATACCTATTTCCATAGTAATGATTTTAGGAGCTCAGTGTGGCTCAAGATGTGCTATAAATAAAGGAAGTAAATTTATAAAACCTGTATTTCTTACTGTAACTACAGTAACTGTTTTAAAAATGTTGAAAGATATGCTTTAAACTTCCAAAGACATTGACAAAGAGGTCAAAATAGATTAAAATTTAATAAAGGAATAAAGCTATGTGAATGGAGAAGCTTAGAGTAATTTTCTTATAGAAGTATGAGAGGATTATTTTGAGCTTTTTTTAATAAAAATTCAGGAGGTAAATTCTATGAAAAAAATGATTAACAAGCCAGAGGACATTGTAGAGGAAATGGTTAGTGGAATGCTTAAAGCTTATCCAGAATATCTGGAAAGAGTAAAAGATTTACCAGTGATAGTGAGAAAAAATAAAAAAGTTGGAAAAGTAGCTTTAGTCAGTGGAGGAGGAAGTGGACATGAACCTTCACATGCAGGATTTGTTGGTTGTGGAATGCTTGATGGAGCAGTTGCAGGAGAAGTGTTTACATCACCTAGTGCTGATAAAGTTTATGAAGCAATAAAAGCTGTAAATAATGGGGCTGGAGTTCTTTTGATAATAAAGAATTACAGTGGAGATGTAATGAATTTTGAAATGGCAGCAGAAATGGCTGCTATGGAAGGAATAGAAGTAAAAAAAATAGTAGTAGATGATGATATCGCTGTAGAAAATAGTACATATACTGTTGGAAGAAGAGGTATAGCTGGAACAGTTTTAGTGCATAAAATGGTTGGAGCAGCAGCAGAAAAAGGATATTCTTTGGAAGAACTAGAAGTTTTAGGAAATAAAGTTATTACTAGAACAAAAACACTAGGAATGGCATTGGAACCATGTATGGTGCCAACTACTGGAAAATTGAGTTTTGAATTGGCAGATGATGAAGTAGAAATAGGACTTGGAATTCATGGAGAACCTGGAACACATAGAGAAAAAATTCAACCAGCAAATGTACATGTAGATTATATTTTAGAAAAAATATTTAAAGAATCTGATTTAAAAGAAAATGATGAAGTCGTTTTATTGGTAAATGGTTTGGGAGAAACTACATTAATGGAGCTTTTTATAATTAATAATAGAGTAGCTCAAGTTTTAGAAGAAAAAAATATAAAAGTAATTGATACAATTGTTGGAAATTATATGACTTCTTTGGATATGGGTGGATTTTCAATAACTTTGACAAAACTAGATGATGAAATGAAAGAACTTATAAAAGCTAAAGCAGATACTCCAGCATTTAAAAGATTTTAGGAGATGAAAATATGGAATTATTGAAAATAATAGAAAAAATAAGCGAAGAGATAATAAAAAATAAAGATTATCTTACAGAATTAGATAGAGAAATAGGAGATGGAGATCATGGTGTAAATCTTGCAAGAGGTTTTGAAAAAGTGGAAGAGGAAATTCCAAATATGCAGGGTATGAAGCCTTTTGAAGTTTTTAATAAAATGGCAATGATATTAATATCCAATGTAGGAGGAGCATCAGGGGCTCTTTATGGAACTGCTCTAATGAAAGGGGCAGCTTATTTAAAAACTAAAGATACAATAAATTCACAAGTAATGGCTGATACATGGAATGAAATGATAAAGGGAATAGAAATGAGAGGGAAAGCTGTATTGGGAGAAAAAACTATGCTGGACACTCAAATCCCTGCATATGAAGCTTTTAAACTGAAAGCTGATGCTGGAGCTGGAATAAAAGAATGTTTTGAATTTGCAGAATTAAAAGGAAAAGCTGGAATGGAATCAACAAAAAACATAGCAGCTACAAAAGGAAGAGCAAGTTACCTTGGAGAAAGGAGCATAGGACATCTTGATCCAGGTTCTGTTTCATCTTACTTAATTATAAAAACTATAAATGACGAATTGAAAGGATAGTGATTATTATGGTAGGGATAGTGATTGTATCACATAGTAAGAAACTTGCTCATGAAATAATTGAACTGTGTAATGAAATGAAAAAATATGATTTTCCTGTTATAAATGGAAGTGGAACAACAGGAAACCATTTAGGCTCAGATCCCATGATTATAAAGGAAGCTATAGAAAATGCTTACTCAGAAGATGGAGTTCTAATCTTTGGAGATATAGGAAGTTCAATTTTAAACAGTGAAATGGCAATAGAGTTTTTAGATGAAGAATATAATAGAAGTAAAATAAAAATAGCTGATGCACCAATAGTAGAAGGAACACTTATAGCTATGTCTATAAATGATGGGAAAACTTCATTGGAAGATATATTGGAAGAATTAAAAGATTTAAAAAATTTTAATAAAGTTTAAAATTAAAAATCTCTCTTAGAAATTATTTAGTTTCTAAAAGAGATTTTTATTTTATGAATTTAATTATTGATTTTCAACTATTTCTTTGACTTTAACATAATCTATTTTTCCAGTACCAAGTAAAGGCAGTTTATCTACTGTAATAATTTTTTTAGGTACCCATAATTCACTGTAAAGTTTTTCTTTAAAATAGTTTAGTATATCTTTAGTATCAACATTTTCTTTTTCTGTAACTAAAACCAGTTGCTCTCCTTTTTTCTCATCTGGAATAGAAATAACAGCATTGGAAAAATCCTTGATATAGCCGTTTATTATTTCTTCTACAGCTGTAAGAGAAACCATTTCACCAGCTATTTTAGCAAATCTTTTGGCTCTTCCTAAAATGGTAATAAATTTATTTTCATCAATATCTACAATATCTCCAGTGTCATACCAACCACCTTCAGGTTGAGTTATTTTTCCATCTTTTAAATAACCTAGCATAATATTTTTACCTTTTATCCACAATCGTCCCCCTTTTTCTATTCCGGGAACAGCCTCTAATTTATACTCTATATCTGGTAAAAGTCTACCAACACTTCCTCTTTTTTGATGCATAGGAGTATTTACAGAAATAACTGGACTGGCCTCTGTTACCCCATATCCTTCTAAAACTCTTACTCCAAATCTTTCCAACCATTGATAATAAGTAGAATCTTTTAATTTCTCTGCTCCCACTATTGCATATTTTATATTATAGAAATCATAAGGATTAGCCTGTTTCGCATATCCATTAAAAAATGTGTCAGTTCCACATAAAATTGTTGAATTAGAATCATAAACTAATTCTGGAACTATTTTGTAATGCACAGGAGAAGGATAGAAAAATACTTTTATCCCTGAAAGCAATGGAAGTATAGTTCCGATTCCTAGTCCAAATGAATGGAACATAGGAAGAGCATTAAACAGAATATCTTGACTTGTAAAGGAAAATAATGAAGATATCTGAAATCTGTTTGCCTGTAAATTTTCATGACTTAAAAGCACAGCTTTTGGAATTCCTTCAGACCCTGATGTAAAAAGAATAGTACAAGGATCATTATAATTTATTTGAGGAACTTTTTTCAAAAGATAATTAAGGAAAGCAGATAATTTTGTAATCAGATTTATCTTTGATTGAAATTCTTCAAGATATATAATTTTTACTCCATTTTCTTCTAAAGTTTTAATAAGCTCTTCTAATTGAAGCATCTCTATCATTTTTTTAGCTGTAATAATAGTTGATATTTCAGCAGTTTTTATACAGGATAATATTTGACTTTTTCCTTGAGTGAAGTTAATCATAGCAGGAATTTTGCCAATAGACTGTAATCCAAAGAAAACCAAAGCATTTATGATGGAGTTAGGAAGCACTATTCCAATATTTTTTTCTTTGAAGTTTCTTTTTATAGCCTCCCCAATAACATATGATTTTAATATAAAATTTCTATAGTTCATAGGCTGTCTGGCAATATCTTCTGCAATCATATGTTTTTTGCCATGTATTTTAGCAGCATTCAGCAATGATTTAAAAACATTTTCTCTTACTGGAGAAGATTTAAAAATCATAGAAGTCATAATCTCATAAAGCTGATCTCCTATTTTTCCTCTTTTTGTACTTCCTTTATCATCTTCAGATAATTTTATCTTAGTTGGAGGAAGTATTGTAATCTTTATTCTAGGGAAAAATTTAGTTTTTAATTTAGTTTTTAAATATGAAAATTTTGAATATTGAGCACCATCTATTCTGATAGGTAAAATATTAGCATTGGCTTTTAAAGCTACCACTCCAGCTCCTTCATAAACTTTCATTAAAGAACCTGTTACAGTTATTCTTCCCTCTGGAAATATAATACATTTTTCATTGTTCTTCAATTCGTTAATAAGTTGTTTTAATGCTAGAGGATTTGTAGGGTCAATAGGATATAGCTTTACCACTGGTTTAAATATTCTAATCCACCATTTTTTAGAAATTGTTGTATTAATTGCAAATATCAATTTTTCTGGCATAAATGAAGCAACAAGCAATCCATCTAATAAAGATGTATGGTTTGCTATTATAAGAACTCTTTTTCCAGCTTTTTCATAATTTTCAAGACCAGTGACCTCCATTTTGAATATGAGAGATAAAATACTTTGTGCCATAGATCTTGGAAGTGCATCTGGAATAATAGTAAGTATATACAGTGATACACATAGGCAAATAATAGATATCAAGAAAAATATATCTGATATGATAAATCCTATTTTAAAAAGCCCAAGAACAAGAGCAGAGAAAATAACTATTCCAACAGCGTTCATTATATTGTTTCCAGCAATGATAGTAGCTAGATATTTTTTAGGTGCTTTATTTTGTAAAAAAGCATTTAAAGGAACTATATACATTCCACCAAAAAAAGCGAGGAAAAATAATATAAAAGATATTTTTATTCCAGGTATTGACTTGAAAAATACTACTGTTCCTATATGAGTGTCAGGAGTAACATAGTCCTTAGTAAAAAGGTAAAGGAAGAAAGTAGCAATTCCTATCCCGATAGAACTCAATGGAACAAATGTAGGGTGAACAATTCCTCTCATAACTTTTGTACATACGAAGGTTCCAGCAGCCATACCTAATGAAAATATAAACATGAATACAGCAACAGCATTTCTTGAAAGTCCTAATAGGTCACTGCACATTGGATAAAGCTGAGTAAGAATGACTGCACCAAGTGCCCAAAACCATGAGAGTCCTAAGATAGTAATATAAATACTTCTTATTTCTGAGATTTTCTTTAATGTCAGCCTTAGAGTTTTAAATATATTAAAACTCATAGATAAATCAGGTCTTGGGGCTGGAGCAGAAGGTATTTTAAAACTGCTCAGCATACCAACCAAAGAGCAAAATACAAGTATTCCAACAGTTATATTGGGAGAAGTAATATGAGCTCCTAATATAGTTCCTATTAATATTGAAAAATATGTAGCACCATCTATTATAGCATTTCCTTCTATCAACTCACACTCTTCAAGATGTTGTGGGATAATAGAATATTTAACAGGTCCAAAAAAAGCAGACTGCACACTCATAAAAAACAGTATAATAATAAGTCCAGAATAAAATTTAAAGAAAACTGCAACAGCAGTAAGGAGCATTAATACAAACTCTATACATTTTAAAATTTTAGCAATTTTATCCCTATGATATTTATCAGCTAGCTGTCCAGCAGTAGCAGATAAAAAGAAAAAGGGAAGAATGAAGAGAATAGAAATAAAATTCAGCAGCATTCCTTCATGGGCTCTATTTAATGTAAGATTGTAAGTAATGAAAGCCATGATTGCCGTTTTTAACATATTGTCATTAAAAGCTCCAAAAAATTGAGTTATAAATAAAGGACAAAATCTTTTATTTTTTAGTAACATATATCCTCCAAAACATAATTTATCTTTAAAATTAATAATTAAAATATCTTACTATACAAGAGTATATAGATATTTATTTAAGTATATATTATTTTTTCTTTTTTTCAAAGAACTCTTTATATAAATATTTACGCCTTATTATTCAGAATCTTTTTTCTTAATTTCCAGTCAGGCATATATTTTTCCACAAAATTCCAAAATTCTTTTTGATGATGTGGATATGGAAGATGTGAAAGTTCATGCAGAACCACATATTCAATAGCAGTAATAGGTTTTTCTATAAGATGAAGATTATATGTAATTATTTTTCTTGTAGTATTACATGAACCCCATCTGCTTTTCATACTTCTTATTTTTATCTCCTTAGGAAGAAAACCTATTTTTTCTCCTATTTCTACAGTAAGTTTTTCCAAAATAATGGTAATTTTTTCTCTAAACCATTTTTCGAGAATTTTCTTTTTTTCATCAGGAGAATCAGTTTTTTTACAATAAATATATATTTTTTCTTCATCTTGTTCTATAAAATTTTTCTCAGATGGCAGAATTTCTAAAATATATTTTTTCCCCAGATAAAAAATTTCATCGCCATTCAGATAAGAAATAGATTTTCTATTGGAGTAATATTCAGTGATGGAATTTATTTTCTCAATTATCCATTTTTCTTTCTGTACAATGAGCTGTTCTATATATTTTTGAGGAACCCTTTTAGGTGCAGATACCAGTACCTCACCATTTGAATTTATTTTTATTATTATGTTTTTTATTTTTTTTCTTGTCACAGTTACTTTAAAATTCATAAAATTCCTTTCTAAAAATAGTTTTTTATTAATTATACCATATAAGAGAACTCCTTTTTAGTTGATTTTTTTTGGATAATCTTTTATAATGTTGTGTAAGTGATAAAATAATTAGGAGGAAATTTATGTTGCAAAAGCATAAGAGAAACTTTTCAATAATTGCTCATATAGATCATGGTAAGTCAACAATAGCAGATAGATTATTAGAATTTACAGGAACTGTGACTAAAAGAGAAATGAAAGAGCAGCTTCTTGACTCTATGGATTTGGAAAGAGAAAAAGGGATAACAATAAAGGCTCAGGCTGTTACTTTATATTATAAAGCAAAAGATGGGATAGAATATGAATTAAATCTTATAGATACTCCAGGACATGTGGATTTTATTTATGAGGTGTCTAGATCGCTGGCAGCTTGTGAAGGAGCTCTTCTTGTAGTTGACGCAGCTCAAGGAGTAGAAGCTCAGACCCTTGCCAATGTATATTTAGCTATAGAAAATAATCTGGAAGTAGTACCTGTAATCAATAAAATTGATCTTCCAGCAGCTGATCCAGAAAAAGTAAAACATGAGATAGAAGATATAATAGGTCTTCCAGCAGATGATGCTGTAATGTGTTCTGGAAAAACAGGAATAGGAATAGAAGACTTATTAGAAGCAATAGTAGCTAAAGTACCAGCTCCAGCATATGATGAGGAAGCTCCATTAAAGGCATTGATTTTTGATTCTAAATTTGATGATTACAGAGGAGTTATTACATATGTAAAAGTTTTAGATGGTTCTATAAAAAAAGGGGACAAAATAAAAATATGGTCTACTGAAAAAGAATTTGATGTATTGGAAGTTGGAGTATTTTCACCAACTATGAAGCCAAAAGATGGACTTACTTCAGGATCAGTTGGATATATAATAACAGGAGTAAAAACTATTCATGATACAAGAGTTGGAGATACAATAACTAATGCTAAAGAACCTTGTATGTTTCCATTAGAAGGATTTAAACCAGCACAATCAATGGTATTTGCTGGAATCTATCCATTATTTACAGATGATTATGAGGATTTAAGAGATGCTCTTGAAAAATTACAGCTGAATGATGCTTCTCTTACATATGTACCAGAAACTTCTCTGGCTTTAGGATTTGGATTTAGATGTGGATTCTTAGGACTTCTGCATATGGAAATAATCGTAGAAAGATTGAGAAGAGAATATGATATAGATCTTATTTCAACAACTCCATCAGTTGAATATAAAGTAAATATGGATAAAGGAAATGTTCTTGTTATAGATAATCCTTGTGAATTTCCAGATCCAGGAAAAGGAAGATTATCTGTAGAAGAGCCTTTTATAAGAGGGAAAGTAATAGTACCAAAAGAATATGTAGGAAATGTAATGGAGCTTTGTCAGGAGAAAAGGGGAATATTCATAGGAATGGATTTCATAGATGAAACTAGATCCCTTCTCACTTATGAACTTCCACTAGCTGAAATTGTAATTGATTTTTATGATAAGTTAAAATCAAGAACTAAAGGATATGCTTCTTTTGAATATGAACTTGTAGGATACAAAGAATCTGATCTTGTAAAAGTTGATATACTTGTATCAGGAAAACCAGTAGACGCTTTTTCATTTATAGCTCATAGAGATGGAGCTTATTCCAGAGGAAGAGCTATTTGTGAAAAACTTAGAGAAGTTATTCCAAGACAACAGTTTGAAATACCTATTCAGGCAGCATTAGGTTCAAAAGTTATAGCAAGAGAAACTATAAAAGCTTTCAGAAAGAATGTTATAGCTAAGTGTTATGGTGGAGATATAACAAGAAAGAAAAAACTTCTTGAAAAACAAAAAGAAGGAAAGAAGAGAATGAAGAGTATTGGAAATGTTGAAATTCCTCAGGAAGCATTTGTATCAGTACTTAAATTGAATGATTAATCAGTAGAATAAAAGAGAGTGACTAATAATCATAGAAAAATAGATTTAGAATTTTTTAATAGAAAAGTTTATTATTAATTTTGTTCATAAAAAATAAAATACTTACAGGATATTGTTTTTTATGATTTGCTTACTTTATTAATTACATGAATTTTTTTATTATCAAGATTTCTAAAATTTATTCTGGTTTTTTAGTTATTCTCTTTTTTAACAGTAAAGGGGGAGAATATTTTGAATATAGGAAGAGAAATATTAGATAAACTAAATGTGTTGAGTAAAATAAGCGAACCTTCCAAAGGGGTAACAAGATTATATCTGACAAAAGAATATTTAGAAGCTAGAAATATTATAGAAAACTGGATGAAAGAAGCAGGACTTACAACAAGAATAGATGGAGTAGGAAATCTTATTGGAGAATATAAAAGTAATAATGCAGAAGCAAAAACTCTTGTAATGGGTTCACATCAAGATAGTATAGAAGATGGGGGAAAATTTGATGGAATACTAGGGGTAATACTTCCAATAGTATGTATAAAAAATCTTCTTAAAGAATATAGAGAATTAAATTGTAATATAAAAATCATATCATTTGCATATGAAGAAGGAACAACTTATGGAGCAGCCTGCTTAACAAGTAAAGCAGTAGCTGGAACCTTTAAAGAACATCTTTTGGAATTAGAATATAAAGGGAAAAAACTTAAAGATGCTATGGAGGAATATGGATTTAATCCTCAAAAAATAGATGAGTGTAAAATGAAAAAAGAAGATATAGATACTTTTTTAGAAGTACATATAGAACAGGGACCAGTTCTAGAATATGAAAATCTTCCTGTGGGTATAGTAACTGCTATTCAATCTTGCAACAGATATCTTGTAAAGATAAAAGGTCAGGCAGGGCATTCTGGAACTATTCCTATGAAGCTGAGAAAAGATGCAGGAGCTGCAATGGCTGAAATAATATATAAAAGTACAAAACTTGCAGAAGAATTAGGAGAAATGGTTTTAACTTTTGGAAAAATGTCTGTTACTCCAGGAGCAGTAAATGTAATACCAGGGGAGGCAGAGTTCACAATAGATATAAGAGCCATGAAAAATACTATTTTAGTGGATACCATAGAAAAAATAGAAAATATCATAAAAGAGATAGTTGAAAGAAAGGGAATGTCATATTCTATTCAAATGACAAATGAAATAATGGAAACAGCTTGTAGTCTATCAGTAATGGAAGCTTTAGAAAAAAGTTTTATAAGGCAGAATATTCCTGTATTTAAACTTCCAAGTGGTGCAGGGCATGATGCACAGGAAATGGCAAATATTGCTGAAATGGGAATGCTTTTTGTAAGGTGTGTAGATGGAATAAGTCATAATCCAATAGAAGATGTAAGAGAAAAAGATTTAGATATAGCAGGAAATATAATTATGGATTATATTTATAACTTTTAAAATTTGATAAATAAAAATATAGGTGGCTAAAAGGAAAGTAATTAAGCAGTTGAATTAACTGTTATAATTACTGAGATACAGCAGAGGAACTGCTGTATTCCTAATAAGCCACCTATATTTTTATAATTTTACTTTTTATTTTTTTTATGAAGCTGGCTGTATAAATTCCATCTATCGTGAAACCACATCCATTGTTCTGGATATTCTCTGATTACTTCTTCCATTTTACTTATGAGGAGCTGTGTATTTACTTGAACATCTTCTTTAAAATTATCAGTTTTAATAAATTCTACCTGCTCTACAACTTTTATTGTACAGGAATTGTCTTTGTGCATAATGTTGTATCCCCATACAAATGGAATATCATATTTTAATGCAAGGGAAACAGCTCCAGTAGGAGCTTTGGTTGATTCACCAAAGAAATTGACAATAGCTCCCTTATCTCTATGGTCGCTGAATAATGCAATTATTCCTTTATTATTAAGTCTTTCTATGAGCTCCCTGCTTGTTCTCTTACTCTTTTTTAAAATTGTAAGATTAAGATCATTTTTTCTGCTTTCTGTTATAAATTTATCAAGATATGGATTTCTCTGTTTTTTAGCAACAGTAGTAATATCATATCCCTCTCCAGCTTTTACAGTAGCTTCCATATTACCTAGATGGAGTGTTGAAACTACAACACCTTTATTTTCAGCAGCAGCTTTATGTAGAATTTCTATATTTTCAATTTTTACTCTGCCAGGTTCATGGAGATATTTTCCAAACCATAAAGTACATAAAAAAGCTTTCAGCATTATTTTGAAAGATTCAAGGGCTATTCTTTCTCTTTCTTCCTGAGTTTTTTCCGGAAAAGCAAGTTTAAGATTAGCAAGAGCTATTTCTCTTCTTTTTTTTACTACATGGTATCCTAACCAGCCTAAAAATTCTGCAAATTTAAATCTAGCATTTTCAGGAAAAAGAAGGATAATAAATCTAAAGAACATAATTATCCAATATTGTATTCTATATATCATAAAATTATCTCCTATATTAAAGTTGTTATTTTAGCAGAAACATTATAACATAAAATATTGAAAAGGTAAATGAATCTATTAGAGCATATAATTTTATAGAAATTTTATAAACTATTTATAAATTGGCTTGGTATTATTTTTAACTTTGAATAATTTCCAGTAATATAGATGTTTTTTAGTTTTATAATTTTTTATATTTTCATTTTATCTGTATTAACATTGTTGAGTACAAAGACAAATGGTATAATAAAAATATTGACATCTATGGAGGGCTGATTTATGAAAAAAGTGATATTGATATTGGTTATATTATTATTAACAAGTTGCTATAAAAAGAGAATCGAAGATATTTCAAAGCAGGAAATAAGAGATGGAATAGTATATGTAGTCAATGAAGATAAACCATACAGTGGAGTATTTATAGAAAAGTATGAAAAAGATAAATTTTATGTAATGCAAGATAAAAACGGAGAAAATAAAAGTTATTATAAAGGTGGAAAACTAAGAAAAGAAATAACATATAAAAACGGAATAAAAGATGGGATAGAAAAAATATATTATCCAAATAATCAATTAATGCTGGAAATTGCATATAAAAAGGGAGAAAAGGAAGGAAAGCTAAAAAAATATTATTCAGATGGAAAGTTGCAGTATGAAGTTTTTTATAAAAATGGGTTAAAAGAGGGAATAGAAAAAACATATTATAAAAATGGAAATTTGAGATTGGAAATTCCTTATGAGAATTCTAAAATAGTTGGAACAGAAAAAAGATATTATGAAAGTGGAGAATTATTTGGAGAAATTACATATAGTGATGAAGATGTAAAAGAAGTATATTATGAAAAAAATGGAGAAATAAAAAAATAGTTTTAACAGCAGAATAAACTGAAGCTAAACTTATAGTGACAAGATGTATTTGAAATAGCTTAAAATCTATAACATAAAAAATCAAAATTTGGTATTCTAATTGCTTAGAATAAAACTGTAAAAACATACAGCTGAACAAATATGTTTTTAAGAATGTTTGCGAAAACACATAATAGTATTTGTGTGCAATAAGTGTGCTGAAAATCAATATAAAATATTTGGTTCTTTTCTTCCTTCCTTAAGTAACCAAGCGATAAAATAATGTGGGATATATAAATTTATATGTGCCATGTTGTACTTCGATATTTTTTTTGTTGTACTTCAAAAGTAACGTTCCAAATAAAAAACTGTATATGACAGTATAGTATCCAGTAAATTAGAGGATTAAAAGCCAATAAAGTTCAGATTATTTAATAAAATATCACAGAAATATCATGGTTTTTTATATAGAAATTATAGAGTATTCAATTCGCTCCAATATTTTCTGGAATGAGATTTTATAACATATGCTAATATAAATATTAATTCCGTTGGGTAATTTTTATCTAACGCCCCAACTTTATTTTAATTTTGACAGAGTTTAATGAAATGAAGTAGATTCATAAAAGGAAAGCCTTAATTATAAACATTTTTATTTGAAGTAACCTCAAGTTATATCGTCTATTCTATAGATCTTTAAATTTAATTGTTAAAAAAATATATTTATATTTAAGGATTTCGGCACAAATGTCGAAACTAGAAATATAGAACTGGGCGGAAAGTTCCGCTGATTGAAATTTTTCTACATAACCATCTATTTATTTTTCTGCTCCATTATTTACAACCATAAAAGTTTTTACACTTGTAAAATCTTTATTTTCTACAAACAAGGTGTAAATTTTTTAACACCCACTATATAAAGAAATCTCACTAGGAAAAATTTCCTAATCAACTTATAATAGCCGAAGGAAATATTTCTGCCATTACTTACAAAGATAAGCAAAGTATTCTCCAGTCTCTTAATTTATTTTTTAGGAAGTCAGAAAAGTCGGAATATTAAAATAGCTAAGCTCAAAATTGAGCCTACATATAATATTTTAGATTATGAGGTAAAAATATTTTTTAATGCGTCTTATTTAATTACCCTTTTGACCATACTTCTACAAAACCGTTCGGAAGATTCTCCTAACGATCTTACAGAAAGGCTTCGGAATATCTTCTGACCCCTCATATATAAAATAAAGAGCCTCCACAATATATTGGAGACTCCATCAGGGCAAAACTCTTTAATTTAAGTTTGCTTTATTATTCTGCTTTTGAGCTAAGATCCCTTTTTCTATTATGTTAAATTCTTCTTGAGATATTGAATTTTCTACTAAGAGTTTTTTAGCTTTTTCTAATTCATCTTTATAAGATTTTTTTTTAAAGAATTGATACAAAAATGCTAAAACAAAAGCTTCTCCTACTAAGCCATAAATTATTAGAAAGATAGCTCCTGCCAATCCTAACCATGCATTTAAATTATCAAAATAATTTAATGAGTTACTAGTAATTACTTTAATTATAAATCCATATATTCGAGTACATATTAAAAAGTATAAAAAGGGTTTAAAAGTATAATATTCATCTTTTAAAAACATAATAAAAGCTACAATTGTTAAAAGCAAATTTAATATAATACCAATGTAATAATTGTTAAAAAGACTAAGTACAAGTCCAAGCAAATTTATAATAATCACAGTAATAAAAATCCCCTTATTAATTAATTTCATAATACATTCTCCTTTTTAATTGTTATATATAAAAGACTACTGGAAGTTTAGAAGACCCTATGCTTAAATTTCATATATCCTCTGCTCCTTGATAAAAGAATTGGGCTCATTTTTGAGCCAATTAAAAAGGGAGTAAAGAAAAACAAATGTCAGTATAAACTCTTTTTTGACTGGTATTTTAACTATGGAAAATCTCCCTAGTTAAATTCAGAGAACTAACATCACTAATAAAATATCTAAAAATTTTTTAGGGTAGCCGAAAAGGATGGATACTTTTCCTTTACTTCCAAATTTGCTTTATATTCTAATAATCAAGTCTTTTTATTTGTTTTTTTCTCTACTCAGAGTCTATCTGTGATTTAGAAAACAAAACTTCATATAGCTCTGCTCTTTCAAAAATAATATTAAGTCTTTCACAGGGATTATTTGATTTTAAACAAGATTTATGAAATTTTTCCTTACCAAAATAACACTCTTCACAGCCACTATTTGAATTTCTACAAACAACATATTCATCATGTTTATCGTGAATTTTATAATATTCGTCAACTTTATTAGAAAACTCTGCCCCTTTAAAATATTCTTTCATTTTCTTTTTTCTCCTGTTTTATTATCATCAAAAATATCAATAATCAATTATATCTTCAAATTTTTCCTTTTTCATTTGTGGTTTTTTAGTTCCTTTGAAAAGGTCCATATGTTTTCTTAATAATTCTTTTTCTTCTTTTGTATCTCCAGCTTTCAATCTTAATTTTCCTTTTGAGTCATACTCTACTTTACCTTTTAATTCCCATGGATATTCTAACATCAAAGGTGATATCATAACTTCATCAACTCCTAGGTTAACCTTGTTTTAGAAATGAAAAAAACAAAAAAAGGGTATCACATTTTTGATATCTCCTTACTTAATCCAAAAATGGACTGAGCTATTTTTTATGAGAATAAAATCATAATTTATTCTTTTGTAGAAATTTCTTCAGTTCTTAGCTGGACAATGCTAAAAACTAATTTATTGAGATCTTCTAATTGCTCAGAAGTTAAGTTTCCCAGGGAATCATATTTTTTAGAGTATTTAGTGAGAAGTTCTATATTTTCAAGATTCTTTATTCTAGTTAATTCTTTTTTTTGGCAATTGTTATAATAATCAAAGAATAAATACATCAAGGTAAATAAAGAAGCCAAAAAAATCATGATATAGACGGCTCCATTATTAAGACTATCTTTCTTTTTATAACCTTTAAAAATCTTTTCTTTTTCTGGATAAACACAAAAATATTGATCTCGACTAAATATATATTGTTGATAAAGTGTATGGTGAGTGCTAAAAGCTAAAAAAAAGGCAGGACTTCCCATTATTAACAGATAAGGAAAATTTTGCACAAAATTAATGGACAAAATAGCTATCACAAAACCAGTAGCAGCAATTAATTTAAAATAAAATTCATATAGTTCTTTCCTATCTTCTTTATAGGCTATTTCTAACTTACTTTCTTCCACATTTTCCTCCTAATTCTATAGTTACAGATAATGATTGAAATCACTACTTTTATAAATTTTTTAAGTAATTTGAGAAAATATTTAAATTTATTCAATAATTTAAAAAAACTTATATTTTAATATCTTCATTTATAATTTTTTTAGCTTTTTTATCAATTAAATAGTCCAAAAATTCTATATTTGATACTATAATTTTTTCAATTTCTTCCTCAGAAAAACTAAAAGAATTTTCACCCATTTTTTTAGCTTTTTTTAACTCGAATAATGTATTCATAAGCTTAGAAATTATATAATCTTTGATATTATTATGGAGGTTTTCATATTCTGTTTTTTTATGCTCCTCTATATCAGAAATAAACTCTATCTTATTTTTTTTAAATTGTTCTATAAATTGCTTTTTAATATCCTCAGATAAATATGTATTCAATTCAAAAAAAACTTCAAATAAAGGAGCTAAAAATTGATTGCTTTCCTCTTCTGTTGAATTTCTCCCATTTAAATATAAATTAATATTATTTTCAAAAACTTTAGTAATGTGCTCAAGATCAATACCTATTTTTTTAATAATTTGTCTTAAAACTTCAAAAGATACTCTGATATCTCCTTTTTCATATTTTCTTATTGTAATTTCAGTTTTCCCAATAAGTTGACCAAGTTCCTTTTGAGTAATTTTTTTTTCCTTTCTAAGTTGTTTTATAGAAGAACTCATTACTTCATCGTACATAATTCTTCACCCCTTTCAATAAAAATATATCATATTCATCAAAATATATCAAAATATATCAAAAAAAATAAAAAAACGTTGACAAACGATACTCCGGTATCGTATTATATAAAAAGATATTCGAGTATCGAAAAGACTTGAGGCAAAATTATTTTTCCAATTCTCCCCAATCAAAATTAGGAGAAATAGTATAATCTTTTAAATTTTTTTCTCTTTCTGTTATTAGGCTTATAACTTTTTCAACAATATTTTCTCTTAATTCATTTTTAAAAATAGGAGAAAGTTTTTCAAAGTTATAAAGTAAAATTTTATTTTCTTCTGTATATATTTTATCATTAAAATAAATAGGCAATGAAACTTCCATATCTATATCAACAATATTATTAAAAAATGTTTTTTTCTCATATTCTTTATAAGCTAAAGAAAAATCTACAATTAAAAAATATGTTGATTTTTTAACATTTGAAATTTCAATCTCTATGCTTATAGTATTTTCATGGATAAATGAACTATTAATAATTTTTATATCCATTGGGACAAATACAAAAAATTGATCAGGTTTAACTCGTAAATATATACATAAAGTATTTAATGTATCAAATTGAATTCCAGAATTTTTATTGTTAGCTAATGCTGTTAAGGTAGTTCTTGAAATTCCAGTGTCATTTGAAACAGTAGTTAATTTTAAGCCACGTTCAGCAAGTAAAACTGCTAAATTACATTTTATCATTTAAATATCACCTCATGAAAATTGTACAGCTTATTGTTCGAAAAGTCAAAAAAAAACAAAAAATGATTGACAATATATGAAAAAGTAGTATAATCAAAAGTATAAAAATGTTCAATATGTTGAACATTTTTTGATTAAAACAAATAAAAAGAAAAGGAGGGTATACAAAAAATGATATTTTGAATATTGCAATTGCAGAAAAATGTATATCAAATATAGAGTTGGCAAAACTTACTGGTTTAGGAGAAGCAACTATTACAAGAATCAAAAAAGGAGTACAAAAGCCCACATTAAAAACAATAGGGTTACTCGCTAAGGCTTTAGAAGTTTCAGTAACTGACTTAATTGTAATTGATGAAAAATAGGGGGACATATGAGAGTGAATAAAAATATTTTAGTAAAAGAAATGGCACGAAAATGTTTATCAGTAAACGAATTGGCTGAACTTACAGGGTTAGGAACTACCACAATAGTAAAAATGAAAAATGGGAGAGGATAACCCAGAACTAAGACACTGGGATTAATTGCTAAAATACTCGATATAGATGTCGAGGTTCTCCTATTAGATGATTAATTCCATACAAATGTGGAAAGTACAAGCGAAGTTGTGGCTGACAACTGCAAACAATCAGATAATTAAAGGCAGGAACAATTATATGAGAATAAAGAGAAGAAAAATGAAAAACCTTAGACCGATAAGAAGATTAATATCATGTGGACCAGACTTTCAATTAACTATGAAATTATATAAAAATATATCTGAGACTCTTACCACAGAGGAGAGAGAAAAATTTGATAAAGAAAATGCTTTATTATTAAAGAAAATTTAAGGGGTAGGGTTACTATGAAAAGAGGAAAATTTAAAAAGATACTTCCAAAACATTTTGATACTTGTAGACAGTTGATTGAAGCAAAGGGGAAATGTATAGAAGCAAATATCAAATGTGTGGATTGTCCTTTTTGTAGCTTGAATAATGCTGTTACTGGGTGGAACTGCTGGAGTGTAGGATACAGCAATATCTTTAGTGTCCAGGAGCAAGGAGAAGATAAAATATTAATACAAAATTGCAAGGACTTTATAAGAGAATTTGAAGATAGCAGGAGCAGAGGAAATGAAAAAAAGAATATTAACCATAGAACAGGCTATTAGACATAAATGTATTGAGTGTTCTGGGGGAAGTAAAAGAGAAGTCAAAGAATGTGACATAATAAAATGTCCGCTATGGTTCTACAGACTAGGAAAAGAACAAGAAAAAGAAATATAAAAAAGTATAAATTTTGAAAATGAAAAAATTTTACCCCTAATGTGTTTCAAAGAGGAAATAGACACACTACAGGCTCTCAGAATTGATTTTAAAATGATGAAGAAAGGTGAAAAATGACATATAAAAATAAAAATCGCTGTGCTACCAACACAACGATCATTACAAGTGTTATTAATCCCAGTTACCACACTATTATTAATATACCCTACTTGTATTTAGATTATACAAAAATATCTCTTACAAGTCAAGGGTACAAAAGGAGAGATAAATAAAATGAAATATAGCAAAATAAAAGCAATGGGCATGAACTGTGATACTTATATAAAATATCTCATAATGCAAGGATATACTACTGTATTAGAGGTGTTGAAAAATGAAAGATAAAGAGTTAATACTGACAGTACTAGACTTTATAAATGCTTTTGAATTGAATAAAGATATTGTTATAAAAGATAAAATATTAAGTAATGATTTTTTAAATTTTGAAGAAAAGATAGAAAAGACTCAAAATCAAGAGTTAATTGAAGACTTTAGAAAATTGTCTGATTCAATTACTACTCTACAAACAGATACTCAACTTTTATATCTGGAGATAGGGCTTACATTAGGAGAACTAAAGAGGTGTTATTCAAATGCAGAATAAAAAAGAACTTGAAGCAATTAAAGAAATATTGTTAGAAATAATGACAGAATTAAACCTCAATCCAATAGAATTAATGAAAAAAGCCTATACTTTAGCTGGAATAAAAAGACCTGATTACAGTAATTTAAAATATTATAAAGCTGAGAATAGTCTTGATAATATAAGACCAGGAGATTTATTATTCTTTGATACAAAAGATAAAATACAAGTTGGAAAAATTTGTTTATTCAGGATCAAAACCTGTTTTTTAAAAAGGTTAGGAATAAATAAAGATATTTACATTATGGGAAAATTAGAAGTTAAGTATATGGATAATGGAGAAAAATACGAAGTAATAAAAGAAAATAATGTTGGCCAATATTTTGAATATGATCCAGACTGCTATATTCCAGTTGGTGTATTAGCTAAGGTGATAACAGATGTACAATGAAAATAAAGAAATTACTGAAGATAATAAAATACTTATATTAAAAGCAATAGAGCAGATGTATGAAATAGCTAAGATGCTCAATGAGGACTAGAATAAAGTAATGGAGGCATAAAATGTATTTAATAGATAAATCTGAAGATAAAGAGCAAAACAACAGGATAATTCTTTCAGGAAGAACAGAGACAAAAGATACTATTACATCTTTGGAACTGCTTGATGAAATAAATTTTTTCAGAAAACAAGAAGGAAATAGAACAGAATTACAGCATAAAACTTTATTAGAGATAATAAGAGATGAATTTGAGGAAGAAATACAAGAGCAGAAAATTTTGCTTATGTTCTATGAGGCTGAAATTGGGAATGGAGCAAAGAGAAAGCAACCAATGTATAACTTAACAATAGAACAAGGGAAACAGGTTCTAGTGAGAGAAAGTAAATATGTTAGAAAGCATGTTATTGAAAAATTAAGAACTTATGAAATTACTATAATGGAAAAAGATAGATTATTCGCTGGATTATTTTCAAGTGATCCATTGGTAGTACAGAGTTCATATATGAAGTTAATAGAATTAGAAAGAAGTCCTTTGATTGAAAAGATAGGAAAGCAGGAAAAGGATATTGAATATAAAGAAGATGTCATAATGGGATTAGTTGATAAAGTTGAATTAAAAGATAAAAGAGCCATCTTAAATCAGGTAGTCAAATATAAAGGAGCTGATTATCAGCAAAGATGGAGACTTCTATATTTTGAGTTTGAAAAAAAATATCATATCAGTGTCAAAAAAAGACTTGATAATTATAATAAAAAGAATAAAAAAAGATTAAATAAGCTTGATTATATTGAACTGGAACTTAATAGATTGAATGAATTGTATGATATAGCTTGTAAGCTTTTTCATAGTGATGTTCAAGAAATAATTAAGAGTTATAAAAGTATTTGTTGATTTTTATTAAGTACCCTCATTGTATGTAGGGGGTACATATTATGCTGGTAGTTATTCAAAATTTATTTGTAAAAAATGCACTGAATTTCATTCTGGTTATATTTATTAATACTTTAAAATAAGCTTATGTATATAGTTAGTAATAAACGATTATTTATATGGTTTTTTAAGAAAAAAGAAGACCAAAAAAGGGGCAATGTCAACATTTACCCCTGTTATATATACTTATTTATATACACTATATTATATACAACTATATACACAGCAAAAAGTTTTTTTGCTGAATAGTTACTTATTAAAAATACTAAAAGATAAGGAGGATAGTAGCACTTATGGAAATAAAAGAACAAGGTATCTATGTTCTTATGAAAATATGGACAATAAAAAATTTAAACCTTAATGAAAAGTTGATACTATCTGATATATATAATAAGAGTTTATTAAAAGATTATAAGGGATATAATAAAAAAACTTTCACTCTTTCTTAAGAGTTAGGAATAAAAGAAAATACTGTATTAAATATATTAAAGTCCTTACAAAAGAAAGAGTATATTTTCTGTACTCCTCTAAGAAAAAGAACAGAAGGAAGATTTTCCACAATATTGAGTCAAAGAGATATCAATATTTCTAATATAAATAAAGCTGAGAAATATTCTATCCCAGAAAATAATATATTTTATAGAAATTCAAAAGAAGGTTGTTATTTCTCATATGATGATATAAGGATAATAAATTCTTGGAGTACAAATGGAAAATATGCAGTTATCAGATTAAAATTATTAATAGTGTTTCTAATAATTAAAAAAATTGCTTTTATTCATAAGACTGGAACAAAAGAAAATATAGAATTATATGCTCGATTTACTCTACAAGATATATCAGAGTTTTTAGGCATGAGTAGATACACTATTGGGAAATATATCAATGGATATAAAAATGAAATTACTGGATTAACAGAAAAGCAGACTTTTAATAAAATTCCATTAAGAATATTATATCGACTTGGAGATAAGGAAATATACCAAGAGTTAGTAAAAGAAATAACAGATTTTAATATTATGACTGATTATAGAAATATGAAAAAAGTTATAAAAATAGATCGTGGTTATAGAGAAGAGGAAGAACTTCCCATAGATAATACCAACACATTATACTATATCAATTATTATGGATTGTTGGACATTGGTATCTCTTTCGCTATAGATAAAAAAATTGAAAAGCATAGTTCCTTTTCTCCTGGTATTGAATGAGTAATTGTATCTGTAGACAGCTCAAATCTGAGCTGATTAAAATTTATTCTATTAAATTAATAATTTTTTAATATGTTAAAATATCTTATATTAACAATAAAGGGGATAGAAAAATGTTTGTTTTAATCAATAAAAAAAATGAACACAGTATTAAAATTTTACTTATGCAGGGAAGAAAAGAACTGAAAAATTTATTATATTATAGTTTTTCAGAGCTAATTTTTAATATACACAAATTTTTAAAAAATTATGGTTTTCTTATAACCAAAAACAAAATCTTTGAAAAGGGCTAGCTTTGGGGGAATTAAATATCTCATAGCTTAAAGCCCTATAGGTGTCAGGGGGAAAAAATGAGAAATCCAAATGGACATGGTACAATATACAAAATGTCAGGTAAAAGGCGAAAGCCTTGGAGAGCTATGAAAATAGTTGAATTAGGAGAAAATACTGGAAACTATAAAAGAATAACAATAGGTTACTATAAAACAAGAAAAGAAGGGATAGAAGCCCTTAGTCATTATATAGTAAACCCTTATAATTTTGATAGTGAGCATATGACGTTAAAAATGATATACGATACCTGGAAGAAACAAGCAATGTTAAATATAGCAGAAAGGACAGTAATAGGTTATAATAATTCATACAGACAATTAAAAAGCATAGAAAATGAAGTGTTTTCAAAGTTAAAATTTAAAGAATTACAAAACTTATTTGATAATCTAGACATTTCAGAGTCTTCCAAAAGACCAGTGAAAAGTTTATTAAATATGTTGTATAAATATGCTTTAAAAAATGAAATAGTAACCAAAGACTATTCAAAGCTTATAGAACTGGGAAAAATGGAAAAGGTTCTCAAACGGCAGCCATTTACCCAAGAAGAGATAAATAAATTATGGGAACTTAAAGAATTAGCAACAATTGACACTGTCTTAATAATGATATATACTGGCTTAAGAATAGGTGAATTATTAAATATTAAAAATAATGATATAGACCTAATAGAAAGAACTTTAAGGGCAGGAAGTAAGACAGAAGCTGAAAAGAACAGGCTGATTCCATTAAATCATAAGGTATTACCATTGATAAAAGCTAGAATGTCACCTTCATCTGAATATTTAATAATAAATAAAAAAGGTAAAAAAATATCGTATAGAACATATTTGACAAAATGGTTTTCAGAATCTTCAAAACATTTTCTTATCAAACATACTATACATGATTGTAGGCATACATTTGCCACTCTATTAAATAATGCGAATGCAAACACTACAACCATAAAGAAAATAATAGGACATAGTAGCTTTGAAACCACAGAAAAAATTTATACTCATAAAGATATTGAAGAGCTAAAAAAAGCAGTAGATTTACTATAAAAAAGAGTGCTAATTGTGTGCAGTCTAAAAAATACTTAATGAAAAATAAGAGTTTGAAAGAATTTATAAAAATATATAAATGTAGAAAGTTATTCTTTAATGCGTAATTATATTCGAAAATATTTAAAAATCTTATTTTTGCTTAGAATAAGTTCCTGTGTTATAATTTTAGAGAAAATAGAAATAAAAAATAATTAAAATCATAGAGGTGAAATAATGAAAATAGGTATAATTGGTGCAATGAATGAAGAGGTAGTAGAATTAAAAGCTGTAATGAGTGATATAAAATCTGAAAATATTGGAAATTTGGAATTTTTCAAAGGCAAACTTTTGGGAAAAGATGTAGTATTGGTAGAGGGAGGAATTGGAAAAGTAAATGCTGCCATATGTGCTACACTTATGATTAATTATTTTAAAGTGGATAAAGTACTTTTCACAGGAGTAGCAGGTGGAGTAAATCCTGATATTAATATAGGAGATATAGTTATAGGAAAGGATCTTATAGAACATGATTTTGACAGTACAGCCTTTGGATATGAACTTGGTCAAATACCAAGAATGGATACTTATATATTTAAAGCAGATCAACAATTGATTGATATAGCCTGTGATGTAGCTGAAAAAGAATTTGGAAAATCTAAAGTATGTTTAGGGCGTATAGTAAGTGGTGATGAATTTGTTGCTTCATTGGAAAGAATTGAATGGCTGAGAAATACTTTTAGTGCTGACTGTACAGAGATGGAAGGAGCAGCAGTAGCCCATGTATGCCATGTTTTCAAAATGCCTTTCCTTATAATAAGGGCAATATCTGATAAAGCCAACCATGATGCAAAAGTTGATTTTCCTGAATTTGTAAAATTGGCAGCTAAAAATTCTAAAACTATAATAGAAGGTATATTGAATAGACTTTAATGAAGTTATTGGAGAGATGAAAATGAATATAAATGAATTATTAGATGAACTTTATTCATATTCGATGCATGGAATAAAGCTGGGATTAGAAAATATAAAAAAGATATGTGAAGAATTGGGAAATCCTCAAAATTCATATAAAATAATTCATATAGCAGGGACTAATGGGAAAGGGTCAACTGCTACAACTTTGGAAACTATACTGTTGGAAGCAGGTTATAGTGTAGGAAAATATACTTCACCTCATATATTGAAATTTAATGAAAGAATAAGAGCAGACGGGAAAGATATATCAGATGAAGATATAGCATATTATTATGAAATGGTAAAAAAAGCCATAGAAAATGCAAAAGTAAAACCAACATTTTTTGAAGTGACAACTGCAATGATGTTTAAATATTTTCAAGATAAAAAAGTGGATTATGTAGTACTTGAAACAGGTATGGGTGGCAGATTTGATGCTACCAATATCACTAAAGCAGATTTGTGTATAATAACTAATGTTACTTTGGATCATACTGAATATCTGGGAGATACTATTTATAAAATAGCAAGAGAAAAAGCAGGAATAATAAAAGAATGTCCTAAAGTAATAGTAGCAGATAATAATAGTGAATTTTTAAAAGCTATAAATGAAGAAAAAGCAAAAGTGATTAATGTTTTAGAAAAATATAAATATGCTGAAGAAAAACTTGATTTTGAAAATTTTGTAACAGAAATAAAAATAGATGGAGATATTTTTGAGTTTTCTCTATTTGGAGATTATCAATTTAAAAATTTTCTTTGTGCTTATGAAGCAGCTTTGGAATTAGGAATATCAAAAGAAATAATAAAGAAAGCCAGCAAAAAAGTAATATGGCAGTGCAGATTTGAAAGATACAGCAATAATCCTCTTGTAGTATTAGATGGAGCTCATAATCCAGATGGAATGACAGAGCTAAAAAAAATAATAGAAAAAGGTTATAAGCCAGAAGAAGTAGTAGCTATTGTATCAATATTGAAGGACAAGGATATAAAAAGTATGTTGAAGATTTTAAAAAGTATTTCATCTACTTTGATATTAACATCTCTTGCAGAGAATCCAAGAGGAACTTCTGGAGAAGAGATATATAGACAACTCTCAAATATAGATGGCTGCAGTATAGAAAATGATTTAATGAAAGCTTATAAAAAAGCTTTAGATATGAAGAAAAAAATAATTCTTATATGTGGGTCTTTTTATCTTTTAAGTAAATTTAAAGAGGAAATAAATGAGTAAAAAAGTAAATACTTTGGGAATTTTAATAAAGATTTCATTTTTGGGAGCTTTTATATTTTATGAGCATAAAATGTATGAAGAATATAAGAGAAGTAAGAGAAATCTTGAGTATAGTCAAAAAACGATAAATAAAGAAGTTCGAGATTCTTTTTTGTTGAGAAAAGAAAATTTTTATCTGGATAAGGATTATCAGAAAAATTTTGATAAATTAAAGAAAACTGTACCTAAAAATGAAATACAAGAAGAATTTCAAGGAGGAATAGTCTTTGAATAGAGTTAGAAAATATAAAGAAAGTATTATTGTAAGAGATATAATGGAACATTTTAATATGGAACTGATAAATGAAGGTGATCTTGATTTTGAAATAACTACACCAAGTATATATCAGATAGGGTATGAATTGATAGGTTTTTTTGATGAAGATGGAGATGAATTAAATAAATATCTTCACATATATGGAAAAAAAGAAGCTATGTTTGTAGATAAATTGTCTTCAGAAAAAAAATCTGATATGTGGAATAAATATTTTACATATAACTTTCCAGCACTGATTATAACTGGGGAAACTAAAGTTACAAAAGAAATGGTGGAAGCTGCCAAAAAAAATAATAAGACTATATTAAAAAGTCCTATGAGAACATCTAAGACTATAAGGGAATTAAAGTTTTTTCTATCTAAAGAGTTAGCAGAAGAAAAAATGATTAATGGATATATGCTTCTTGAAATACTAGGTGTAGGAGTAATGCTTACTGGATATGAAGATGCAAAACTTGGAGTAACTATAGAACTTTTAGAAAGAGGACATAAACTTATAACTGACAATAATCTTATTATAAAAAGAGTGGCAGAAAATGATCTTGAAGGATATAATCGTTTTGATAAAAGTATAATGGATAGCCATTTTTTTATAGTAAATAATAAAGATGGAAGTAAAATAGATGTAACTACTCAATTTGGAATAAAAGCAACAAGAAATATGAAAAGAATAGATATGCTTGTAGTACTCGAAGAATGGGACGAAAAAAAGTTTTATGATAGACTTGGTTTAGATGAAGTATATGAAGAATTTTTAGGAGAAAAAATTCCAAAAGTAACAGTACCTGTAAGAAAGGGAAGAAATCTTGCTATAATTTTAGAAACAGCAGCTTTGAATTATAGATTAAAAATGATGGGAGTAAATTCGGCTGAATACTTTATGGAGGAATCAAAAAAGATAATAGCAGCAAATAGAGTAAAACAAGGAGATAGTGATATGAATAATGATAAACTGCTTCCAGTTAGAAAATTAAAAAATGAATTTAATCTAAAAGTTTTACATGGAGAAGAAAAATTAGATAGTACATATATAAAAACTACAGGAATACATCGACCATCTTTAGCATTGTCAGGATATGTTGATATGTATGAAGATGAAGGATATACAGGAGTTCAGCTTTTTTCAAAAGTAGAATTTAAATATTTGGAAAGTTTATCTGAAGAAAAGAGAATAGAAAATTTAAAAAGGTATTTAGAATTTCATTTTCCAATAATAGTACTTACATCAGACGCTGAAATGCCACAGTATTTCTTTGAACTGATAAAAGAAAAAGATTTAATACTGTGTAGAAGTCCATATAAAAAATCCTCTCAATTAATAGCAAATTTCAATGGATTTTTAGAAACATATTTTACACCTAACTTATCACTTCATGGAGTATTTTTAGAATTATATGGTTTTGGAGTACTTCTTGTAGGGAAAAGTGGAATAGGAAAAAGTGAAACTGCACTGGAGCTTATTCATAGAGGGCATAGACTAATAGCTGATGATATGGTAAAATTTGTAAAAGATGTAAGTGGAGATATAATTGGTAAAGCAGCCAAACTTCCATATTTTATGGAAATAAGAGGTCTAGGAATAATAGATATAAAAACTTTATACGGATTGGGAGCTGTAAGAATAAATAAAAAATTGGATATAATAATAGAATTAAAAGAGCAGGAAAGAGATAATTATCTTACATCTGTAGATTATCAAAGTACTTCATCAGAAATATTAGGAAATAAAATACCTAAGGTAATATTGTATATTTCTTCTGGAAGAAATGCTGCTGCAATGGTAGAGATAGCTGTTATGAATCTTATGGCAATAATGCTTGGTCATGATCCAGAAAAACTTTATGAGGAAGGATTAAAAAGAATGACTGAAGAAGAAAGAAAAATTTTAGAAGCATAGTCAGGAGGAAATTTTGAATAGTTTTTTAGATATAAAAAATAAAATAATAGAAAGTAAAAAAATATTTATAACTGCTCATGTAAATCCAGATGGAGATGCAATTGGAGCAGGATTAGCTCTATTATCTGGTATTGAAAAATTCAATAATAATTGTGAAGTAAGATTTGTACTTCAAGATAAAACTCCAGATAGAGTAAAATTTTTAGAATTGGAAAAAAGAGCAGAAATATATAATGAAGATGAAAATTATGATATGGATCTTGCTATATGTGTCGATAGTGCTGCTTTGAGCAGAATAGGAGATGTAGAAAAAGCAATAAAGAATACATTTACAATAAATATTGATCATCATATCAGCAATCCAAAATATGGAGATATTAATTATGTAGAAAATGTTTCTTCTACAAGTGAAATAATATATAAATTTTTAAAGTTTTTAAATGTTGAAATAGATATAAATATAGGAGAAGCTCTTTATACTGGACTTGTAAATGATACAGGAAATTTTAAACATGATAATGTAACTGAGGAAACATTTAAGATGGCAGGATATTTGGTCAAAATAGGAGTAGATAATTCTAAAATAGTTAGAGAATTTTTAAATACTAAAAGTATGGCTGCAATAAAGTTCTTAGGTCAAGCTATGTATGAAATGAAATTTGATGAAAAAAAGAAATTAGCTTATTTTTTCCTTTCTAATAAAGATTTTATAAAAAATGGTGGGAGAAAAGAAGATACAGAGGAAATAGTGGAAAATTTAGTATCATATGAAAAAGCAGAAGTATCTTTATTCTTAAGAGAAGATAAACAAGGAGTTATCAAGGGAAGTATGAGAAGTAAGTATGACATAGATGTAAACTCTATAGCAGGTATGTTTGGTGGTGGAGGACATCGTAAAGCTTCTGGTTTTACAAGCGAACTTTCAGCAGATGAGATAGTTAGAATAATTTTAGAAAAACTATAAGGAGAGTGAAGAATGAAATCAAGAAATATTATAGGAATGATTTTTATATCCCTTCTTCTTTTATCTTGTGGAAAAACAGGAGTAGAAAGCAATATAAAAAAAGATGATAAAATAGTCAGTTTAAGAGAATACAATAATTTAAAAGAAACTGCCCTCCCTAAAAGAAGAGTAGTTATAGGGAAAGTAAAAAATTATTCAAGGTTTGGAACACAAAGAACAGATATAACAACAAAGGATATTCTTGCTTCAGAATTTTCAAATTCTGGAAGGTTTAATGTATTGGAAAGAAGTGACTTAGATTCTGTTATAGAAGAATTAGCATTTTCTAATACTTTAGGAGAAAAATCTCTCTTATCTAAACAAAAATTTCTTGATACAGATTTTGTAATAATAGGAAGTGTGACAAAATATGCATTAAATACTACAGGAAATAAATCTTTATTTTCAAAAAGTAAGGAACAAAAGGCAGAAGTTGTTATAGAATTAAAAGTAATAGATGTAACTAATGGGAAAGTATGGATTGAAACTGGTGAAGGAAGTTCTAGTGTTACTTTTGGAACAGTACTTGGAGCAGGGACATATGGTTCATATACTTCTTTGGAAGAAGAGGCATTTAGAGCAGCAGTAATACAAGGAGTAGAAAAAATAGTAAAAAAATTGGATTCAATGCCTTGGAGTGCAAGTATTGTTAAAAAATCGGGAAATAATATAATAATCAATTCAGGAGTTAATAGTAATTTAAAACTTGGAACTGAAATGGAAGTGTATAAAATAGGAGCTCCAATAGAGTATAGAGGAGAAATTTTAGGTTATGAAGAAGAAAGAGTTGGAAATGCAGTAGTAACAAATTATATTGGTGAAGATGCAGCATCTTTGAGATATGAAGGAAAAAATTTTAATGTTCCCGGAATTGTAAAAATAAAAAAATAAATAGGTTGAAAAAATATAAATAAAATAGTATCCTTAATATATAAGTACTAAATGAGTAAGAGGAGATAAAATATGGATATGGATGTTAATATAGTCTTTGTAAAACCAACTAAATTTGAAGATTGCATGAAATGTATAGAACATATAAAGAAAGATAGAATAGTACATATAAATCTTTATGATTTAGATGCAAGTGACTCTCAAAGAATTTTGGATTATATCAGTGGAGCAGTATATATTCAAGAAGGGCAGATAGTGAACCCGGGAGAAAAAGTATTCTGTACTATTCCTAAGAATAAAAAATTTGTATTTGAATATAAAGATAGAAATAGTGTTATGGACTCAAGATATGATGAGGAAGAGGAAATAATTCCATCATATAAAAAATAATTATTTGAAAAAATTATTAAAAAACAGAAAATTACTGACTGAGAATTTATTTTAAATACATTCAGGTCAGTTTTTTTATTTCAAAGAGTTTAATGAAATCAATGGTTTACTAAATAAAAAATAAAATACTTAAAAAAATGTAAAAAAAATTGTTGACGGAAGATATTAATTGTGATATTATAATCCTTGTCCACGAGAAAAGGGGACGGAAAAGAAAAGCAATAAAAAAG
>OKRR01000922.1_pt1 | contig 29995 bp, 34 predicted proteins | sample 1601211 | NCBI WGS metagenome assembly OKRR01 (sample SAMEA3541525, study PRJEB24748) | human gut metagenome | biome: human gut; feature: human-associated habitat; material: faeces | place: China | collected 2012
TATCATAAATTTTACTGATATAACACCCCGCTTTTTGCTTGAATTTGCTGAAAAGTTCAATTTTGAATATCTCCGCAAATCTCACAAAATCCCGCTATTTAGTAACAAATTAGTAACAGATTACATCAGGTCATTGACCCTTGCCTGTACTGCTGCATAATCATAACCTTCTGCGGTGATCTTGTCTTTTCTTTCCTGACCGTTGCCATACTCACCACGGATGACCGCCCTTGCAATTTCATCAATGGATTTCTTAGGCGTTGCTCCACAAAGTTCATTGACCTTGTTCTGAACTTCATCATAAGAATAACCCGCCTGTTCAATGCGGTTCTTTCTGTCCTGACCATTACCCCAAGCACCATTGATGACTTCCTGTGCAATTTCATCAACAGATTTCTTTGGTGCAGTGCTTACACCCAAGATTTCATTGACCTTTGCCTGAACTTCATCATAGTTGTACCCGGCTGCTTCAACTGCCGCCTTACGGTCTGCACCGTTGCCATACTTGCCGTTGATAACGTCCTGTGCAACTTCATCCACTGATTTTGAAGGTGTCTGTGGTGCAGCACCGTCATACTGTGTCAGGTTGTTGTCCCTGATAACACGCATCAGGTTTGTGACATAGGTGCTTGATGTTGCATAACCGTCTGCCTTGATGTTCTCCACATAAGTCTGTGGGTCAGTAACACCTTTAAGGTTCGCATATCTTGAATAGTTGATGAAATCAAAGTAACCCTTGACACCATCTTCCATAGAATCGAACACACGGAAGTTGTCACGAATGTTCGTGTGAACCCCCGGTGTGTATTCCTCTGATGTTGCCATGTTGACAGACTTACCAGTCCAAGCACTTCCACACTTCAAACCGAAGTAATTATGATACTTGGCTGCAAGACCTGACTGTCCCCAACCACTTTCAAGAATTGCCTGTGCAATGATCGGACTGTGTACCTTGATACCATACTGTGCAGCATACTTGATAACATAAGCTGCAACCTGTGAAATAAATGTCTGTTTATCCATAATTATTTACCCTCACTTTCTGTCTTTTTCTGTAAAATGTCGATTGCCTTGGTGATAACTGCCGGAAGTGGTAACCCCATAAGTCCCGCATTTTCCACAAGGGAAATTGTTTCATTGGCAATAAAAGCAATGATGACCGCATCACGGATGTAATTTGTGCCAATGACTAAATCAAGGCGGTACGCAACCAGTACGAAAATCAGTGTCATGCACTTTCTGCAAAGACCTTTCCACCCCGCCTTGCTTTCAAGTGAACCTGTGTCCGTCTTGGGACTGTTCTTGAACACCCCCGCAACAATCAGTCCTGAAATATAATCAAGACCCATGAAGATCAGAAGGGTTGTAAGTCCCGCATCCCAACCACCAAAAAAAGATGCGATTGCTGAACCAATCACACCTAATACACTGCAAATAGTCTGTTTCATTTTCTCTGTCCTTTCTGAACATAAAAACAACCGCTTGTGACCTCATATAAGGGTCATATAGCGGTTGTTTTTGTTCCTGTGATAATTTCCTTGTCTGTTGATTACTCTGCTAATTCAGGGCAATCAAGGTCAATCAGAACTTCCTTCACTTTGTCCTTGATTTTCTCAGGTACATCAGCAAAGGTTTTCTTGCCCTTAATGATAAGAGTTGCATAGATCACTGCCATAGATTCCACATCCTTTCTGAATAAAATTTTTATGATGAACTGAAACAACATCAGTTACCACCTTCTGCCAGTTCCGGGTGTCCTTCATCAATAAGCACCTGTTTGACTTCATCCCTGATCTTATCAGGAACATCATTGATTGACTTCTTACCCTTGATGATAAGTGCTGCATAAATGTTTGCCATATTCTCACCCCTTCCTTATGCCATCATTTCATAGATTTCACACATGGCTTCCTGTGCCTGTGTCATCTGATCTTCCAAGGATGCGTTTCTGTCATCAATCATTTTGATGTATTCATCCTTGGTGTACTGGGTCAGGTCATATTCATAACCAGTGAACCCCGGCTGTTCATCTGTCCCGGCTTCTGTGACCGGGGTGATGTTCTCTGCAATCCAAACTGAATAGTCATCAATGACCTTCTGTTCAGGCTGCTTTGTACTGCGTACTTTTCCGTACTCTTTCATGCTTTTTACCACCTTTCTTGATATGATCTTTATAGTACCTATCAGCATAAGACTGAATTGGTTCAATATATTTTTCAGACAATCGGCTGCTATCACAATATTTCAACCAACCCTTATAGGAATTGATTGCACACCATTCTGAATAGTTCATTTCCTGACCGCTTTCAATCTTCTTCCTGATTGCGGTCATTTTCCGTTCAAATTCCTGACAGGTGGATTTTCTAAGAAGGGTATCTTTCAAGAAAATCCTGTACCCTACAAAATCAATACCCCGGATGAACGAAGGGAATATCTGATAGTTTCCTTTTATTCTTAATTTCAAATTCTGTATGAAATATTCATTGATTTCTGCAAGTAACTGATGCAGTTCTTCTTTGGTTCTTGCAAAAATACAAATATCATCCATATAACGGTAATAGTGCTTTACCCGCTTAACTTCTTTTATCCAGTGGTCAAAACCTGATAGGAAGAAATTGCCGTCATACTGTGAAAAGTAATTCCCTATTGGAATACCGACACCTTCAATGAAGTCCTTGCCGTTTACCTTCACTATCTTGATTTCATTACCACAAGACCGATAAAATTCAATGTTTTCATCCGTTGCCGGACAAGTGCTGATTGAATCAATTACTTCATCAATCAGTTCAAGCAGTTCAGGGTCTTTGTACTTCCGTCTGAACTTCTGTTTTAGTGTTTCGTGGTCAATGGAAGGGTAAAATTTCTTGCAGTCTATTTTCAAGCAATAGGTCATTTCTTCCGGCACGGTATCAACCGCCAACCGTAACTTCTTGTATGCTGCATGAATACCCTTGTTTGGTATTGCTGAATATGTGTCATCAGTGAAATACGCTAATAACTGCGGTTCAATCACCTGTAAAACCGCCCATTGTGCAATTCTGTCAGGGAAGAATGGAAGTTTGTATATTTCCCGTTCTTTCTTGCCGTCCTTTTTCGTAAAAGTGGCATATTCCGAAGTTTTGTATAAATGGTTTTGAAGCATCCATTGCAGACCCGCCAAATAGTAGTATGGTCTTTTCTCAATCTGCTGAACTTCCTTGTACCATCCTTTGCCTTTCTTTGCGTGTTGAAACGCAAGATACAGGTTATCCATTGAACAGATTTTTTCATAAAGATTGCCATACCTTTTCACGCTTGTCTGTTCCCTTCTGTATGCACTGAACCGAACTTTCAACCCGTCAGGTGACGGTCTACTAATACAGCCCATGTATTTTGATGTTTTGCCAAGTGGCACGGTAATCAGTTTTCAGTACATTGATTTATAAGAACACCCCGCCATTTCTGACGGGGTGTTTCAAGTGATATTTGTGCATTTACTAACTGACTGCTGATATTCCGATTACGATTAGAAGAAGCATTATTCAGATTCCAATAGAAAGCACTGGTATTCAAGCCATTATTCCAATTAGCACCTAATTTAGTGACATTGGTTTTTTGTCTTTTTATCGTCTTTCTGCTTGAAAATCGTCATCATTAGCATCCTGATTACCTAAAAAAAGTGTAGTTACGCTGTCATGCTGCTATGCTGCAACCTTTTTTCGATACACCAACCGACCGCCGACATCCCGAACACGATCAGAAGAAGCACTACCCAGACTCCAACAGAAAGCACCGGCCGACAAGCCATCACTCCAACTAGCACCCAATGCAGCGACACGCCAACCAGTACCGTTCTGATTCCAACAATAATCACCAACAGGAAGTGCAGTGTTTCCGTTGAACTCACCCGGTAAGAATAACCAATCAAAATCTTCTGAATAACAGAAAGCGGAAATATAACCGTTTCCGTACTTTGCACACATTCCTGTATCTTCATAAGGTGCTGCCTTACTGTCATCAGTAAAGCCGTGATCTGCAACATAGGTATCACATTCACCTGTGGTTGCATTTGCATAGTGATTGATTCCATCAATCCACCACCAAATGTTACCCCAAAAGTTTTCTTCACCACGATATGAAACAATCTGAATACCATTGGCGTTGACAACTGAACCTGATGCGTTACCAAGCGTGATTGTTGCACCTGTGTTTTCAGTCATGGAAGTTTTACCGTCATCAGTTTTACTTACTGCACCGTTTCCAATGACAGACTGCATATTGAAGGTTGCATATTCAATCAGCATAAGCATCTGTGAAGCGGATGCCGTCTGAACAACACCCTGTTCCCAACCAGTACCACGTTTTTCAGCAAGTTTTCTGATATTGGCACGGGTTGCGTTCTGTGTAAGTCCTGAAAGCGGTTTTGCATTGGCAATACTGCATAACATATCAGCAGCAAAGTCAGCAACCTGTGAATCATCAAGAATGTACGCTGATGCAGATGCATCCCAAAGTGAACCTTCAAAGGCTGCAAGATATGCAACATCATTTTCCTGACCATTTACAATGAACGCCGGATGAAGTTTGAATCCCGCCTTTGGTGTATCTGATACATAGTATCTGATTTTTCTTGTGATTGCCCCCTTGGTTCTCTTTTCAGTTTTAAGCGGTACAACCTTGTAATAAAACTTTGGCTGTTCAACCATTACCTGAACGATTGTCCCGGCACTAAATTTCAGGTTTTCATCAGGTGATTCAGTACCTACCGGGTTACGGTCAACCGCCTGTGTCAGTTTTCCAGTAGTGGAAAATCCGGCTTCACCATAATATGCAGCAACACGCCCGTCATTGGTAAGGTTGCAACGCTTTCTGCCACCAAAGGCATTGATTCCGTCAAATCCTGAACCCGCTGAACGGTTTACTGCCCCGGCAAGTCTTGTGAATTTTTTATTTTCAAAATCCACTTCAACACCATAAATGTCACCGTCTGAATATCCAACAAAGGCTTTCAGATCAGCAATTTCTTTTTCAAGTGCCTGAATGTCACCAATCGTTGCATACGCACCCGGACTGACCGCAAGTGATACGTTGTCAGCGTTTCCTACTGTGGTATATAACTGTAAGTATGCAGCCGATACCGTAACACCGTTATATGGTGGCATATAACAGTTATTTGACTTTTCAATGCAGACTGCATACAGGATTTCACCCTTGTCAGGGTCAACGGCATATAAGCCAAGTGTACGCATATAGTAACCTTCTTTCAGGTCTACGTTGGAATATGCTGCATCAATTTTGATTGCAACCTCATTTGTGCGGGTAACCTTGGAAACAAGGGTTGTCTGCTTGATGTTGCTAAGTGCGGTCAATGCCTGTAACTGACTTTCTGTGTACTGGGTACTGGAAGAACATACTTTTGTAAAATCAATGTTTCCTGACCCGGCAATCATCTTTGCCATAAGTGCCTGACCATTGTTTGTGATGTAAAGTTTTGAATACTCTGCCATCTTATCATTCCTTTCTATGTTGTTTTTATCTCAATGAAGTCTACCTGAACAACGCCGGATGCTGCCTTTGCATCCATATCTGCCCGGATTGTTTCATTAAAATCTGTTGAAATGGTTATCATTGCGGTATCTGTTGCCTTACCACCAAAGTTCACTGTACCCTGAACACTCACTGTTTCCTGACTGTCATTTGTGATGTTCAACATTTCAGTCTGAACGATTCCACCACCAAAGACTGATGAACCGTTCACATCAAACACTTCCCGGAAATCGTTTGTGATGATAAATTCATTGATGAAGCAGATGCCACCACCAAAAAGAACAGCACCTTTAATGTTGCAAGGGATGCTGTTCTTAGATACAACCACAAGATTTTCAGGAATCATTGTGTTTATGATGTTTTCCAGTTCTTCCACCTGACCATATAATTCAAGGTCAGTGTCAATATACAGTGTGTACCCGGTCTTGAAATCACCAGTCACTTCAAAATCACTGTCACCACAAAGGACAAGCAACTTTTGAAGCAACACTTTCCAAGTGTACGGGATTGTGTTGAACCACTTGCTTTGAACCCTTGAACGCCTTGATTCAAGGGTATCATCAGCAGTTGGGTATATTTTCAGCATCTTTTCAAATCTGCTGATTCCATATTCATCAGCGGTTGAAATGAAGCGGTTACGCAAACACCTGTCAGTTGCCGACCACATCAGACTAAATTCAGGGTTTTCCGCTTCAAGTGCTGCAACGGGTTCTTTGTAACTCTGCATGAATGGCGGTAAGTATGAAACAAGGTCAACTTCTCTTATCATGCAGAAACACCCCCTAACTTTGGTATACAAAATTCTGTCAAGGTCATATTGCTTGCCGTGCCGTTCAGCTTTGTCCCGGTCACATCCACCACGCCATCAACGCCAAGGATGCGGTTTTCAATCTGCGATACCCTGACAATGGTTTGTGATGTTTCTGACCAGTTCTTTCTTAATTCCAAGAAGTACGCATCAACTGCTTCTGCAATGGCTGCCTTGGTATTTGACCAGTTGTGACCTTCTTCAAAGGTTACCGTGGTCTTGACCTCAATACTGACAGGTGATGCACTTGCTACACTGACCACATGACCGATTGGTGCAAGTCCGTAACCTTCCCCGGCAGTTTCTTCCGGGTCAAGTGTCTGCTGAACATATTGAACAAGTGTTGAACTTGCTTCACCATAATCATCAGAATCAGTGATGACTACATGAACAGTACCACCAACCGTCAGTTTCTTGTCCTTGGCTGCATTATATACGGCATCAAGCCACGGTTTGACTGCTGCCGGAACTGTTGAAATGATTGATTCATACCAGTTCTTGACCACTGTACTGACGATCATGTCAGCGGGTCTAATGTCACCATTCCAAACACGCTTGACCTTACATGACCCAACACCTTCAATACTTTTGACCTTTGCCATATAATCAGCATGATTACCACCAAAGGACTGTTCATTGAAGCTGTCAAAGTAACGCTGTCTGAAAACTTCTGTATCTTCTTCATCTTCACCGGGAATAAGTACGCTTGTCAGGCTTGCCGTCTGCAACCCGTCAATATATTCCATTGGTATCATATCCCCAAGGTACTGATTGCCAACAACACCTTCTGTTTCACACTGAACCTTGTATGTTCCCGGTGTGATCTGTTCAGTCACAACATAGTTGATTTCACCAATGTTGAAACGCTTTCCAGTAACATCAATGTTTGTTGGTGTGAACTCACCCTGTAAGATTGCCTTGGTTGCGGGTTCAGGTGAAAGTCCCCTGTCCTTTGCAAGCAAGATCAGAAATTCCCTTGCAGCAGTATCACCGTATGAATTTTTTATCAGATATTCCAACTCAATGTATAAAATCTGAAATTCAATGGCGGTTGAACTATGCAGATCATAAACAGGGGATGACGGTCTTTTGTCAATTTTGTCAGATACCCGGTTCATCATCCTTTCAAGGATAATGTCATAAGTCTGATCTTCATACATTCTAAATTTTCACCCCCTTCTCTGCTTTAATATCACCGTAAATTGTTTTTACGGTAAAATAGGCATGAACCACACCTTTGACCGTCAGGTCAAATTCAAAGTCGGTCACACCTGTGATTCTTTCATCAACGGCTAACGCTTCACTGATTCTGCGTTCTAATTCAGGACAAACCCAAGTGACAGGTTCACCGTACAGGTCAAGTGTTTCAATGCCGTAATACCACGGATATATGATGTACTGATACCGTTCTGTTTGCAGTGTTCTGAAAATCATCTGCTTCATGGCATCCTGTTCATCCACAAGACCCCTGACTGAATCACCGTCTAAATCCATTTTATAAGTTAGGCTTGGCTGTGTTTCAATTTCAAAATCTTGGTCAAGAAAACCAACTGTTGAAGGAATCATTTGCCTATCCTATCCACAACAATGAAGCGTTGACCTTCTTGCTGTCTTATCAGGATAACTTCATCACCAACCGCCAAGCCATTGTGAATGATGATCTTCTTTTTTCCTGTAATTTTGTGAGTATGTGCAAGGTTCTTTGACCCTGTGTTCAAGTCAATGTTGCCACCGCTGCCATTGTCACCTTTTACAGTGTGGTTGTGGGTGGAAAGACTGCTTTCAGAAGTCCAGTCAACTGTTACCATTGTGCTGAAATCCGTCACATTTCTTGAAAGAATCAACTGTTTTTCACCCAGTATCATCTTCTGTTCAACATTGATTTTCAAAGGTGAAGCACTCACGACCTCACCAAAATATACATTTACGGGTTTCCCCGCTTCAACCGCTTCAACGGCTGCCCTTTTCAGGGTATCAACAAGTTCATTTGCATCAGGCAACAAATTCACCCCCTCTAAGTGTCAAATCCATCCAATGTTCACCTTCCTTGTAGGTGTGCTTGCATTTTTCAACAAGCATCCAGTTTTTCAGTCTTACATCACCAAGATCAAGGTTGATGACAACCATTGAACCCGCCCGCACTCTGTTGTCACCTAAAGCGTTGGTAATTTTCAGGTTACGGGTCTTTTTGTTATACAGTTTCAAAAGGGCATCTGCTTTTGCTTGACCGTTTTCACCTTTCTGCAAGGTGTCAAAATACTGTAAGATACCCCACTTGTTAATGTTGGAAGAATCCTGTGTGATGTAAACATCACGCTTTCCTGTGTCCTTGTTATCATAGGTCAGTTTGATTTTGTTATATGTGTTTTCATCAATAGATGAAGTATAGTCAAAGTTTTGCCCGGTTTCTTCATCAATCATCAGGTACGCCCCCGGAACACCCACATACATAGATGACAGGCTTTTCAGGGTAAGTTTCCCAAAGTCATCATATAACACATACATTTCCCCGGTATTGGTCAGTGTCAGGTCAAGGGCATTTGCTATCATTTCAAACAGTGAAGTATTTTCTTCAACCCTTGATTCAATGACATACCCGGTATCATCCAGTGTGCCAAGGTTCAGGGCATAATCATCTGCAATCATTTTCACAAATTGGTTTGCCGTCTTTCCTTCATAGACCTTGGTATCTTTATTTTTTAAGTACCTCAACTGATCGTAGGCGGTGACAGTAATGATTTTGTCCTTGGTTCTCTGCTGCTTGAACACAAAACCAAAGAATACATTGTCACCGTCCACCTTCATCCTGACTGGACTACCTTCTGAAAAATCAAGAATGTTGTCATACAGGACTTTGAAAACCAGTTTGCCGGGGGTGTTTTTTCTTTCTGTTGACCATTCAATACCTTCCTGAACAACAGGCTGATATACTTTTGTTCCTGATTCATTCCCAACCAGTAGTTCAACGTACATTGAACAACACCCCTTTCTTATGCTGCCGGAATGGTCAAAACCTGTCCCGGATAAATTAAGTTAGGGTTGCCACCAATGACACCCCTGTTTGCGTTGTAGATCACGGTGTATTTTGCACCGCTGCCGTAAAACCGTTTTGCAATGTTCCACAAACAATCACCACGCACAACCGTATAGGTCTGTGCTGCTGCCGGGGCGGGTGAATTGTTGGTTTCCCGCTTAGGCTCTGCACTTGCCTTTGGCTTGGATGCAGCAATTTTGATGTTGACTGTCTTTGTTCCATAGTCCCGGTACTGTTTCAGATTGAACTTGACCTTGAAGTCAAACCCGTTCTTGGCATCCTCTGAAATTTTGTAATCTTCCAAAGATACCTTCATGTTCGTATTCAGCAGTTTTTTCCCCACCGGGGTCTTTCTGCACACAATGAACTGGAATGTCTTTTTGCCTGTTTTTAACCCTTCAAAAATATCAAAAAAATATCCCGCTTCTTTGAAACCATTCTTATACACCGCATAAGGATGTTTTACTTGCGGGATTTCTGCTTCAAATTCAATGTCGGTCAACCCGGCTTTTTTCAGGATATTGATTTCACCTTCATTTATCAGGTTGACCGTTTTGTTATTACCATTGATTTTGATGCTGATTTTTTCAGGGGTGACAGGAAAAAGGCATTTGTCAAAATACATATCATATCCGCTTCTTGCCATTTATTCATGCACCCCTTCCGTCATATTGTCTACCGCTTCATTCACGCTGTCTGTCAGTTTGGTCATAAAACCGTCAATGTCATCACCGCTGTTCACGGTGTTCTGCATACCTGACATATCAACATTGATTTCTGCGGTTGTGAATCTGTTAATGGCTTCCTGTTCTGCAATATCACGCAAATACTTCAAATCTTCTTCTGTAACATCCAAAGAATCCTTGATTTTGCCTGTGTTATCGTCAATGTTTCCAATGCTGTCACCCACGCCTGAATTTGCTATTGCATCATTGAACCCTGATGTGTAATCACCCACATTAGGAATATCTGTCTGACCGAATACATCCGACAGACTAAAGTTTGAAACCTTATCAGTAATACCGTCACCCCATGCTGCACCCGCATTGAACGCATCTGATGCCCAACCATCCTGAAATGCATCAAAGGTTGTGAAACCTTCATTGAACGCATCACTGATTGACTGGTAATCTTCTTTGTTTCCGGCTGCTTCACTTGCTTTGGCTGCATAGTCATCCGCTGCGGATGAAATGCCTGAATAGTCAAATTCAACAAACGGTAACTTATTCAGTGCTGAACAAATACCTTCAATGACTGAAAGTGCCGTGCTTAACAGGTTGTAAAACCATGACTGAACAGAACAGATTGCATTGTGAAATGCCGTTATCATATTGGATGCAAGTGCTGCAATAGCGTTTCCAATACCCAAGGCAATGTTTGCCACGGTTAGACCCAAGTTCTTGAAGAACTGAATCACCACGTTCACACCACCAGTAATCACACCGAACCCTGAATTTGCAATACCTGTCATTTTTGCAATCGCATTACATACGGCAAAAATAACTACGATCAACGCAAGAATCAGCATGATAATCCAAGTTAAAGGACAAGCCATCAATGCAGCGTTAAGACCTTGCTGTGCTGCGGTTTCTGCAAATGTTGCACCTGTTGCCATCATTTGAGCAGCAGCCTTGACACCTTCTGCCATTGCTATGATACCGTTAATTGCTGCCACGATTGCAGAAATAGCAATGTATGCTGTGAGTGCTGCCACAATGCCATATACGATAGGTGCAATGATTGACCAGTTATCACCTATGAAAGTACCGATTGACACCGCCAAATCAAACACATTCAGAAGGATATTCGCAAGGGTTGCCATTGCTTCAATAGCACCCTGAATGAAAGTCTGAAATGCTTCACTATTGGCTAAATCGTTCAGTCTTTGAAGAACAGGCTGAAATGCAATCAGTGCGGTGTTCTGCATTGACTGCCATATCTGCCCCCAAGTCATAGGCATTTCATTGAATTTGCTGTTAATGTCATCAGCAGCAGAAAAGATTGCTGCCTTGACTACATCAGCGGAAAGTTCCCCATCCGCTGCCATTTCCCTGATCTCACCGATTGGAACATCAAGATAGTCCGCAATGTTCTGAATCAGGTTAGGTGCTTGTTCAAAGATACTGTTCAATTCATCACCACGAAGGACACCTGAACCAAGTGCCTGTGATAACTGCAATTCTGCATTTGCTGCTTCTTGGGTACTTGCCCCGGCAATCGTCATCTGTTTTTGAATCAGATCAGCAAAAGCAACAACTTCTTCTGAACTGCTGAACGCATCCTTTGCGTTGTTACCGAAACGGGCAACAACATCAGCCATCTGACTGAATGAACCCCTTGCATCCTGTGCTGCTGCATATACCATGTTGACAAGTTCAGCAGTTGTCTGAACCCCGTCATTCATCATGTTCAAACGGGATGTTGTCTGAACAAGTTCGTCTGAAATGTTCAGTGCTTTCCCAACTGACTGAATACTGACATAGGCTGCAACTGCCCGTTTGATGGTGTTGGTCAGTTCATTTGCCTGTTGTGTTCCGGCTGAAATTTCTTGATTGAAACGCCCCTGTTCATCCACATTGTCACGGATGTACCTTTCTGTGTTGCCAACCGTCTGTGACAAACGCAAATAGGCATCATTGGCAGCAGAAACATCCATATTCTGCATTGCCTGATTCAGTGAATTTTGTTCCTGAATAGCCTGATTCAACTGCATACGCAACTGTTCCAGTTCTGCATTTGCATTGTCTGCCCCAACATTTACCGGGTTGTTCTCAATCTGCTGAATCCGCTGCTGAATTGCAGATAACCGCTGTTGCATGGTGTTCATATCCTGAACTGCTGCATCCGGCAGTATATCCATCCCCTGTGCGGTCTGTGAAATCCTTGCCTGTGTGGTGTTCAGTGTGTTCAACATATCGTTTGCACTCTGAACTTCTTGCTGAAATCGTTCAACACCTGTTCCTGTGAACACATCCACCCCGTCAGTGTTCCATGTGACCGGGATTTCTACGGGTTCAGGGTCAGGCGGTGCGTTTGGCTGAATTTCAGGTCTGATTGGTTCAGGATTTTCAACCAAAGGGTCAGGAAGTACCGGGTCAACAGGTACAGGAATCGGTTCTTGATTTCCACCATCCACAACAGGCGGTGCAATATCAGGTGCGGTCTGTCGGCTTGCTGCCTGATTCATTGCTTCAATGGCAGCGGTTGCCTGATTGATTTCATCCCTTGCCCCTTCAATGCTGCTTGTATCAATATCAGCGTTCATTGACTGCTGCATATCATACATTGCAGACACGGCAAGGTTCACTGAACTGATGATGTTGTTCAACACTCCGCTGAATTGGTCATTAAGTTCAATACCTGTCTGAATAGATGACACCTGTTTCACCGTCCTTTCTTAGTGTTTTTTCTTTGCCCTTGCTTCTGCCTTTTTCTTTTCCTTCTTGTCATGCTCTGCTTTCAACTTGATTGAAGCAATCACAAAGGCTTTTTCCTGTTCATCCATAGCCAAGAACACTGATGGAAGAATGTGAAGTTTTAGAAGGGCATAGTAAGCATAATTTGCTTCACCATCCCCTTCTTCAATTAGTTTTTTGCTTCATCAACCTTTTCATCAAGTGACTTGGTAAATCCCTGAAACTTCTGCATCCATAACTGGAAGTCCTGCATTTCCCCGGCATCATCAACCATTGCATAGACTAAATCTTCCGGGGTCATCACACCGTAACTGTCCTGTAACTCTTTATCGTAAAGGTCAGGAAACACCGTTGACTTCACGATCATTGCCATAAGGTACTTTGAAGTAATCAGTTTTGGTCTGAATAAGTTCGGCTTGCCTGTCACCTGAACTTCAATGGTGTTTGCATCACGAAGTTGTTCATTCTCCTTGGAACTGATATGTCTGAACTCCCATCTAACAGGTGTTCCGTCTGAACCAAGAAGTGAAGCAGTAGGTGCAAACTTTTCATTTTCCTTTACCTTTTTATTCGCTTTCATAAATGCACTAAATTTTGACATTTTGTTGTTCTCCCTTCTGTTTATCAAAGAATAGAAAAAACCCCTTATATGACCTTATATAAAAGCCACACAAGGGGTTCTGTTACTTAGTTAGTAAGAAAACCCGTGAGGTTTGCAAAAGATTCAGGCATTGAGAAGTCCTCAAATGTTCCTTCAATCTCTTCATCAAGGTATTCCCCGTCAGCATCAAATTTTGCTAACACACCGCCGTCAGTGTTGCAGTCATAGAAAATGATCGTCTGTCTGCCCGCATCACTGGTTGGGTCATCATTGGTGATCTGCATTTCAAAATACACATCCTCACCAGTATTCTTATAGTCAAGCAACGCCTGACGAAGAACAGACTGGTTATAGTGTGCGGTGCCGGAAAAAATACCTTCCATACCACATGACTTATGACCAACCATCATTGCACCAAGTCTTGGCACTTTTGATTTGGTTTTATCAACCTTTGCTTCCATATCAATCATCTGCATGAAGTTATATCTTCTGCTTCCGATAGTGATAAAACATTCAGCAAGTTTTGCTGCAATAGTGTCCCTTGCTTTCATTGTTACATTCGGCATTTTATTTCACCCCTTTCTTACGCAACCGTAACCGTTTCATAGAGTTTACCCATAGCGTTCACAACGGTAATTGCTGATGTAATCACAACTGCCTTTTTGGAATCGCCCTGTGCAACCGTAACATCAGAATCAGTGAACCCTTCAATAGCACCAAGTTCCTGTAACTGTGTACGGATTTTTACCAAGTCAGACCAAAGGGAAGTTCTGCCTGATGCATTGTTTGGAACAACACCAAGATACTTAGTGTTGAAAAGAACTGCATCATCATTTCCCAACTGGTCAATAACTCTGATCGTCTGATTGTCCTTGAATACATCCCCGCAAGTGTCCGAAGTGGTCACCATAGAGTTAATATCTTCAAGCACACGGACAACGCCGTTGACCTTATGGAAAGTGAACTCACCCGCCTTGATTGCTGCTTTCAACTCATTCTGTGTGTAATTGGTATCAACGGTGAAACCGCCGTCATATTTCTTGTTCTGACAAGACTTATTGACCGCACAACCGCTTTCTGCACCAGTTACCCAGTACACAAGTGCTGCTTCTGACCATCCGGTATCTGTTACCTTGTTCTTCACACTGATAACGCCCATATAATCAGCAGACAGGTTATAAACAACCAACTGGAACTTGATACCAAGTTCATCACGCAAACGCTTGTTGAAAGCCACATATAACTTCTTGGTAATATCATCAGTAACCACAACGCCCATAGTGTTGTAGGTGTATGATTCGATTTTATCCAAGTAAGCCTGATGTGCTGTGCCGTCAACCGTGCCGTTTGTACCACCAGTTAAAGGTGTTCCGGCAGTAACAGCAAGATCAGCAGCCTTGAATGTTACATAATCGTTTGCCACAAGATCGGCAGCCTTGGCAACCGTCTGTGTGTCAACCTTGACCGTACCGAAGTAGGTTGTAACATCATACTTGCTTGCATCATCTGCATTTTTCTGAATCACGATCTTCAAATCGTTGCCACGAACACCACAATACTTTGCGGTTGCGTATGTGTTCGCTGCCTTTTCACCACCACCATTCAGGCGGTATGCATATAAGGTCTTTGCACCCATGAACAGATCATTAAGACCAAGCATCTTAGGACTGTCAAAGGCATAACCAAAAAGTTTCAGGCTGTTCTTCTGAAAATCTTCATTGGTCACTTCAAAAACTTCCCCTTCAATACCCCAGTCAAGTTCAAGGGGCATTGTTGCAATACCTCTATCAGACAGTGCAGCGGATGCGGATGCAGCCGATACAAAGTTGATATAAGCACCGGGAAGTTCTTTGTTCTGTGATGTAAATGTACCACCACCTAAAGCCATACTATTTCACCTGTCCTTTCATGTATTTTTCAACTAAATTGTCAACGGTTTTCATGGTGTAACTTTTATCTTCATCAAGAAGGGCATCCACCAAGTCCCTTCTGTTTGCCAAACGGGCAGATGCAAGAATCTGTTCCTTGCTGAACATTGGTTCAGTCTGTTCAGACCTTGCAGCAGTTCCCGTTGTTGTCTTTTTTGCTGCCATAATCAACCACCTTCCTTCACATCCGTGCTTGCCGTCATAGTTTCCATTGGTGTCTGATCTTCCGTCTTGACCGTGAAAAAGTCATAATTGACAAAAAAATTCAGAACACCGTCAACCACCTGATGATTCATTTTTGAACCCCTGATTGGCTTGGTATCACCGTCTGTTGTGATATACTCCAAACAGTCATACATTCTTTCAGCCACATCAGCATATTCCCGCTGCTTCTTTGCAGACTGTGGGAAATACTGGATGCAGAACTGATTGGTACGTTCATACCGTTTGCCAAGGAAAAGGTTGTTGTTTGGGTTCAAGCAAGCAATAAAAAAACAAGGCTCTTTCAAACCTTGCTTAATTTCTTCATTGTGGATTTCATAATCATCCCCAAATTCTTTGTTCAGGGAACAACTGATTGCTTCAACTATTGAATTTATCATTTACCAAGTCCCCCTAAATATTTCTTGATTTTGTTTTCAAGCACCTTTGGGGCAATTTTCTGTAATTCCTGTTCAGATATGGTCATCATAAACTGACCTTTGACCCATCCTGAATGATTGGCTGTCCTGTGTCCGTACTCAACATAGGATGCATATTCAACCGGGTTCACAATTTCAATGACATAGGTGTCACCAAAATGGTTCACCGTCAGGCTGTCTGCATACCCTTGTGCTGATGCACGTTTTTCACCAGTCCAACCACGCCTTAATGTACCGCCCTTTTTTCCTGAACTTGCCGGGTACTGTCCGACAGGTGTTCTTTTTACCACCATGCGAAGCAACCGGGCAGCAAGTTCTTTTGCACACGATTCCACAAAGTCATCAGGATTTTGCAATTTTCCCAACTGCTGCTGAAAGTCTTTCAGACCTTTGCAGTCAAATCTTCCCATTCTACCCATTTACGCATATTCCTTGAACAGTTCAAGTGTAATTTCCTGATGCGTTGGATATGTGGAAGGGACACCGCTGCGGGTGTAGTCCGTGATCACATTGTCCTGTGTTACTGTCAGTTTTGACCCCGCTTTGATGGTTACATCCGGGGAAACAAATAACTTTGTGCTTTGCGTGATCGTTGCTGCTGATTCTGACTGAATTGCTGTTTGCAGTTTTTCAAAAGATAATCTGCACGGTTGGTCTTGTAAGACTACAACCTCTGATTCTTCCATAAGTTTTGACTTCTCATTTTTTACCTTTTGCAGTTCTGTCACCGTCAAAGTACCAAAATAGGTTGCTTCAATGGCTTTCCTTGCAGCCTTTTGTGCTGCCTGAATCTGCTTTACCATCTGATACGCCTGAATGAATTAAATTCAGCCTTTCCATAGGATAAAAGGTAATTGATGAAAGAAGTCAGTCTTTGTTCAGGGGTCATTGAACCTTCACCAGTCGCAAAAACCGTGTTGGTGTCCCCTGTCTGAATCTGCTTGACAGCATATTCTAAATCAAACCTGGTAAGATCATCAGGTGCAAAGGTTTTCTTGGAAAGAAGAAATTCACCCACCGCCATATCAACGGCAATGTGTTCCAGTCCTTCCGGCACATCATTCCAGTTGATTTCATTCTTGATTGTGCTGCGTACTTTCTCAACGCAAAAGGTCAAGGCAAATTCATCATCTGCCTTGACCTCATAACCGAATGATTTCAACCGTTCTTTTACTGTATCAGTATCAAACATTGCAACCACCCTTTCAGATCAGAAATTATCCACGGGAAATGATACGGGCAATAGGTACTGCCTTATGCTCAATAGCCTTGGTATCAGATGCAACCAGTGACCAGTTCTTACCAGTCTTTAATTCCGCATTGGTAGGGGAATTTGTTGCCTGTGATGCCTTGGTATAAGAAACACCCGCAACAGAAACAGCGTGACGTTTACGGGAAATCAGCGTATCTTCACCGCCCCTTGTCTTAGCATCACGAACCATTTCATAAGGCACTTTTGCACCTACATCCTCAAAACCAATAGCACCTTCACCAAGGATATAGGTTGTGTACTCTGTGTACGCATCCTGTGCCTTGATTCCCTTGCCTGTGTCCTCTGTAACGGCTTCAACAACCTTAGTAGGTAAAGAATCATCAATGATGACCAATCTACCGTTCCAAGTACCCATTTCAAGATCACGCTCAATACCCTGTGCATCTGTGTACTTTAAGTATGCAAGCAGTTTCAGGTTTTCAAGGTTGGTAGCAACTGCACTGTGACAGTAAACCAACTTGAACTTCTGCTTGTTGTCACCGCAAGCCTTCTGAATGGCACTGTTCAAGGTTGTTGCATCCATCTTCATAGTATCATCAGTATGTTCAGCACCCGCCTGTGCAATATCATAGGTGTGTGCTTCAACAAACGCTGCATTGGCTTTCTTAATGTCACCCGTGCCAGTGTCCTTCATTCCAAAGACACCTTCTAAGATTGCAAGGATAACATCCTGATCTACACCGTTCCAGTAGTCATTGATCTGATTTCTTACGTTTGCCATGAAGTCAGTACCACCAGTTACATCATAACTGAAATCTGCTTCTGTCCAACCGTTCATTCTGCCATAGGTGAAAACACCCTGTTCATAGGTGTCAGTCTTGCCCGGTGTAACATTGTCAACACCATCATAGTTCTGCGGTGTGCCGGAAAGCAGACCAAAGAACGGTAACACTGCGTAAACAGTGCCAGTCTGTGAGTTATTCACAAAAGTGTCACGTAATCTTGCATCACCAACGATTGCACGGGATTCACGTAACTTGTTCAGTTTCACGTTCGGAATTGCACTCATGTACTTACCGAACGCCTTTTCGTTAAAACTTTTAGCATCAAATTTTGCCATGTTTCAATTACCTTCCTTTCATCAAATTAAATCTGTGCATCCGGGTTTGCTTCCATGTAAGCGGTAAGTTCGTCATAACTCATTTTTGAGAAATCGACCTTTTCACCCTCACCCGGTTTCTGTTCCCCTGATGCTCCCGGCTGAAAACCTTTGAAATTCTGCTGCTGTTTGGTCTGCTTCTGTACTTCAAACAGGAACTTGGTGTCATCACCACTTCTTAACTTCTCGATCTGTTCATCCAGTCCCTTGACATTTCCGTCCTTGTCAAGTTTGGCTTCTCCAAGTTCAAGTAATGCTTTGACAGCTTTGATGTTCTTTGCCTTTGCACCAGTAAGTGCCTTTTCAACCGCAAAATCAATTTTCAACTGGTTCAGTTCAGATTCATGGGTTGCCTTGGCAGTGGCATTTTCAGTCTGTAAGTCCTCAATCTTCTTTTTCAGATCAGCGTTGTCCCCGGCAGATGCTTTCAGGGTTTCTAACTGCTTGTCACGGTCACCGACCTGTGTTTTCAGTCCTTCAACCTCTGTCTGCAAGTTCTTGATTTCTGTTGAAGCAGTACCCTTTGCGTTCTCAATGTCATCACCATTGATTTTCATTACTGAATCAGCCTGTTCCTTGGTAAGTCCTAAATCCTCTAACTGTTTTCTTGTCATTTCTATACCATCCTTTCAAATACGTTTTTATACGGGGTTACTCCCACATGATTGATTGGTTTTTGTTCGGTTTACGCTTGACAACCCGCAAGAAAAAAGACACCCGTTGCCGGATGCCTTTTCTATGTGCTACTTGACCCAGTAGCCGGGAGATAATCAGGATCACCATGCCTTTCTCATTGTGTACGTTTTCATGTGCCTTTTATCCCCCTTTCTGACCTCATATAACCGCCATATAGCAGTTATTACAGGTCTATTGATAACTTGTTAAGGTATGAAAAAAGCACGGTTATTTGACCGTGCTTTCATCAGCAGATTCTTTCATATACTCTGCAAATTCTTTCTTTAATTCTTCCGGGGCATCCTCTGTCAGATGCCAGTTGTCAGGTTCAGGGACAAAAAAAGGACTATCCCAAAATGACGGCATTGATTGTGACATATTACTTCACCCCTTTCAACAGTTCTTCCAACATTTCACCAAACTTTGCTGCAACAGGTCTTGGTTCATCCGATACCATGTATTCAGCAAAACATTCAGCAAACCATTCCTGTGCATCTTTGGTTGCATATCCACTGACTTCATTGCGTATGTCAGAAACTTTCAACCCGCATGATCTCATTACCTTTGGTCTTAGATCAGCAGATACAATTTTCGGTCTGTAATTATTCAGTAACCCACATACCATTTCAGTATATGACAGGTAATCATCAATAGCGTGTCCCAGTTCGTGCATAACAATAGCACTGAAATCTGTACCCTTTGGATGAAAACCCGCTTGCAAGTCTTTTTCATAGGACTTTGCAAGTTTTTCCATATCAGAAAAATACTTTGTATTGACCGTAACACCACCGTGACCAAGACCAAAAGAACATTGTGCGTATGTCATACCGCCCAACTGTGTACTTCCAACTGCGTTCAATTTTCCCTTCAACTGCGGGAATTTATCAAATAGTTGTTCATGGGTCTTGTAAATGGACTTTGCACAACCCAAATCCAAACCTTTCAGACCTATTCTTTCATTGGTGTCATACACATGACCGTTGATTTCCGCAACCCTAAACCATTGCTGATCTTTCATCAAATCCTGAACTTGTTCAACAGTTTCACAATCATCAACGGTTTTCTTTTCTTCTGTCTTGATTGTATCATCCGGCAACGCTTCTTGCAAACCTGACTTATCACCACCGTTGACAAATGCCTTTTCCCATTCCTTGTAGGTCGTATTGCCCGGTACAAAGTAGGTCTTGCCTGTTTCTTCATCCCGTGCAGCACGTTCACCAACAGCATCAAATTCATCATCAAAATATGGTACTGTGGTTGAACGGCAATGAACATGAAACGGCGGTGCAGTCACACCAACCTTCCATTCAGACATAGGGAAATGCTTGCCATCCATACCCCGGCATATATCCGAAGTATGGGAATCCAGTGTTGCCACAATTTCAAACTGTTCAACATCCAGTTCAGTGAAGCAGTCCTTCTGTGCTGCGGAACTGAAAAAGGCTTCTTCTGTCATTACCAACCGCCCGGCGTTGGTCTTGGAAGTGTTCATCTTCCGGGCAATTTCATCAATGGCTTTCTGCGGGTCTTTTCCCAAGATGATGTTCTGTGTCAGGGTGTTGTTCAGTTCATTGACCAACTTCTGACGATTGCCCCATATCCTTTCACTGAAATTCTTGCCGTCAACCGCCCAAGGCTTATTGATGACCTTGCTGATCTGCTTGTCATCCAGTGCGGAAAAGTCCCAACCAACACCCACACCCTTCTGAATCTCATAGGCTGTGTGATAATAGCCGGACTTGTAAACATTCCGCATTGTGCTGTCAATGCTGTCAAGTTGGTTTCCAAACATGACTTCAATGCTCTGTTGGGTCTGTAACTTCAAGGCTTCAAGTCTGCTGATATGGAATCTTGCGGATGCGTTTTCAAGCTGCTTGACCCAAGTGCCGTTGATCGCATTTTCCTGACCGTACCTGATATAGTCCTGAATGTCCCATTTCAGTTCAGCAAGTTCCTTTGCCGTCAACATACGCTTTGCATCTGCAAGGGTTACCCCGTTGTTATCTGCAAAACGCTGATACCATGCAGCAATTTGACCTTCAAGGGTTTTCTGTGCCTGTCGGTACTGTTTTTCAATATCCGCATAACACTGAACCCCCTGTTGGTGTGCTGTCTGTTCAAGCAGTTCAAAACGCTTCTGCCAGTATTCACCGTTATTCATCTACTTCACCGCCCTGACTTCCCTGTGACGGGTCACCTTTATTGTCAGGGTCATCATTCTGTGTACCAAACGGGTCATACTGTGCAAGCATTTCTTTCTGTGCTTCTTCTTTCTGTTTTTTCAGGCGTTCCATTTCAAGTTGTGGGTCATCCACCCAAGGGTGCATACTGATGATAGTTTCATCAGAAATGATTCCTTGTGACTTCTGACAATTATCAATAATATCTGATTCATTCATCAGCATATCACGGTTGAATACCACATCAACCCCATTTTCTTCACCTTCAAAGTCACCCTGTCCAGTATTGGCAAGATGACAGTTAATGAACCAAAGCACATCATCCATTGTTGCCTGTGCTTCTGATTCCGTATCATTGGCATCTGTATCAATGTCAGAATACATTGACTGAATGTTCATCTGATTAGGATTGCCGGAAAGTCTGTCATCCTTGGCATCATAACCCATTGCATTTTCAATCAGTGCTTTCTTGAAGATTTCCACAATAATCTTGTAGTTGTCTGCATTGACCGTGATTTCAAGGGTTTCAACCCCGCCCTTGGTATCACCATCATATCTGACTTTTACTGCACCATAGGTTGCAAGGTTCTTTCTAAATTCACCCAAATTAGTACCGTCATAGTTCTTCAATACCAAAATGGTGTTCCTTGCATCCTCTTGCATATTGTTTTCAAAGTCTGACAGCATCACATTGATACCGTCCTGTAAGGACTTGACCCTTTTAATCAGCGGTGTTTCCTGTTCATTGGCTTTCAATGGAATCAAGGGAACACGCTGCCAGTTAAACATTTGCACGTTTCCGGCTGCATCCGTCATTGTAACGTGCGGGAAATCAGCGGTGTCATTGTTCACAACATCAGGTATTAGTTTTGAACCGTCCAGTATGAACAGGTGAACACCAGTCAGATCATACAATTCAACCTTTTCAATGTACTTCCGTTGTGTGCCGTCATAGGCAACTGACACATACAGTCTGATGAAGAAGTCCAGTTCAGTATGTTCAGAATCTTTCCAAAACGGCAAAATCTCATAAGCGGGGAAAAGCCTGAAAGCAAATTCACCCCGGTCATTGTAGTAAGGATATAGCCAAGCAATACCGCCATTGTATGCAGCTTTACCCGCACTCTTTAATGTTCGCATGAACTTCTTGTCAAATACCTTTTTCAGCAGTTCAACGTACTGTTCATTGTCACCGTTTAATGTGAACGGCTTGCCGAACAGGTAATTGGCTTTCTGATTCACCATTTTTGCATACTGGTTATCAACAATACGGTTGTTTGGTAAGTTCTCAACAACTTCAAGTTTGCCGTCCTCACCTATCATTGTACGTTTGCGGTGAATCACATCATGGTCACCGTCATAATACAGAAATCCCTTAATCTGCATCATCCTACGGGGTGAACATTTCCAAGCAAGGATTTCTTTTTCAAGAAATTCCAAGTCGGTCATGTGTGACTTTGCCCCTTCCAGTATGAAATTGCTAAGTTTTAGCGTTATCGCATCCACAAAGGAACTGAACACTGTTCAATTCACCCCTTTCATTGCATAATAAAATCAAAACCCCTGAAAACACTATGTTTCCAAGGGTATGTGTTACTAATTTGTTTCTAATATCTCAAAAAGTAGTTATACAGGTGTCATAGGCGGTCACCGATTGCAACCGCCCCGGAGTAAGCATTTGACAACCTTTTCCTACCGTCCAAAAAGAAACGGCTGCTGACACCGTGTATTCTACCCGGTAATTGCTTAATCAAAACTAAAGGCATCACCCTTTGCCATCTGTTCAATCGCATAACGCATTGCATCCATCAGGTGGTTGAAGTCATCAATAGGGCGGTTCAGTTTCTTGCCCGTCTTTGCATCCTTATCCCACTGATAGTTGCTAATCTCTGTGATGAAATTCACGCAACGGGGATGAATGATAATGTGATAGTCCTGTATGAAGTCAATGCCGTTGTTGATGCTGTCCTTGCCCTTCCTTGCTTTCCTGATTCCTTTCAGACCCAGTTCACGCAAGCGGTCAATGCTCTTTGGTTCGGCTGAATCGGCTGTGATCTTCTCTTTCACATATCCCATCCGCTGAACCTGTTCGGCAATGGCTTCATTACTCATGCCCGGCTGATACATTTCATCAAAGACCCAAATAGTCTTGCTTGACTGATCTATCAGACCACAAAACAGTGCTGACGGGTCATTTGTATAACCAAAATCAAGACCGAATACAGACTTGACCCCGGTAATCTTCTTGACTTCATCAACACTGAACGCCTTTTCTTCCCAATTTTCATAGACAAGACCGTCTACAATACCCCAATCACCAAGACCCGCTACTTTGTAACGCCTTGGGTTCTGCTTCTTCATGGTTTCAAAGACTTTCAAGTCTGCCTTATCCAACCATTCATTGCACTTGTAATTGGTGGTCATTGCAAGGGTTTCATCATCAGGGGTATCAAAAAACCGCTTCTTTATCCAGTGGTGTTCATTCCACGGGTTCAGTGTAAGGGTTATTTGCTTGAACAATCCTGAACCGTCAGGAACAGCACCACGGATTGATTCATCAAGCATATTGAAATCATCTTCTGAACTGATTTCATACGCTTCTTCAATCCACATCCAACACAAACAGCCAATATCAACGGTTATTGATGTTACTTTCAGGGGGTCATCCAGTCCCCTGAAATAAATCTTTTGACCTGTCGGTTTATAGGTCATTTCAAGTGGTGATTCTTTGATTTCCCAAAAGGCATCAACGCCAAGGCGGTGAATCGCCCACTTCAATTCTGTGAAACAGGAATCTTTCAGGGTTCTGAAAGTCTTTCTGACCACAAGGGTATTTGCCTGTGGGTACTTCATCATATTGGTGATGTACCAAAGGGCAGTTGTTTTCGATTTCTTGGATGCACGGCTGCCCTTACATACCCTATATCTACCTTTCCAACGCCAAAAAGTACCGTAACCCTTACCAACCAGTTCAGGCAACTGTACTTTCTTCTTGCCGGACTTAGTAACCTTGTAATCTTCCGGGTACAGGATAAACTTCTGATACCCAAAAACATACTGTGAAGAAATGCGGTTCTTTACCATAGGCAATCACCGCCTAATCTTCAAGGGCATCTTCACCTGTGATAACAATAGGCTGCGTGATGTTCACATCCAGTTTGTCATTCCACATACCCAAGTGTTTACCAAGTAATTCAAGTGCTTTCAGTTTTGGTGAAATCTTGACTTCCCTTTCAACACTTGACCCGGTTTCTGATTCAGACTGTTTGTACTTCACGGATTCAATGCAAGCAAGGTCATCTTCTGATGCACCGTCTTTTATTCTTCCGTGACTGTCAACAAGGTCTGTCATCTTCACAAAAGCAATGCGGGCAAGTTCTAAAACAACCCTGTCCTGATTGATTCCTGTTCTTTTGCTGCGTTCTGCCATTGCAACACTAATTGCCTGTTGAACCTTGACATTTGCCAACATCCTTGAACCTTGCTGATCTGCTGTTTTTGCCGAATAACCCGCACGAATGGCTGCTTGTGTTGCATTAAGGTCAATTAGGTATTCATCAACAAAACGCTGCTGTTTTTCAGTTAATTTTGCCGTTTTTGCCATTCAACAACACCCCTTTCATGTATTTTTGCAATAAAAAATCCCTGAAACAGAAACATTTCAGGGTGCAAATATCGGCATAAACAAAAAGGAACTGTGAAAAAACAACCGCTTCTTCACAATTCCCATCTTGTCAAGATACACTGTATCATTAGAATCAAGAATACACAATATACTTGAAACAACAAAATCTATCATAAAACGCTTTTTTTGTTGTTTCAAGTGACAGTAAGTACACATTAAGTCAAGTAATGCAGATTATCATAGATTTCTTCAAACCTTGTCAGTGCTGCACTATGAAGATTTCTGACATACTGATATGACATACCCATTTCACCTGATGCAACTTTCAGGGTCTTGAACTGAACATACACTTTGAATAATACCTGTGAATACCTTGCATCATGTAAACCCCTTATCTGCTTGATGATCTGTTCCTTGGCATCTGAAAAACTGTCAATTTCCCTGTTTATCTGTTCATTGAAATCAACATAGTTCGTGACCTGTCTGCATAAACTGTCACCTGTTGGACTTGTCTGCACTCTTTCAGCAGAATAATCAATACCGCCTGTACTGCAAGCATTGGTTTTCATATCTTCAAGGCGTTCTAAGTCCTGATTGATATTAGTATCAAGTTCCTGTAACTGTGTCAAATACTGCCGTGCAGTCAATTTTTTATTATTCATCACTTTCACCTATCCTTTCTTGGTTACAGTTACGCTTGTGGTTACGGTTAAAATCACTCTTAAATCACCTTGAAAGCCTTTATTTTCAAGGTGGTTACGGTTAGTTACGGTTACGGTTAAACCCTTATACTCTATATTTTTACTTTTTATAAGTACATAGAATATAAATAAAATAAATATATTAAGAAAATCACATTTAACAGTAACCAACCGTAACCGCCAGTATTTACAAGGGTTTCAACCGTAACCGCCAACCGTAACCAACCGTAACTTTGCGTAACTATTTCATAATTGCACCAACTTTTTCATAAACAACATCAGTCACAACCATTTTTCCAAAGTCACCACTTCCAAAAACAGGTGATGCAATGAAGCTGATTCCCGCTGCAAATACACCCCACAACAACTGATTTATGTACTGGTGTGCAAGTTCATAAACTTCATTACCCATGATCTGACCCGCAAATTCTTCTTCCACAAGCGGGAAAATGTCATCATTCATTGATACTGTGTCCTGTTTCTCAAATAATTCTAAAAGTTTATTTTCCATTCTGTTCACCCTTAACCTTTCATCATTGCCCGGAACTCATACCAAGCATATTTGATATACAATTTGCAGTTACACCAGTGCTGCACCCGTCTGATTTTCTTCTGTTTCTTCCGGGTGATCTTCCGTCTGTGTTCTTCTCCCCACTGTCTGCACCATTCATACTGTGCATCATCTTCCAGTTTGCTGTGCATTTTCTTCACCCCTTTCCTGTTTTTCTTTGTACCCCATACACTTCATAAAGCGTTCAGGGCGGTTGCAGCTTTCATAATACTGACAGGTAACACATACATTTTCTGTCATTCTGAACACCTTCCTTTCACCAATCAAACGCCCAACAGATAATAAGAAACACTGTAATGACACTTACAAAACAAAGTATGTTTTTCCATTCATACTTGAATACTGTGTATATTAGAAATATGACAAGGGCGGTCATTAGTAGTATTGTGATTATTCTGATGAATTTCTTTATTTTTTCAATCATCTGTAAACCCTTCCCGTCTTGGTATCTTTCACCTGAACACGTTCAGTCAGTTCAAACCCCGCACCTTTGATGATGTACTTCAAAACCTTAATCAGATCATAGGCTCGTTTGTCTACTGCTTCACATTCAATCTGTTCACGTTCTTCCTTTGCTACTCTACCAACTGCAATAGTTGCCGTTGGGTCTGCATAACCTTCAATATTCCTTCCACCTTTCACTAACTGATACCTTCCTTTCTTATCAAACAAAATGGGAATAATTCCCAAAACTTCCACCTTGATTTCATACCTTCTTCCGATAAGTATTTTTGTGGATATACTTGACATTTAATTGTAAATGCGATTCCAAACAATATCCTTTTTGTTTTCCTTGGTATTGTAACTTTAGGTACAGAGAACGGATAATTTTTGATTATAAAATCAGAAATTAACACCGCTGCAATGTTACAAATTAAATTTTCTAACACATTCAGGCACCTTCCTTTCTGCTTTTGAAAATACGCCTTGTCTGACCGTTCAACTTCACAACTGAAATTTCCAAGTCAAGGCGTTTATTGATCTGCTTGCTGAATACGATATTTGACATTGGCTGCATACTGTTGTCTGCACAAAATACCTGATACCGCTTGTAAACCTCATTGGTTGGTTCATTTTCTATCATGTCAACCCCGGTGTCATTGATAAATGCAAGGATAGGATTGTTTTCTTCTTCATACTCTGTCAACTGGTTCTGGACTTTATCTGACTTTGTAAATTCATCATTGATGATGATTCTTTTCAGACCTTCCACGCCAAGCCTGATTAAATATTCAACACTGTCCTGTTGAATCAGTTTGTACTTGATGAACGGGTCATAATCAGGGTCATCCTTGCTAAATGAAGCGTTGAACGGGATGATGACCAAACGCCGAAGCACCGCCCCAGTCTTGTCCTTCATCCTTGGTATGTCATTTGCACTGAATAACAGTTTGATGAACGGATTGAACTCAAAAGGGTCTTGTCCTTTACGCTCTGCCTTGATTCTGTTACCAGTTACCACCTTCTTGAATGTGGCAACCTGTGAACCTTGCAGAAAGTCATCACCAATATCATCACCGATATTTGCCAACTTCCCAAACATCATTGAAGTGCTGAACCTGTCCCCAAGTTCTTTCAGGTCAAGTGCTGATATGTTTCTTTCACCAAGGATTGCTTTGACACAATCCAAAAATGTACTTTTTCCGTTGGACTTGTCACCAGTCAGAATGAACGCCTTGCCTAACTCATTACGCCTGTAAAAGCAGTAACCAATACATTCTTCCAATAATGCCCTGATCGCAGCATCACCACACGCTAATTTGTTCAGGGTGTTGTCTGCAAGTTCACTGTAAGCATCCGGGTCATAGTTCCACGGGATTTTATTTGTAATAACAATGTCCGTGCTGAATGGTTTCAGTTCCCCGGTCACAATGTCATAGATACCATTATTGAAAGCAATCAAGTTTGCATCTGACTGTACCTTTTCATCAACAATCAGTTCCATATAATCAAGCACTTCCCGGCGTTGCATCTTTTTCAAGTTTGGAATATGCTGAATCATGTTTGATTCAATTTCCTTGTACCCATTGGAATACACACCGTCTTTGTATATGTGCAACTGTCCGTTGATTTTGATAACGTGTGCCTGATTCTTCATAAATGTGGCAAACTTATCAAACAGGAATGTGCTGCCAAGGAAAAAAACAGGCTTTTGAAACGCTTCATCACGCAAGATCACTTCCAGTTCATCATCACCAAGCGACTGTTTCAGAACAAACTTGTTCAAGATGCGGATGCACTCACGGGTTTCTTCAACCGTAAAGTCATTTGCAGTCAGGGTCAGAATATAATTGAACAACGCCTGATTCCTACCGTCCCCGGCATCCATATCAATGAAGTCAGCGGTTGCCTTGACCGGGAACAACCACTTAGGTACTTCCTGATATTGCTCACCTTCTTCAATGTCCCATTCACAAAAGCGTTCTTCACCGTCAATTTTGATGACTTCATAAGACAACTTACTGCCGACTTTTATATCAGCAGTAAGACCAACCGCCAACTGAATATGTGTCCTGTTCCTTGTGATGCTGTGATTCTTGAACAAGAAGTGTTTGCCCCTACTGGTACAAAGGACTTTACAGTCAAGTTGCAGTTCTTCCACAATGTTCATCAGAATTTCAGATTGGTCAGAATCATCAATGTCGATAAGGATAGTGTCATCAGCCAAAACCCCGCCGAACCCGTTCAGGTTCTTCACTTCATCATAGGTTTTCCATGTGGTTCTGTTTTTCAGTTTTTCAATGCTTGCCTTGCCTTTGGTTTCAACATAACCTTTGTATAGTGGCATTTTTTATCACCATCCTTTAAGTGATTTCTTGCATCACTTTTTTATAAAATTCCTTGTTTCTGACATTGCAGTCAAAAGCCTTTTGCCTTTTCCATAACCATGTTTTCAAGTTCCTAAGTTCTTCATTCTGTTCCTTCAAAGTTGTCCTTGGTTCTTTTAGGCGTTCCCTGTACTTTTTTACATCAGCATTGCGATCCTTCCAAACTTTTGTGTTCTTCCTGTGTGAATCCCGGAGAAGCTGCGAGTTTTTAACACCCGTCTGAATCTGTGAAATACGGTGCTTTGTCTGCCTGATCTGCTGTTCTGCATACTTGACCTTTTGCGTGTACCCTTCAATGTAAATACTGTGTTCCTTCTGAACTTGTTCAAACTGTTCAGTCTGTTCCTGAATAAATTCTTTCATCTGCTGTTCACATTCAGGTGTGAAACTGCTTCTGATAACTTTCAGCAGTTTCCTGACCTTGGCAATTCTGCGTTCTGAAAGAAATTCTTCAAGATGAACTGTCATTGAACCATTTTCATATCTAATTTCTAAATCCATGAAAACCTTCCTTCCCGGTGTTACGCTACAACACCAAATTGTTTCAAGCGTTTCTTTGCTAAATCTATGTACCACTGCCTATCAAGTTCAGGCGGTGTTTTTACCCCAACAACCGAATCATTGAAAATGAAACAGTGGTCAGGTGTATTACCGAATTTTTCACCCTTGGTTTTCACCTGTTTACGTTTCAGCAATCTTCCATGCTGCTGATCGTTAGATGCAAACACCCTGTATGACTTATATGTGTATTTGTCCTTGTCAGGGTATTCATACACCGTCTTGATTGTTCTTTTGCCTATATGACTGACAAGCGGTGTGCAATGCTCATGTTCCACCCAATCATACTTGTCTGATAACTTGACGATCTTCTGAAACATAATCAGGTCATCACACTGATTGATGGTCTGTTCAACCGGGGTTTTCTTAACCATGTAGTCAACCAGTGCTTTATTCAGGATTGGCAGATCATTGTCAACCGCTGAAAGTTCCTTCACATAAGCACCGATTCTTTCAACACCGCCGTCAATACCAACCCAAAGGTAATTGTTCACATCCTTCTGATAGATTTCACTAATGTTATCCAGTTCA
>OKRR01000940.1_pt1 | contig 29583 bp, 24 predicted proteins | sample 1601211 | NCBI WGS metagenome assembly OKRR01 (sample SAMEA3541525, study PRJEB24748) | human gut metagenome | biome: human gut; feature: human-associated habitat; material: faeces | place: China | collected 2012
TTAAAATCCTGCGGGACTAATCTCCCGTGCCGGTTCGATTCCGGCCTGCGGCATTTACGTGAAAAGGTATTTCTGTATTTACAGAGATACCTTTTTTTGTTACGCTCTATAAAGAAGATAAGAAATGAAAACAGAATAGCAAATAGGAGAAGAAAACATGATCAGAAAAGCAAGACATGAATTGGTCCTTTATTATAATCCGGAAGTCTCATCCAAGGTGATGAAATTAAAAGGTGTTCTGGTACGCATGGGAGTGCGTATCCGTAATGTGGCACCGGAGCAGGTGCTTCAACAGGTGGGAACGCTTGCCGGGATTTCAGGTTATGAGCGCACAGAGAATGGGTACGTGCCGGAAACAGAGCTTCCGGCTATTCCGGATGAGATGCTGGTGATGCATGGCTTTACCGGCCGCAGGATCGATGAGCTTTTACTTGGGCTGCGAAAAGCGGGAGTGCCGAAGGTGGAACTGAAGGCTGTTGTGACAGAAAGTAATGCCGGCTGGACTTTTTATCATCTGTATGAAGAAATCAAAGAAGAGCATGAGCGTATGAAGCAGAGAGAAGATGAACAGGGAAAGGCATAACATGGGAAAGTGTGACTGGGAAGGACATAAGCAGAACATGACGGAAGGAAACAGAGCAGAAGAACCAGAAAATGTGAGACAGAAAGATAGAAGGAGCATTATAAGACAGGCTGTGCTTGCTCTTCTTCTATGCGGTGTGGCAGCTCTGGTGGCCTGTGCGCCTGTTAAAGAACCCGAACGGAAGGAAAAGACAGTTCTGCGGCTCTGGCATTATTGGGACCGGGAAGAATCCAGGCAGTGTCTGGCAAAACTGGTTCAGAAATTCAATGACACGCATCAGGACACTGAAATTCAGATCAACTATATTGCAGATGAGGATTTTAAGAAACGTCTGGTTCTGGCAGCTGCCGATGGGGAACAGCCGGATCTGGCCATTGTAGATTCTTCCGATATCCAGTACTATGATAAAGCTGGAATCCTTAAGGATCTGTCATCAGAAATGAAAGCAGAGAACTATCTTTCCAGGGCGCTTATCAGCTGCCGCACGAAGGATGGCCGTCTGGTTGGGCTGCCATTGGGTCTCAACTGCCTGATATTTTATTACAATAAAGATATTTTGAAGCAGGCTGGAGTCGGAGTGCCCACAACGCTGGAGGAGTTTGTGACAGCTGCGGAAGCGGTTACCTCAGACCAGGTGTCCGGCTGCGCATTTCCGGCATTGCAGAGTGAGGAGAGCAGTTTCTGTTTTTTGCCTATTCTCTGGAATTATGGCGGAAGCCTGGCACAGATCGATTCTCTAGCAGGCAGACAGGCCTTTGGATTTTTAAAGCAGCTGGCGGAGAACAGGGCCCTCAGTGAGGATAATGTGAATATGACAATTTCGGATATTGCGTGGGAGTTTGCAAACGGAAATATTGCCATGGCATTTATGACATCCGGTTACGAGAATGAGATCCGGAAAGAAAATCCGGATTTGCATTTTGCCACGACAAAGCTGCCGTGTGGAGAAAATTCCGTTACGATCAGCGGAGGCGAAGTACTCACAGTGACCTGTGAGGAGCACGAAAAAGCAGCAAGAGAGTTTGTAAGGTTTATGGAACAGCCAGAGCAGACAGAGTTATATCTGGACAGTGCAGGATATCTGGCAGCCCGCAGGGATCTTTTAAAAAAGCAGGTCCAGACCGATCCGGCAAAGAAGGCTTACTGGAGTTATCTGAAGCAGGCGAAGCTTAGGGAAATAGAGCCCTACTGGCCTTCCCTGTCCATGGAAGTCGCGGAGAGCATTAACCGGGTCATTTTGGGCGAAGATACCCAGGATGAGTTAGAGCAGCTTTCAGAGCGTATCAGCCGCATCAGGAGGGCGAAATATGAAAAAGAATAGAAGCCTCCGGTCTATGATTTTTTTCCTGGCTGTAGTGTTGATTATTCCAATTCTGTGCTTTACGCTTTATCTACAGGTGCAGACCTGGATGACGATGAAGCATAATCTGCAGAGGGAGCTGGAAGGAGAACTGAATACTGCCAATCACACGCTGGAGATGGTCATAGATAAGTATGATATGGTGCTTTACGATTTCTGTACGGATGATGAGATCATAAAGCTGGTGGAGCAGATCAATGAGTCAGAAAAGCCTTCGGATGCGGTAAAATATCAGATCCGCCGCAACCTGGTCCATATCTGCAACCGGAATGTCGGAGTGGAGGGGATTACCCTGATCACGGAATCCGGTACGGTCTGTTTTTATGATAAGGAAGCATCCTCCTTTGTCTCCACAAAATGGGCAAACAAGATTCCGAAGGTTGATATGCAGGATCAGATGGCTGTGTATCAGGGAAGCTCTTATGTGCTTGGAACAGAAAGCCAGCCGGTTCATATGCTTCAGCTGACCAGGCGTCTGGCAGATTACAGAAACATCAACCGTCAGATCGGTATAGTGGTTCTCAGTGTAAATCAATCTGTGCTGTGGGATGATATCCAGGTCAGTGACAAATCTACAGTTTATATCTGTGAATCAGACCAGATTATCGCGGCGGCGGACCCTGACCAGATCGGAAAAAGTATTGCTGTAAAGTCGCAGCGCGGTTATCGTGTGCTGAAGACAAAGAATGATAAAACAGGCTGGAATGTATACCATTTTTATTCTAAGGTACAGTATGACCAGCAGATCAAGGCTAATATCTGCATAGGTCTGGGATCGATGGTGGCTCTGATGCTGTTGTCAACGGTGCTGCTTACATTTATGATGAGGCCGGTGCTGGATCTGGTGGGACAGCTGGTGTATGCCATGTCGGAAATTGAAAACGGTAATTTTGATGTTCAGATACCCAGTGTAGAGCATCCGACCAACGAAGTGGAACGTATTGTGGCCGGTTTTAATGAGATGTCCGGTCAGTTAAAGCAGCTGGTCGAGAAGGTAAAGCAGTCTACAGTGGATCAGAAAAACGCAGAGCTTCAGGCTATGGAGGCCCAGATTGATCCGCATTTTCTGTATAATACACTGGATACCATCAACTGGAAGGCGCTGGAGCACGATGATTTTGAGGTCAGCAATATGGTGGGGGCGCTGGCGGATATCCTGCGCTATTCCATCCGCAATCCGGGGGATATGGTGAGCATCGGGCAGGAGCTTTCCTGGCTGGAACGTTACACGATGCTGCAGAAGGAAAAGCTGGACCAGCCGCTCATGATAAAAACAGAAGTGCCGGAGAAACTGATGGGGTACCGGATCCACAAGCTGCTTTTGCAGCCTTTTGTTGAAAATGCCATCAATCATGGATTTCGGCGGATGACAAAGCCATGCTGCATTGAGATAACCATGAAGCTTTTCGGTGCGCAGCTTTATATCCGGATCCGTGATAACGGCTGCGGCCTGCCGCAAGAGCTTGTAAATGAGCTGAATAATAAAAACAGCAGTGATGGAAATCATGTAGGTGTGGCGAATGTAAGAAAGCGGCTGGAGCTCTATTATGGGGAAGAGCATGAGATGTATTTTGAGAGCCGGGAAGGAGAAGGAACCAGTGTGCATCTGTTTATCTGCGCAGAAGGGGGGAGACGAGCAGAATGAAGATTATCATAGTGGAGGATGAAAAATCGATCCGGAATGGTCTGGTAAAAATGCTGCCGAAATTGGATCCGGAATATGAGGTCATTGGTTCAGCCAAGGATGGATCGGAAGGATACCAGCGTATCCTGGCTGAACAGCCGGATCTTGTGATCATGGATATTGAAATGCCGGAGATGGACGGCCTGACTATGCTGGAAAAGCTGAGAAAAGAAGGGTTTACAGGGAAAGCTGTGGTACTGACGGCTTATTCCGATTTTTCCTATGCGAAGCGGGCCATTGAGCTAGGCATTGAAAACTACCTGTTAAAGCCGATCAAGCTTGAGGAACTGAAAAAAACGCTGGAGACTGCCAGTGCCTCCTTAAGGCAGGAAGCAGATACACGCAAGATTCAGGAAAAGCTGTTGTCACTGGAACAGATCTTTCGTTCAGCACTTCTGGCGGAGCTTATCGTGGATGAGGAACTGGAGGTCTATGCAGAAACTACCTACGGCATTGACAGCCACGGTACCTTTGCCATTCTGACGGCATATTTAAGTGACTACTATGATGACTATTATGAGCCTGCAGAGCGGTTTCTGGAGCCGTATCTGACAGCAGGAAGCGAGTATTCCGTCTGTATGCTGACTACAGTACACCACAGATCCATCGTGATAGTCTTTTATAATATGAAGGATCCGGAAAAAATCCGCAGCTGGTGCGAAAAGCTGGTGATCCCATCGGCCTACAGCAATCTGAAGCACCCGCCGATCTTTGGCTGGACAGTCTGCCAGGGCCTGACGGAGTTTGCCTCTGCTCTTGAGAGGATGGAGCAGGTCCGTATGTGGAAGCTTTGCTTTCCGGAAGGAAAGCTGATGACGGAAAAACAGATCAGTGCCGTCCAGACAGTGCCGCTCAAATATTCCCTGGATCTGGAGTCTCAGTTAAAGCAGGCGGTGGTGAAGCGGGACCGGGCTGCCTATGACCGCACACTGGAGCAGATCATGGCATACTGTGTAGAGGAACCGCATCACCCGGATGAGATCCGCGAAGCCTGGGCGAGGCTTGTGGTGGCTATGATCGCAGTCGCGGATTCCATGGGCCGGGTGACAGATCACATTTCCATGCGTCATATTGTGGGGGAACTATCTCAGGCAATTTCCTGGCAGCGTATCCGTGAGCTGATGCAAAACTTTTATGATGCGATTACCGGCGGACAGGATCAGCCGGAGAGCGTCAGCCTGCTGGTAAAGCGTGCCCTGTCCATGATCGAGACCTATTACAGCCAGGGCATCACGCTGGAGGAGCTGGCAGAGCGGCTGTGTGTGACCGATGAGTATTTAAGCACGCTGATCAAAAAAGAAACCGGCATATCCTTTACGGAGACCGTGCGGAAAATGCGCATCGAGCGCATCAAGGAGCTGCTTTTGCATTCCAGCCTGAAATTAAACCAGATCGCGGAAATGGTAGGCTATTCCGATCCAAAGTACATGAGTAAGGTATTTAAGGAAGAAGTGGGCATGCTTCCGGCACAGTTTCGGAAACAGAATCATTGACAAAGGAATAACACCTTAAATAGTTACTCCTTTTTAAAAAATTTCCTCTTTGCATTTCTGACGAAAATGGTAGAATAATGTCAACATGAAAAACAAGACATTATATTCATTGACTATATTTGATTTTATTCAATTTTAGAAGGAGTGACCATTATGAGAGAGATGAATCTGACTTTCCGTAATCCGGATGAGGTACTTGATTTTGTTAAGACTGTAGAGCAGTATCCGTTTGACATGGATCTTTGCCGCGGCAGTGTTGTCGTTGACGCGAAATCCTTACTTGGTATCATGAATCTGGGCTTCAACCAGACCGTGAGCTTAAAAATCTACAGCAACGACTGCAATGAGCTTTTCCAGAACATCGAAAAGTACAAAGCAGCATAACCCAGCAGATTTTCAATTTATTTGTTCCCCCATACCAGACAGAATAGCTTCGGCTGTTCTGTCTTTCATTTTATAAAAAATTGTGATAGAATCCATATAATTATTATTTATAAAGAAGAAAGACAAGGAGAGAACGATGTACAAGATTGTTTCGCGGTTACTCATTTACGGTGATATGCCGAAGGATACCATTCTGATGGAACTGGCCGACATCATCCGGAAGACAGACGACAAGAGCCAGACCAAGGAGGAACTGGTTACCAGAACCTTTACCCAGATCAAGCACCTGCTTCAGGTGGCGACAGATTATGCTTTTGATAAAAACCTGTGGCAGAATTATCTGACCTTTCTGCTGATTACCAATGAAAATCCCTTCAGCATCACCTGTGAGAAGGTGGGCGCGAATGAAGGAAGCGTCAATTATTTTGCGAAAAGTGATTTCAAGGCATTTATGGAGCTGTTCCATTATGATTTCAGCGCGCTGGAGGAGTACCTGGGCATTGACTGCTTTACCCGCCTGTCAAACTATAAGGCCATTGGCAAGAAGGAACTGATGTACAATAAGAACGTCAGCGAGAAGGTACGGATGTTAAGCGAAAAGCTGGCGGCAGCAGCAGATGAGAATGAATTCTTTGATGCGGTGACTGGTTTTTACAAGGCGTATGGCGTCGGCATGTTCGGCCTCAACAAGGCATTCCGCATCCAGTCCAGAGAGGATGGCGGCGTGAACTTCTGTGCCATCAACAATATGGATGCTGTCATGCTGGATGACCTGATCGGCTATGAGATCCAGAAGAAAAAGCTGGTTGACAATACCCTGGCCTTCGTAGAGGGGAAAAAGGCAAACAACGTGCTGCTGTTCGGTGACAGCGGTACCGGCAAGTCAACCAGTATCAAAGCAATTGTCAATGAGTTTTACGATCAGGGACTGCGCATGATCGAGATTTACAAGCACCAGTTCAAGGATCTCTCTGCTGTCATCGCCCAGATCAAGAACCGCAATTACCGTTTCATCATTTATATGGATGATCTGTCCTTCGAGGAATTTGAAATCGAGTACAAGTTCTTAAAGGCAGTGATTGAGGGCGGCGTGGAGACCAAGCCGGACAACATCCTGATCTATGCAACCTCCAACCGCAGACATCTTATTAAGGAAAACTGGAGCGACCGCGACGATGTGGAGAGCCAGAACGGCATGCACCGTTCCGATACCATGGAGGAGAAGCTGTCCCTGGTAAACCGTTTCGGCGTGACCATCAATTACTCCAAGCCATCCCAGAAGGAGTACTTCAATATCGTGGTAGAGCTGGCGCACAGGGCAGGTCTTACCATATCGGATGACGAACTTCGCGCGGAAGCCAACAAATGGGAGTTAAGCCATGGCGGAATTTCCGGACGTACCGCGCAGCAGTTTATCAATTATCTGCTGGGAACGGTATAAAAGCATGCTGTCATAAATGGAATACATGGCCGGAGAATGGCGTATTTAAGCCATTTTTCGGCCATCTGCAAAATTTGCAAAAATTTTTGCGAAAAAGTTTTTAAAAAGTGTTGACAAAACGGCAAACCTGCGGTATCATATACATCGTTGCAGCGAACAAGAGCTCAACAAACTAAATAATATGTGTGCGTAGCTCAGCTGGATAGAGCACTTGGCTACGGACCAAGGTGTCGGGAGTTCGAATCTTCTCGCGCACGTATTGAAAGGCATTCTCATAAGAGAATGCCTTTTTCCTTTTATAAATTCTATTTTTCTGCGGCTTTCTGTCTTCGGTAAAGCGTTGTCCGGTGGATTCCAAGAGCCTGTGCTGCTTCGCTGAGCTTTCCGTTGTGGCGGGCAATCACGTGTGCAGTTGTATTCGTAATTGCCCCGATCATTACCGTAGCTTTAATGCTTCTGATCATCGTGGCAACCGGTCAGACTTATCTCCCGGTATAAGCTGCATGCAGATCCAGACACCCTTTTGCGACAGAACCGCAGAAGGGTGTTCTGTTTTCCAGGAATCTATGTAATCTGAAAGGAGAATCAGTATGAGCTTTAAGTATATTTTATTGGAGAAAAAAGACGGGATCGCAACCATCACATTTCACCGTCCGGAGGCGTTGAATGCGCTCAATAGTGAGGTGCTGGCAGATCTTGACGCTGTAGTAGACGATGTGATCGCAGATGATGAGGTTCGTGTGGTCGTCTTTACCGGAGAGGGCAAGTCTTTTATTGCCGGTGCGGACATTAAGGAGATGGACGGAGACACGGCGCTGGAGGCAATTCGCTATTCCAGAAAGGGATCTGCCGTATTCCGTAAGATTGAACTGATGGATAAGCCAACCATTGCGGCCGTGAATGGCTATGCTTTTGGAGGAGGCTTTGAGTTCGTTCTTTGCACGGATATCCGCTTTGCCTGCAGCAAGGCGAAATTCCGTCTTCCGGAGGTAACCCTTGGTATTGTTCCGGGATTCAATGGTACACAGCGTCTTCCGAAATGCATTGGCATGAACAAGGCAAAAGAAATTCTGTTTACCGGCAAAATGCTGACAGCTGCAGATGCGCTGGAGCTTGGGATCCTGAATCATGTAACGGAACCGGAACAGCTGATGGATGAGGTCTATGCGATGGCAGGCCAGATCGCGGATAATTCCGCATCGGCTATCTCCCTGGTGAAGGCGGCAGTCAACGCCGGGTCCGATATGGATATCGATATCGGAAAGAATATTGAGCTTGGCTATATGGCCGCATGCTTCGGTACACCGGACCAGATTGAGGGCTTTGCTTCCTTTAAGGAGAAGAGAGCAGCAAAGTTCCGCTAATGATGTGATGACAGAATAGGAAAAGTGTGCTCATACCTCCTTCGTTTCTGTCCGTTATTCCGGGTTGCTAAAAAAACGGAATTCCTTTATAATTGTGGTAGAAATGACAGAATATTTGCCTATATGAACCTGAAACCAGGAAAATAAGCAAGAGGGGAAGGCGAATTATGATACCACAGGAAACCATGAGCAGCGACGAAATTTATGAGGAGCTGTGTAATAAAATAGAGAAACTGGTCTATCTGCCGGGAGACAAGATCAGTGAAAATGAGCTTTGCAGGCAGTACGGAGTCTCCCGCCACATCATCCGGACTGTCATCAGCCGGTTAAAGGAGCGTATGCTTCTGACCGTGTATCCGCAGAGAGGTACGTTTGTAAGTCTGATCGACATGAAGAGCGTGGAGCTGATCCTGTTTATCCGGGAGTCGGTGGAGCAGGAGGCAATCCGTCTGCTGCAGTTTGAAAAGCAGGAGGTCCGTGACCGGATGAGCGAAGCCATGAAGGCCTGTATCGAGCGCCAGAGAACAGCCATTTCTGAGAATATCGACATGGATGCGTTCTATCTCCTGGACAATGAATTTCACGGCTGTCTTCTGGAAGCTGTTGGAAAGAAGGATGTCATGGAAATCATCCGGGAGGATTATATCCATTTCCGGCGCTGGAGAAACTTCTATGTAGTCAGGAGCGGAAGGCAGAGAGAAATCATAGAGGAGCACACTGCGCTGATGCATGCTCTGGTAAAGAATGAAACCAAGGAGGCCCATGAGATCCTGCACATGCATCTGAATACCGAAAACCGTCTGCGCCATATCCGCGAGAAAGTGTCACCGGAATATTTTATCTACCACTAAAATAGACAAAAGCGGAAAATGAAAATCAGCAGTATTGCCGAAAGTTCGGAAATCTGAAAATAATGTTTGCAAATGAATCGGAAAGGTGTTAAGTTATTAACAGAAAAAAACTTGTCGACAAGTACGCAAGAAAAAAGCGCAGCATGAAAGCCGCGCTTTTTCTGCGGCGAAAGAATGCTTGAACAGAGGAGTTGTTTGTTATGAGGCTGATTAAAAAGACCATTGCGGAATGTCTCAGAAGCCGGGTCAGGGAAAGCGCGGACCGCATTGCGCTGGAGGCAGATAAGCAGCAGTATACCTGGAGAGATATTGACACGCTCAGTGACTATATGGTAGGAAGAATGCTTTCCTGCGGAATAAAAAAGGGTACGCACGTTGCCATCTGGAGCACGAATTCCCCAAACTGGATCATTGTATTTCTGGCCCTGAGCAAAATTGGCGCGGTTCCTGTGCTTCTGAATACCTGCTACAGTACAGAAGAGCTGGAGAAGGTGATCCGCTATGCAGATGCAGAGTTTGTCTATTACGGGGAGGGCTACAAAAAGCTGGTATATGAGGATATGGTGGCACACCTTTCCGTGAAGCTGGAGGGGACTGTAAAGCGCTGGATCTATATTGGCCGCGATACAGAAAGACACTGGATGACAGAGAAGAGCTTTGTGTTTGCTGAGCGCATGAAAAAGGCAACGAAGGAGATCGGAGGATATATCCGGCAGGTAAAACCGGAGGATACGGCGGCTATTCTCTTTACCTCAGGAACTACGGCTATGCCGAAGGGGGTTATGCTGAGCCACTACAACCTGGTCAACAGCGCGTTGGAGCTGTGCAGCCATATGGGGTGGGCGGCAGAAGATAAAATGCTGATCGCAGTGCCGCTGTTTCACTGCTTTGGCCTGACTGCAAGCCTTCTGGCCAGTATCCATGCGGGATGCTGTATGCATACGATCGAATACTACAAGACCCTGACTGTGTTAAAGACTGTGCAGGAACATCGCTGCACGCTGTTAAACGGAGTGCCGTCCATGTTTCTGGCTATCATCCGCAATCCGGTCCATACGGAATACGATCTGAGCAGCTTAAGAAACGGAATTATTGCCGGATCCCCGGTCAGTGAAGAAGAATATTATGCGATCCGCCGGGAAATTCCGGGACTAATCCTCCATGCTTCCTATGGACAGACAGAAACGTCACCATGCGTCAGCATCAGTGATGCGGCGGATTCGGAAAAGGAACGTGCCACAACGGCAGGACGGGTGCTGCGTCACTGCGAGGTCCGTATTGCCGGGCCGGATGGAAGCTGGCTTTCATCCGATCAGGACGGAGAAATCTGTGTGCGCGGTTATAATGTCATGCAGGGATATTACCGGCTTCCGGAGGAAACGGCAAAGGTGATCGATGCGGAAGGATGGCTGCATACGGGAGACCTGGGACACCTGGACGCGCGGAATTTTCTGTATATTACAGGCCGGATGAAGGAAATGATCATCCGCGGGGGAGAAAACATTTCTCCGCGTGAGATTGAACAGGTGGTGCAGAGCTATCCGGGAATCCGGGAGGTAAAGGTGATCGGACTGCCGGCTGAGGTTCTGCAGGAGATGATCGTGGTATGTATCATTCCGGAGGAGGGACTTACTATCAGCAATGCCGGCCTCATGACTCATATGGAAAACCATCTGGCTTATTACAAGCTGCCGGCCCATATCGTACGCATGGACTCATTTCCGATGAATGCCAGCGGAAAGGTTATTCTGGGAGAATTAAAAAAGCAGGCGGCAGAAATTATCCGCACAAATCCGGAGATCACCAGCACGGAGCCGCTGAGGACCCGTTAAAGTGTAGCGAAAGCTTATTCAGCACAGAAGCCCTAATAAAGTGCACAAAAATGGATGAGCAAATTCGTTAAAATAGGGGAAAATGCCGCGCTTATACATGTAACTATAGACATGTCATAACCGATGTGTTATAATTTGAATATATGTTAGAGAAATAACAAACAAAACAAACAAAGCAGTTCCAAAAGGAGGCAAATCATGATTCTTTCTGCGAAATATGAGTTAATGAGAAAGAACTTCCGTAACTTTGCGGAGACGGAGTTTACGACCGAGATTCAGGAAAAGCTGGATAAAGAGGGCGGATTTGATACAGAAATGTATAAGAAAATGGCCAGATATGGTTTTCCAGGCATTAAGATTCCGGTAAAATACGGCGGTCAGGGTGGTGACAGCCTGGCATATGTTCTGATGAATGAAGAATTTGCCAGAATATGTCCGGTTCTTGCTATCTATGCAAATACGTCCAACTCTCTTGGCGGAGGTCCTCTTCTTGCCTGCGGCAATGAGGAACAGCTTCAGAAATATCTGGTCCCGGTGGCAAAGGGTGAGAAGCACATCTGCTTTGCGCTGACTGAGCCGGGGGCAGGCTCCGATGCTGGCAGCATGACCACAAGAGCGGTTGAGGACGGTGACTACTATGTGCTGAACGGACGTAAGTGCTTCATCTCCGGCGCACCGATCGCAGATTACGCTGTTGTCTTTGCAAAGACAGATCTGACCCAGAAGGGAGCAAAGGGTATCTCCATTTTCCTGGTAGATATGAAGCTTCCGGGTGTTTCCTGCGGCAAGCCGGAGGCCAAGATGGGTATCAACGGATATCCGACCAGTGACATCGTATTTGAGAATGTAAGAGTACATAAGAGCGACCTGGTAGGCCCGTTAAATAAAGGTTATGCAGTCGCAATGTCCACCCTGGACGGCGGACGTCTTGGCGTTGCCGCACAGTCTCTTGGTATTGCCCAGGGCTGTCTCGAGGAAGCAACCAACTACGCAAAGGAGAGAAAACAGTTTGGCAGGCCAATCTCCTACAATCAGGGAATCAGCTTTATGCTGGCCGATATGGCTACTGAGATCGAAGCAGCGCGCTGCCTGATCTACAACACCGCTATGGCAAAGGATGCAGGCGACAAGAATGCTTCCGTTATGTGCTCCATGGCTAAATATTACGCATCTGAGATGGCAAACCGCGTAGCAGGCAAGGCAATCCAGATCCACGGTGGTTATGGTTTTATCAAAGAGTATAAGGTAGAGCGTCTGTACCGCGACGCACGCGTCATGACTCTGTATGAAGGAACCAGCCAGGTACAGCAGATCGTTATTTCCAGAAGTCTGTTAAAGTAGGAGGAAGTTTAGAATGAGAATTTATGTATGTGTAAAACAGGTTCCTGATACATCAGGAAAAGTTGCTGTCAAAGCAGATGGAACCCTGGACCGCGCATCCATGCAGACCATCATCAATCCGGATGACCTGGCTGCTACGGAGGCAGCGCTGGAATTAAAGGATGCTACCGGATGCCAGGTAACTGTAGTTACCATGGGACCGCCGCCGGCAGAGGGCATGTTAAGAGAGCTGATTGCCATGGGCGCAGACGATGCAGTACTGATCTCCGGCCGTGAGTTTGGAGGCTCTGATACCTTCGCTACTTCCCAGATCATCGCAGGCGCACTGCACAACCTTGGGGTAGGTCCGGACGATGTTATCTTCTGCGGACGCCAGGCAATCGATGGCGATACTGCGCAGGTTGGTCCGCAGATCGCGGAAAAATTAAACATTCCGCAGGTTACCTACGCGGCAGACATCAAAAAAGAGGGCAACTGCCTGACTGTAAAACGTCTTCTGGAGGATGGTTATATGACCGTGCAGGTTCAGACTCCGTGTCTGGTTACCTGTGTCAAAGAGTTAAACGAAGTTCGCTACATGACCGTAAAAGGAATTCTGGAGTGCTGGGACAAACCTTTAACTGTTCTGGACTACAACGCACTGAAAGATGAGCCGCTCATCGATCCGACCACCATCGGACTGAAGGGCTCACCGACCAATGTATTCCGTTCCTTTACACCGCCGCAGAAGGGTGCTGGACAGATTCTTGGCGGTACCGCAGAAGAGGCTGCAAAAGAGCTTGCAGGCCTGCTGGCAAAGAAACACGCAATCTAGGAACAGGGAGGAAATGAATATGTCTTATAATAGTGCTGAGATCAATGAATTCAGTGATATCTGGGTATTCTGTGAGCAGCGTGAAGGCAAGCTGATGAATACCGATTTTGAACTGATCAGCGAAGGCAGAAAGCTGGCAGACGAGAGAGGCTCAAAGCTCGTAGGCATTCTGCTTGGCGGTGAGGGAATCGAGAATAGTGCAAAGGAGCTGGGCGGATACGGTGCAGATAAAGTCATCGTATGCGCAGACCGGAACCTGGAGGTTTACACCACCGACGCATACAGCAAGGTCCTGTGCGATGTGGTTATGGAAAAGAAACCGGAAGTCCTCCTGATCGGCGCATCCAACATTGGCCGTGACTTAGGTCCGAGAGTAGCTGCAAGACTGCATACCGGACTGACTGCAGATGCAACCCATCTGGATATCGACATGGATCGTTATATCCAGTTCTTAAAGGAGTCTTCCACCATCGATCTGGAAAAAATCAAATTTAACATGGAGGACACCAACTTAAAGATGACCCGTCCGGCATTCGGCGGCCATCTGATGGCAACCATCATCTGCCCACGCTTCCGTCCGTGTATGTCCACGGTACGTCCGGGTGTTATGAAAAAGGCTGAGTTCGATCAGACAAAGGCGGATGCCTGCGAGATCGAGATGGCTCAGTTCTCCTTGAATGATGAAGACTTAAGAACCAAGGTTCTCGAAGTAGTAAAAGAAACCAAGAAGCTGGTTGACCTGATCGGCGCAGATATTGTTGTCAGTGTTGGACGCGGAATCAGCAAGGATCCGGAAAAGGGAATCAGGCTGGCAGAGGAGCTGGCAGAGGCTCTTGGCGGCGGTGTTGTAGGCGCATCCCGTGCCGTAACCGATGCAGGCTGGCTGTCATCTGACCATCAGGTGGGACAGACCGGTAAGACCGTACACCCACGTATCTATGTTGCACTTGGTATCTCCGGTGCTATTCAGCATAAGGCAGGAATGCAGGATTCTGAGATCATCATCGCAGTGGACAGCAATGAGACCGCTCCGATCTTTGAATGTGCGGATTACGGCATTGTAGGAGACCTGTTTGAGGTTGTTCCGCATATGATTGAGGAGATCAAGGCAGCAAAAGAAGCCAAGTAAAAATTTGAGTTACAAAGCTGAATAAAGGTCCGGAAGTGAAAGAGACCGCTTTCCTCTATTTTCACATATCGTTGTTTGCTTGCTCTCGCTAACACGCGTTCGCCTGTGTCGGATTAACATCCGCCACATTCGGACGTGTGTGCTCAAGATGCAAACACCTGATATGCTGAAAATCCCGGAAGGCGGTCTCGTTCTCTTCCGGACCTTTATTCGTTCCATCCTATATTTGCCCTGCGGTTGACAGCAGCAAAATTCTGACGTAGAATGGTAAAAAATGAAAGCAGCGGGGAGAAGTAAGTATGATTTATGCGAAATCTGGTGAGAGTCATCCGAATACGTCAGATGAAATTTTTGAACAGATGCTGAACCGGATCATCCAGCTGCGCCTGGAGCCTGGACAGCTGATCAGCGAGAATCAGATGTCTGCGGAGTACGGAGTGTCCCGCTCGGTCATCCGCACTGTGTTTACGCGTCTTAAGCAGCTTGGCTTTATTGAGATTTATCCGCAGCGGGGTACCTACGTCAGTCTCATGGATTTAAGCCATATCGCGGATCTTCTGACATTGCGTACAGCGGTGGAAAAGGAAGTCCTCTATGAGATTTTTACCGAACTGGGCGAAGCAGAGCGCAGCCAGATGCTGAAGCGGCTGGAAGCGAATCTGAAGGAACAGGAGAAATACCGGGATGAGGCCGATTACTTTGGCCGTTTTCCGGAGCTGGATGCCGAATTCCATAAGATTATGATCGACAGTGTAGGACGCAGCGCCATGATGCGCATGTTGGATAGCCTGATGCTGCACCTCGCGCGCTGGCGAAATTTTGATGTGGCTTTCGATAATCGTGTGCCGCAGCTGATCGAGGAACACAAAAAGATAGTTGAGGCTATTGCGGAAGGGAACATCCAGAAAGCTCAGGAATGCATGGGAAGGCATCTGGAAACGATCACAGCCATTGCGGACAGGGCTACGGCCAAGTATCCGACCTATTTCAGGAATGGTTGATCCGATCTGTTATAGAAAGGAAGAGACGGAATATGCAAAGAAGCGCATAGTTCCGTCTTTTTCTTTGCTTTTCAGGCAGTTGCTCCGGAAACGAGAGTGTTTAAAAATAAACAAAAAACGCTGGATTTATGTAAACTGAAAGAAACAAAAGAAATGGTGTGCAAATAAAATTCCGGTGAAAAACACAAAAAATACAAAGAAACTATTTACATTCATTGATGAATTTGATAGTATAGGGTCATGAGTTGAGCTGTTTGTTGGCGATATTGAGGAATCGTACAACAAATTTTTTTGGCGTTTATCTTGTATACTAGAATACCATAGTATGAAACGTAAGCAAGACGCCGTTTTTATTTGCTCAAACTTGTTTAATTTTTAACAACTGCAAAGAAGGCATAGAAATAACAGCTGAAAATTTTGAAGAGGTGTCAGTTATGTATACACTGGGAATTGATATTGGCTCTACTACATCCAAGGCAGTGATCCTGAAGGATGGAAGCGAAATTGTGGCATCCTCCATTGTGGTAGCTACTGTCGGAACAGACGGAGTCAGCAAGGCGCTGGAAAATGTAATGAAAGAAAGCGGTCTTACGCAGGCAGATATGGCATGCACCGTGGCAACCGGATACGGACGCCAGACCTATGACGGGGCAGATTATCAGGTTAGTGAGCTGACCTGTCACGCGCTGGGTGTCCACTATGTTTGTCCGGGCGCAAGAACAGTAATCGATATAGGAGGCCAGGATGCCAAGGTTCTTTCCCTGAATGAAGAGGGACGCATGATCAACTTTGTTATGAATGACAAATGCGCGGCAGGAACCGGCAGATTCCTGGATGTTATGGCAAATATCCTGAAGCTTGATATTTCCCAGCTGGAAACCGAAGCCGCAAAAGCAGTAAAGCCGGCAAGCATCTCCAGCACCTGCACGGTATTCGCAGAGTCCGAGGTAATTTCCCAGCTGGCATCCGGAACTGATATCCCGGATCTTGTAGCAGGCATCTGCCAGTCCGTGGCAACCAGGGTTGCATCTCTGGCAAAGCGTGTAGGCATCCGCGAGGAGGTCTGCATGAGCGGCGGTGTGGCGCAGAACGGCGGTGTCCGCAATGCCATGGCAAAGGAGCTTGGCGTGGAAATCTACTACGACAAGCGGGCACAGGAACTTGGAGCTCTCGGCGCAGCGCTTTACGCGTACGGAAAGAGCAGCCAGTCATAGATCAAACAGAAAGCTTACCGTGTTCCTTTGCGGAGGACGCGAGCTGATACAGACCGGACAGACGCCGCAAGTGACGTGCGGACGGCCAGAACCAATTTAAGTTTAGGAAATGAAAATGTATAAAGGAGGTTTTTCACAATGGCTGAAGAAGTAAAAAAGAGCAGACCAGCACCAGATCCGAACTCAGCAAAGTTTAAGCTGGGCCAGATCGCGGCAAAGGCTTACAGTGATGCGATGGAGGCCAAAAAACGCGGAGAGATGGTTGGCTGGTGTGCCAGCAACTTCCCGGTAGAAATTCCGGAGACCCTTGGACTGTATGTCTGCTACCCGGAAAACCAGGCAGCTGGTATTGCAGCAAGAGGCGGCGGTGAGAGAATGTGTAACGAGGCAGAGGGCGAGGGCTACTCCAACGATATCTGCGCATATGCACGTATCTCCCTTGCTTATGCAAAACTGAAATCCGCTCCGGAGCAGGATATGCCGATGCCGGACTTCGTACTTTGCTGTAACAACATCTGTAACTGCATGATCAAATGGTACGAAAACCTGGCAAAAGAGCTGAACATCCCAATGTTCATGATCGATATTCCGTTCAACCCGGATTACGAGGTATCCGATGCGGAGACCGAGTACATCAAGGCTCAGTTCTGGGATGTTATCCATGGTCTGGAAGCGTATACCGGCAAGAAATGGAGCGATGAGCGCTTCAAAGAGGTTATGGCTTCCTCCGGACGCGCAAGCCGCGCATGGATCGAGGCAACCTCCCAGGCAAAATATGTTCCATCTCCGTTTAACGGATTTGACCTGTTAAACCACATGGCAGTTATGGTTACCGCACGTGGTAAAGAAGAGGCAGGCGACGCTATGGAAACCCTGTTAAAAGAGTACAAAGAGAACCATGAAAAGGGCACTTCCACTTTCCGCGCAGAAGAGAAATACCGTATCATGTTCGAAGGTATTGCATGCTGGCCGTGGCTGCGTGTTACCTCTACCGGCTTAAAGGGCAGAGGCATCAACATGGTAACCACCATTTATGCTGACGCATTCGGCTTCATCTACGATGACTTTGACGGAATGTGCCGTGCATACGCAAACGTTCCGAATGCCATGAACCTTGAGCATGCCAGAGACAAACGCATCAGGCTCTGCAAGGATAACCATGTAGAAGGTCTGTTAGTACATACCAACCGCTCCTGCAAGCTGTGGTCCGGATTCATGCCGGAGATGAGCCGTCAGATCGGCGAGGCATGCGGCATCCCGGTTGTTTCCTTCGATGGCGACCAGGCTGATCCGAGAAACTTCTCTGAGGCACAGTACGATACCCGCGTACAGGGCCTGACAGAGATCATGGAAGCAAACAAAGGAGGGAAATAGAGATGGCAGCAAAGGAATTATTAGCACAGCTTCATGAAGTTGCTGCAAATCCGAGAAAACAGCTGGACAAATATCTGGCTGAAGGTAAGAAGGTCGTTGCAGTAACCTATTATACACCGCAGGAGATCGTTCATTCCATGGGCCTGGTACCGATGGGTGTCTGGGGCGCAGACATGGAGATCAACGAGGCAAAGAAATATTATCCGGCATTTATCTGCTCTATCATGCAGACAATCCTGGAGCTGGGAATCAAGGGCGAGTATAAGGGCATTTCTGCTATCATCATCCCGTCTCTGTGTGACTCCTTAAAGACTCTGGGCCAGAACTGGAAATACGCAGTAAAGGATATCCCGTTCATCCCGATGACCTATCCGCAGAACCGGAAACCGGATTTCGGCATCAAGTTCACCAAGGCCGGTTATGAGAGAGTCATCAATGACCTGACCGTTGCAACCGGAGCACACTTCTCCGAGTTCGCGCTGTCTGAGTCCATTAAAGTATACAACGAGCACAACGCAGCTATGAGAGCATTCTCCGAAGCAGCAGCAAATGCAGATATCACCGCAGCTGAGAGAAGCGATGTATTCAAGAGCGCATGGTTCATGCTTCCGGAAGAGCATACCGCAATTGTAAAAGAACTGACTGCTGAGCTCTTAGCCGGTCCGAAGAGCACCCGCACAGCCCGTGTTCTGGTAAGCGGCATTCTGGCAGATGCTCCTGGCATGTTAAAGATTTTCGACGACAACGGCATCCAGATTGTTGCAGATGATGTTGCGAACGAGACCAGACAGTATCGTACCGATACCCCGGAAATGACGAATCCGGTAGACGCACTGGCACAAAAATTCGCAAACATGGACAACTGCACACTCCTTTATGATAAGGAAAAGAAACGTGTGGATTATATCATTGAGCAGGCAAAGGCCCATGACGCAAAGGGCATCATCGTTCTGATGACCAAGTTCTGTGATCCGGAGGAGTTTGATTACGTTCCGATCAAGAGAGCATGCGAGCAGGCAGGTCTCCTGAACTTAAATATCGAGGTTGACCGCCAGATGGTAAACTACGAGCAGGCAGCCACCATGATCCAGGCGTTCAAGGAAATGCTGTAACAAAATGTTGATCGAGAGGCGGGCCGGAATCGTCCGCTTTGCGATATAAAAGAAACTGTGGGAACTATGTCAGGCGGGAAGCCTTTCATAGAACAGGATTTGCAGAAAAAAATAGGGGGATGGCATTATGATTAGTAAAGACAAAATGTCCGTAACAGTAGGTGTTGCATTTGTGTGGTTTACGACACAGTTCGGCGGCGGTTTTGCATCAGGCAACCAGCTTCGTCAGTATTTCGTACAGTTCGGAATCTGGGCATTCGTAACCTGTATCATGACTCAGTTTTTGGGTGCTTTTTCCAGTGGTATGCACTGAAATATGCAAAAAAGCATGAGGTATACGATTACAGAAGCTTTAACAACAGTTTTTACGGCAAGTACGCACCGATTTTTTCCAATCTGTATGAGCTGGTATATATTGTGACGATCTGCGTAGCTCCGGCAGCAGCATTCGCAACCGGTGTCAGCACTATGGAAAGTGCATTTGGCATTAATCACTGGGTTGGAACGATCTTTGTAGGAATCTTTATTTTTGCGGTAGCTGTATATGGCACCAACGTAGTACGTAAAGTGGCTGCTACTTTATCGGTACTGATTGTTGCGGGACTGTTGATCGTTTATATTCCGAATATCATCGCACAGTGGGGTGATATTTCCGCAAACATTTCCGCGAGCATGGCAAATCCGGCACCGTTTGGCAAGGCACTGTGGATCGGCTTCGTATATGCAGCCTTCCAGCTGGCATCCATCGGTCTGTTAGTACAGCACGCAAAACCGTTCGCATCTCCGGATGACGCGAAGACCTCTATGGTTCAGGGATTTTTCGTAAACGTTCTGATTTGCCTGATGGCTGTTGTTGGTCTGATGGCAATCGCAAATGATCCGAACTTCGCAACAGAGAGCATTCCGCTGCTGATCCTGGTAAACAGAGGTGTGGCACCGGGCGTGCTTCGCCCGATCATTTCCATCCTGATCGTACTTGGTTCTGTATCTACTGCAGTAAACATGATCGCCGGTATGTCCAACCGTGTATGTTCTTCTCTGGACAAAAACTTTGATCCGACTGCAAAACCGGGCGCAAAGGTTATTGCTGTTACCCTGATCTGTACCGTAGTAGCATTCGGTATTGCTCAGCTGGGTCTGAATAAGATCGTGGCAGTAGGCTACAAGTACCTGGGTTATTTAACCATTCCGGTTATCATGATCCCATATCTGGTACATATGGTAGCTACCAAGTTCGATACCAAAGACTGAATCTGTTAGGAACATTATATTTTTCAAAAAGGAGTGTAACATAAAATGAGCAAACCATTGGAAGGTGTAAAAGTTATTGAGCTGGCAACCTTTATCGCTGCGGCAACCGCAGGCAGATTTATGGCTGACCTTGGAGCAGATGTTATTAAAATTGAGTCCGCAAAGGGTGATCCGTTAAGATATACCGCTCCGTCTGAGGGACGTCCGTTAGATATGTATGAGAATACAACCTGGGATCTGGAGAATGGTAATAAGAGATGTATCTCCCTGAACATGAAAACTCCGGAGGGCAAGGAGGCATTCTTCAAGCTGCTGGATTCCGCAGATGTCCTGATCACCAACTGGCGCGTACAGGCTCTTCAGAGAGCTGGTCTTGACTATGAAACCTTAAAGGAAAGATATCCGAAGCTGGTTTATGCAATCTGTACCGGTTATGGTGAGTATGGTCCGGATAAGGATCTTCCGGGATTTGACTTTACCGCATTCTTCGCAAGAGGCGGATACTTTGAGACTCTGCGTCAGAGAAGCGATGTCCCGTTCAACGGTGCACCTGGTGTCGGTGACCACAACGTAGGTATGAACCTGGTAGCAGGTATTCTGGCTGCATTATATCAGGCAAAGACCAAAGGTGTCGGTGAGAAGGTTGAGACCTCCCTGTTTGAGAGTGCTGTATACAACATGGGCATGATGGTTCAGGCATCCAACTATGAAGGTATTGCGCAGCAGTATCCGATCAACATCCGCAATGGTGCTAACCCGTTCAACTCCGCATGGCATACCGCAGATGACCGTTATATTCAGACCTGTATGCCGGATTACAACACCTATTACAAGAAGTTCATTGCAGCAGTAGGCCGTGAGGATCTGGTAGAGAATGAGAATTACTTCCCGATCCTGACCTGTCAGGAAAAGGGTCTGACTACGGAAGTTTATGATATTGTTATGGAAGCTTTCGAAAAGAAGACCGCAGCAGAATGGAGAGAAATCCTGACTGCAGCAGATATTCCGTTCGCACTGTGCCAGAACTGGATCGAGATCCGTAACGATAAGCAGGCAGAAGCAAATCACTGCTTCTACGATATGACCTATTCTAATGGCAATACCAGAAGACTGGTTCGTACACCTGTTAAGTTTGAAAATATGGGTGTTCCGGATTACAGACGTGGACCGTTAATCGGTGAGCAGGGTGTTGATGTTCTGAAGGAAATCGGTTATAATGATGAGCAGATTGATGCACTGAAAGCAAACGGAACTCTTTATATCTGGGAAGATCCGAAAAAAGCATAATGAGTGTTCCTTAGCATTGTAGTAAGGAAGCAGGGCTGCGCAGGCGCAGAAGCCACGCAGCCCTCTATGCGGCAATGACTTGTATACAAGTTGGAGAGAACATGGAATTGACGAAAAAAACAATCGGGCAGTATCTGAAGGAACAGGCAGCCGTGATCGGAGATCACACCGCTATGGAAATGTTTGGCTGGAGCTGTAGCTTCGCCCAGCTGGATGAGACATCAGATCTTATGGCAGGCAGACTGGACGATATGGGAGTCACACGGGGAACCCATGTGGGAATCTGGAGTGTCAACAGTCCGAACTGGGTATTTACCTTTCTGGCGCTGGTGAAGATTGGTGCCGTTCCGGTGCTGATCAATACCTGTTACCGGGATGAAGAACTGAAGGGAATCCTGAATTACTCCGATGTGGAATATGTGTTCTGCGGCACTGGCTGCAAGGATATTGTCTATGATGATGTGATCGCGGATATCCGGAAGGATACGCCGAAGGTAAAGCGCTTCCTTCATCTGGATGAAAAGGAAGCAGGAACCTGGATGAGCCCGGACAGCTTCGGCCGCCGGGAAAAGTCACCGGAACTTCTGGCCCGTGTACAGGAGCTGAAAAGCCAGGTACAGCCGGAGGACGCGGCCTGCATGATCTTTACGTCCGGCACCACATCCCTTCCAAAGGGGATCCTGCTGAGCCATGAGCAGCTGATCAACAACAGCCGTGCCATGGTGGAGGCAATGCACTGGGGCGTTACGGATAAGATGTGCATAACCGTTCCACTGTTTCATTGCTTCGGCATCACGGCCGGCGTGATTGCGTGTATCACAGGAGGCATGGCTATGTGCCTGATCCCGTATTTTCGGACAGCCCATGTGTGGGACGCCATTGATCAGTACAAATGTACGATCTTAAACGGTGTTCCGAGCATGTTTCTCGCATTGATCCGCAAACCGCAGTACGCGGGACGTCAGGCACCAGATCTGAAATCCGGCATCATCGCAGGCTCCCCGTGTACCCCGGAGGATTTTCTGGAAATCTGCAGACGGTTTCCGCAGATGCATCTGCAGCCGTCTTACGGACAGACAGAAACATCACCATGTATTGCCATTGCAGACTGGGATGATCCAAATGAAATCAAGGCGGTATCGGCCGGACATGTGATCGAACATGTGAAGGCACGTATCGCAGATCTTGCAACCGGGAAAGAAGCAGCACCGGGGAAGGCCGGAGAAATTCAGGTTCAGGGCTATAATGTCATGCTGGGGTATTATCATCTGCCGCAGGCCAATGCCAAAGTCTTCACAGAGGATGGATGGCTGAGGACCGGAGATATCGGCTACTTCGACGAAACGGGTGAGCTTCATATTACCGGACGCCTCAAAGAGATGATCATCCGTGCGGGAGAAAATATTTCTCCGCGGGAGATTGAGTTTATGATCCGCCGTTATGAAGGGGTGGCGGATGTTAAGGTAGTAGGAGTTCCGGCACAGGTCCTTCAGGAAGAAATCGCAGCCTGCGTGATTTTGAAGCCGGGAGTGCAGATCGATAAAGAACGGATGCTTTCCTATTTAAAACAGCATCTGGCAGATTACAAGGTTCCGGCCTATGTATTCTGGTTTGAGAAATTCCCCATGAACGCGAGTGGTAAGATTGAATTAAAGGAGCTGCGAAAAGAAGCAGCGGAGCGTGCCGCAAAACAGCGTGAGACGGCTGGCGACACACAAGGATAAGCATACAGCCGGAGCAATCCGGTTTAGATACCAATATGTATGAAGGAGGAAATAGAGCAAGATGGCAGACGCATTTTTCACAGAGCAGCATGAACTGGTCAGAAAACTGGCAAGAGAATTTGCAGAGACAGAGCTGACAAAAGAAATCCTTGACAAAGTCGAGGAAGAGGAGGTTTTCCCAGAGGAAATCCTCGACAAGATGGCAAAAGCCGGTTTCTTCGGAATCAAGGTTCCGAAGCAGTACGGTGGACAGGGCGGAGACGCGCGTTCTTACGTTATCGTAATGGAAGAGATCGCAAGAGTATCCGGTGTTGCAAGTATTTATGTTTCTTCCCCGAACTCCCTTTCCGGCGGTCCGTTCCTTCTTTCCGGAAACGCTGAGCAGAAAGAGAAATATTTACGTCCGGTCGTAACCGGCGAAAAGAAGGTCTGCTTCGCGCTGACTGAGCCGGGCGCAGGTTCCGACGCAGGCGGCATGCAGACCACTGCAGTAAAAGATGGTGACTACTATGTCCTGAATGGCCGTAAGACCTTTATCACCATGGCGCCTCTGGCTGACTGGGCGGTTGTATACGCAAAGACCGACATGAGCATGGGAACCAAGGGTATTTCCGCATTCATCGTAGACATGAAGCAGGAGGGTGTATCCTGTGGTAAGCCGGAGAAAAAGATGGGTGTCGTAGGCTGCGCAACCAGTGATATCATTCTGGAAAATGTACGTGTACATAAAGACAACCTGCTTGGTCAGGAAGGCAAGGGCTTCATTAACGCAATGAAGACTCTGGATACCGGACGTATGGGCGTTGCTGCACAGTCTATCGGTGTTGCACAGGGCTGTCTGGATGAAGCGATCAAGTATGCAAAAGAGAGAAAGCAGTTTGGCCGTCCGATCGCAAAATTCCAGGCGATCGCATTTATGCTGGCTGAGATGGCAACCAAGCTTGAGGCAGCCAAGAACCTGGTTTACAAGACTGCATGGCTGATCGATAACGGTCAGGATGCTTCCATGGCAGCCTCCATGGCAAAATTCTACGCATCTGAGGTCTGCAACGAGATCGCTGCCAAGACCGTTCAGATCCATGGTGGATATGGCTTCATCAAGGACTACAAGATTGAGCGTATGTTCCGTGACTGTCGTGTATTCACGATCTACGAAGGAACCAGCCAGGTACAGCAGATGGTAATTTCTGGTAAATTACTGAAGTAATTAGGAGGGAGCAGACCATAATGAAGATCTTAGTATGTGTAAAACAGGTGCCAGACACCACAGAAGTAAAGATTGATCCGGTTAAGGGAACCCTGATCCGTGAGGGTGTTCCGAGTATCTTAAACCCGGATGACGCAAATGCGCTGGAGGCAGCACTTCAGTTAAAAGACAAAGACCCGGAGGGAACCTCTGTTGCAGTCCTGACCATGGGACCGCCTCAGGCAACCTACATGCTGCGTGAGTGCCTGGCAATGGGCGCTGATGAAGCATATCTGTTAAGCGACCGTGTATTCGGTGGTGCAGATACCTGCGCAACCTCTACCACCATCGCAGCTGGTATCCGCAAGGTCAATGAGCTGGGCAAGGTTGACATCATCTTCGCTGGCCGTCAGGCAATCGATGGTGATACCGCTCAGGTTGGACCGCAGATCGGCCAGAGACTTGGTGTTCCGGTTGTTACCTATGTACAGGATTACAAAGTAGAAGGCGACAAGGTTATCGTACAGAGACAGCTTGAGGATGGCTACGAGGTCATCGAGGTTGGCATGCCGTGCCTGCTGACTGCAGTGAAAGAGTTAAATACCCCAAGATACATGAGCATTGGCGGTATCGTAGATGCTTACCAGAAAGAGATCACCGTATGGGATCACGTTGCAGTTGACCTGGATCCGGCAGACTGTGGACTGAAAGCTTCTCCTACCCGTGTATTCCGTTCCTTCACCCCGCCGCAGAAGGGCAAGGGCGAAATGCTTGAGGGCAGCATTCAGGAGATGGGTGCAAAGCTTGTAGGCAAACTGGTCGAGAAGCATTACATCTAAGCACAAGTGAAAGGAAAGGGTACGAAGAAATGGCAGACGTAAAGGATTTAAGCGCCTACAAAGGCGTATGGGTATTTGCAGAGCAGAGAGAAGGCAAGATCATGCCGGTAGTAATCGAGCTGCTCGGAGAGGGCCGCAAGCTGGCTGACGCAGTTGGATGTGAGCTGTGTGCCGTACTTCTTGGCGAAAACGTAGGAGGACTGACCGATGAGCTGTTTGCATATGGCGCAGATAAGGTATATCTGGCAGACGATCCGGAGTTAAAGGATTACCGTACCGACGCTTACAGCATTACCATTGGCAAGGCAATTGAGGAATACAAACCGGAGATCGTTCTGTTAGGTGCAACACATATCGGACGTGACCTTGGCCCGTGTCTGGCAGTTAACTGCAACACTGGTCTGACTGCAGACTGCACCAAGCTGGAGATCGACCCGACCGATAAGAAGATTCAGCAGACCCGTCCGGCATTCGGCGGAAACTTAATGGCTACGATTATCTGCCCGGATCACAGACCGCAGATGTCTACCGTACGTCCTGGCGTTATGGAGAAAGCACAGTACCAGGCAGGCCGTAAGGGTGAGGTTATAAAATTAAACGTTTCCTTTAAGGAAGGCGAGATCCGTACCAAGGTTCTGGAGATCGTTAAGAGCTTAAAAGAGACGGTTTCCCTGACCGACGCAAAGATCATCGTATCTGGCGGTATGGGACTTGGCAAGCCGGAGGGCTTTGACTTATTAAAGCAGCTGGCAGATAAGCTGGGCGGCGTAGTAGCAGCTTCCCGTGCAGCAGTAGATGCAGGCTGGATCGATCATTCCTACCAGGTAGGACAGACCGGTACCACCGTAAAACCGAAGGTATACTTTGCATGCGGTATTTCCGGAGCAATCCAGCACGTAGCAGGTATGCAGGACTCTGAGCTGATCGTTGCCATCAACACCAACGAGTCTGCACCGATCTTCGAGATCGCAGACGTTGGCATTGTAGGTGATCTGTATAAAGTGATTCCGGCAATCATCGAGGAACTGGACAAGGCAGAAGCAAAAGACTGATCATAAAACGAACCTTTATAAGAGAGTGGGATGCAGAAGTGTCCCGCTCTTTTGTTTGTATGATAGGAAATTTTTTCAATTAAGGCAAAGCGGAGGACTTAGACATGATGGGATATGACATCAGGGAGGTGCTGCCGGAGGTGTTCCGGATTCCGGTGCCTCTGGAGGGTAATCCACTCAAAGAGTTAAACAGCTATCTGTTCCGGGGCAGCAGGGAGGCGAAGCAGCGCAATCTGCTGGTGGATACCGGATTTCGGACAGAAGGCTGCAAAAAAGCGCTCCTTAAGGGACTGGGGCAGCTTGGCGTATCCATGGAGGATACGGATATCCTGCTGACACATCTTCATGCAGATCACAGTGGGAACGCCCCGGAGCTGATCCGGCCGGGCGGAAGGGTATATATCAGCCGGGAGGATTACCGGTTTATGGACGGAACATTGCAGGAGCACCGTTCGGAACGCTTCCGGGAAAACGGAATTGAGGAATCGCTTTTGCAGGCGATGTTAGCATGTACGCCGTCCAGAACCATGGCAGCGCCGCTTTCCTTCCGGGATTATACGCTGCTGGAGGAAGGAGATGTGATCTTAGCGGGGCGGTACACGCTGCGGGCCATCTGGACACCGGGACATACACCAGGGCATTTCTGCTTTGAAGTCTGCGGTACCGGCGCCATGCTTCTGGGGGATCACGTGCTGTTTGACATTACGCCCAATATCACAGACTGGTGGGATGTGCCGGACTCGCTGGGCGATTATTTAAGGAGCCTGGACAAGCTGGAAGCCTATCCGGTTACCCTGCCGTTTCCGGGGCACCGGCAGGCAGGGAATATGAAGCTCAGGATTCGTCAGCTGAAGGAGCATCATAAGAAGCGTCTGGCAGACTGCCTTAGAATTGTCCGTGAATTGCAGCATGATCCGGTGAAGAAGCCCTGCCTTTATGATATTACGGGCTGCATGAAATGGAAGATCCACTGTGATGGCTGGGATGATTTTCCGCCGGCCCAGCGCTGGTTTGCCCTGGGTGAATGCTTTGCGCATCTGGACCATCTGAAACAGGAAGGACTGGTCCGGGAGGTCTGCGGGGAGCATGGTGTGCATTATGAACCTGTTGAGAAATAAAAAGATCCGGTAAAAAACTTTTAAAAGCCTCTTTTTTTTGCTACACTGTTACCAGTAACAAAGAAAAGAGGTTTTTATGTTATATCAGATTACGGATGGTACCGTTTCGGCGGGCGGACATGTGATTTTGTCCCATGTGAATTTTGAGATAAAGGGAAATGAAAAGATTGCCCTGGTGGGGCGAAATGGCGCAGGAAAGACCACGCTTTTAAAGCTGATCGCAGGAGAGCTTTCCCTGGACCGGGACGACAGGCGCCAGGGAGCAGGTGTGACGTCTTCTCGTCGGCTGACCGTGGGAATGTTAAAGCAGCAGGCTTTTTCGGACCGGGAACAGACCGTGGAGGAGATTCTTTTGGCGGCATGCCTGTTTCGCGATACCTTTGCGCGGGAACGGTTTGAATATGAGCAGGAGTATGACCGGATCTTTACCGGCTTTGGCTTTGCAAGGGCTGACAAGCAAAAAAAGATCGGAGATTTTTCCGGAGGTGAGCAGACGAAGATCGCGCTGATCCGTCTGCTTCTGGAAAAACCGGATATTTTACTGTTAGATGAGCCGACCAACCATCTGGATATTGCCACGATCCAGTGGCTGGAGCAGTATCTGAAGTGGTATGAGCATGCAGTGGTGCTGGTGTCTCATGACCGCTTCTTTCTGGACCAGGTAGCGGAGGCTGTCGTGGAGGTTTCAGATGGAAAACTGACCCGGTACGCGGGCAATTACAGCGAATACCGCACCGAAAAGCGAAAGCGGATCGAGCGGCAGCAAAAGGCCTGGGAACGCCAGAAGGAGGAAGAAGACCGGTTAAACGGCGTGATCGAGCGGTTCCGGCACAAGCCGACAAAAGCCTCCTTTGCGCGAGCCAAGAAAAAGCAGCTGGAGCGCATGGAGCGGGTAGAAAAACCGGTGGAAGATGATGTCCATCTGTTTACCGGCAATATCGAACCGCTGATCCCGGGCAGCAAGTGGGTGTTTGAGGCAGAGCATCTGAAAATCGGTTATGACCGGCCCCTTTTAGAGATTACCATGCGGATCCGGAGAGGGCAGAAGCTTGGTATTCTGGGAGCCAACGGAGCCGGAAAAAGTACGTTTTTAAAGACGGTGGCCGGACTTTTGCAGCCGTTTCAGGAGAAGGACAGATCGGTCGAACGACGATGTGTGCTGGGGAATAACATTACCATCGGATATTTTGACCAGCATTCTGCGGAAATTCAGTCAGATAAGTCTGTGGCAGAGCATTTCCACGACCTGTTCCCGGCTCTGACGGAAAAAGAGGTGCGAAATATCCTGGGGATGTATCTGTTCACGGGCAAGCTGGCATCCCGGCGGGTGAGTGATTTATCCGGCGGCGAAAAGGCAAGGCTTGTGCTGGCAGAGCTTTTGCAGAGCCGACCAAATTTCCTGATTTTAGATGAGCCGACCAACCATATGGATGTGCAGGCGAAGGAAACACTGGAATCGGCCTTTCAGGCTTATCAGGGAACCATTCTGTTTGTATCCCACGACCGGTATTTTATCCGCCAGGTGGCACAGAGCGTGCTGATCTTTGAAGAGACCGGTCCGATGTATTACCCATTCGGGTATGAGCATTATCTGGAAAAAAGGCAGAAGGCGGAGGCGTACGGCGAGGAACTCTCTGCCCAGGTGAAGGCAGAGGACGCGGCTCTTTTAGAGGGGATGCGGACTGTGCCGAAGGCGGAGCGCCACCGGCTTCGGGAATTCTCCACGGAAGAAGCCTATGCGGACTGGAAGTTGCGGCTGGTTTACGAAAAGCTGGAGCCGAAGGAACTGGAATATGGACGGCTGGAGGCGGAGTACCGTGGGCTGCTGGCTGAGTGGAAAATGTCGGAGGCATACTGGACGCTGGAGCCGGGAATCCCTGACGCTGTGGCAGCTGCGAAAGCCAGGCGTGATGAGGCCTTTAAACGGTGGCATGAACAGTGTATGGCATGGCTTGGGGTGTATGAAGAAGTACACGGTGAGCCGGATTTGAAATAAGGGACTGCAGAAAAAGCAGCAGGATAAAACAGAAGATTTCAGGAGGATACAGGATGGATACAGAGATGATACGTGCACGCCTTGCAGGCTGTCAGAAGCTTTTGATCGGACTGGGCGAGGAGTGGAAATGGAAACGCGGTGATGAAGCGCAGG
>OKRR01000955.1_pt1 | contig 29175 bp, 38 predicted proteins | sample 1601211 | NCBI WGS metagenome assembly OKRR01 (sample SAMEA3541525, study PRJEB24748) | human gut metagenome | biome: human gut; feature: human-associated habitat; material: faeces | place: China | collected 2012
CATGGAAGATTATGATGTTATCTTTCTCGGTTACCCGATTTGGTGGAGCGACATGCCGATGGCAGTCTACACATTCCTTGAGAGTTATGATTTTTCGGGAAAGACAATCATTCCGTTCTGTACCCACGAAGGAAGCGGCCTTTCTTCCACCGACAGCAGCATTGCTGAAATCTGCACAGGTGCAGATGTTTTGGATGGATTAGAAATAAGAGGTTCTGTGGCACAAAATTCGCAGGATGAAGCATTAACAGCAGTTACAGACTGGCTTGATAAAATTGAAATTTTAGATGAGAACTAAGGAGATATTACCATTATGGAAAAATTAAATTTAACACAAGAATGGGACAAGGTGTTCCCGAAAAGCGACAAGGTGGATCACAAAAAAGTGACTTTCCATAACCGCTACGGCATCACACTGGCGGCGGATATGTTCACGCCAAAGAGTGTGGTGGGCAAGCTTCCCGCTATTGCCGTCAGCGGTCCGTTCGGTGCGGTCAAGGAGCAATCCTCCGGTCTATATGCTCAAAAAATGGCAGAGTACGGATTTTTGACCGTTGCTTTTGACCCGTCCTTTACAGGCGAAAGCGGTGGTAGTCCTCGTTATGTGGCTTCTCCGGACATCAATACGGAAGATTTCTGTGCGGCTGTGGATTTTTTGTCCGTACAGGAGAATGTTGACACAGACAGAATTGGTATCATCGGTATCTGTGGTTGGGGCGGTATGGCAATCAACGCAGCAGCACAGGACACCCGTATCAAAGCAACTGCGGCAATGACCATGTACGACATGACCCGTGTAAATGCCAACGGTTATTTTGACAATGAAAACACACCCGAGGCTCGTTTCGCCAAAAAACTGGCAATGAATAGCCAGCGTACTGAGGATTATAAAAATGGCAGTTATGCCCTTGCAGGCGGTGTCATCGATCCTTTGCCGGACAATGCCCCACAGTTTGTAAAAGATTATTATGCTTACTATAAAACCGAGCGTGGTTATCATCCTCGTTCTCTTAATTCCAACAACGGATGGAATGTGACCTCTCCTCTGTCCTTTATGAATATGCCAATTTTGCAGTATGCCGCTGAAATCCGGTCTGCGGTTCTACTGGTACATGGAGAAAAAGCGCATTCCCGTTACTTCAGTGAGGGAGCTTATGAAAAAATGGCCGGAGATAATAAAGAACTGCTTATCATTCCGGGAGCGAGCCATGTTGATCTTTATGACAATTTAGATGTCATTCCTTTTGAAAAGCTGAACAGCTTTTTTAATATGCATCTTAAATAAGGAGAAAAAGAACATGGAATATGTAACTTTAAATAACGGTGTAAAAATGCCGCAGCTCGGCTATGGTGTCTATCAGATTACAAAAGATGAATGTGAACGCTGTGTCAGTGATGCCTTGAAAATCGGCTATCGTCTCATCGACACCGCCCAGAGCTATTTTAACGAGGAAGAAGTGGGTAATGCCCTTGCAAAAAGCGGTATTCCCAGAGATGAAATTTTCCTAACCACCAAAGTCTGGATTGAGCATTATGGCTATGAAAGAGCAAAAGCATCCGTGTTGGAATCCATGCGAAAATTACAGGTTGACTACCTTGACCTGTGTTTGCTCCATCAGCCTTTTGCAGATGCCTACGGTGCATACTGGGCATTGGAGGAACTGTATGACGAAGGAAAAATCCATGCTATCGGCATTTCCAATTTCTATATTGACCGTATGGTGGATTTTGCTTCCTTTAATCGAATCAAGCCAATGGTAAATCAGGTGGAAATTCATCCTCACAATCAGCAGACGGAAGCGAAAGCATGGCATGATAAATACGGCATACAGATGGAAGCATGGGCACCATTCGGTGAAGGGCGAGGCGATATCTTCCACACGCCGGAACTGCAAGTCATTGCTGAGAAGTATGGAAAGTCTGTTGCTCAAGTCATTCTTCGCTGGCATTTGCAGCGTGGAATTGTCATCATTCCCAAATCTACTCACCTCGAGCGTATGGAAGAAAACTTTCATGTATTTGATTTTTCTTTGAGCGAGAATGATATGGCGGTTATTTCCACGATTGACAAAAAACAAAGCAGCTTCTTCTCACACGCCGATCCGAATATGGTGGAGTGGTTTGTAAAGATGGTGGATGAACGAAAGCAGCAACATGACTGCACCAAAGATAAGAAAAACTGGTAATCGAGGAGGATATATATGAAAAAACCATATATGATCTGCCACATGATGATGTCTGTGGACGGAAGAATTGATTGTGGCATGACGATAGTAACGGCGATTCCCCGTTAATTGTCATTATGTCCACAAAGGTTACAAAAGAGTATCTTGCATATCTGGATTCCCTGCATATTTCATGGATCGTCTGCGGTGAAAAGCATATTGATCTACATAAAGCCGTTGAAATTCTGTATACCGAGTTTGGCGTGGAACGCATGGCGATTGTCGGTGGAGGTACGATCAACGCTGCTTTCCTCCATGCCGGACTACTGGATGAAGTCAGCATTCTACTCGGTCCCGGAATCGATGGTCGAAAAGGTATGACTGCTACTTTTGACGGTTTACCGGTAGACACAGAACCCGTCAATTTGAAGCTCCTAACCGTACAGCCCTATGACAATGGTGCTGTCTGGCTTCGGTATGCTCTGCACTGATTGTTCTGCAAGTAAATCGTAATTTCACGTAAAAAGCAAAACCGGCAACATGGATTCTTTCCCTGTTGCCGATTTTGCTGCTTTTTAGCTATCCAAAGGCTTTACCAAAGTATTAAATCATCCCAAAATACTCAAATGCTTCCATAATTGCTTTCTCTTTTTCCGGTGGGCACTGTGGCTGTCTGGCAGTCTCCGCTCCCGCTCCGGTCGGCGCAGAACAGAGGTCCACCGGACCTCTTGCGCCCTCGGACTTTGGCAGATTGTAGTTCTTGCCAACCTCAATCCCACATTTTCGCTTAATTTGTGAGATATAAAGATTGGATACCTTTAATCCGCTATGCTCCAGCACATAGTCCTTGATCTGGGCATAGGTTGCCCCATCCTGAAATTCGGACATATCCATATCTTCCAAAGAGAACTAAACCCGAATCTTTTTCGAGTTGATCTCACCCTTGGAAAGCAAGACAACCGTCTCCACGTTTGCAGTGTCTTGAACCTGTGAATCTACTTATTATATAGTAAGTTATGCTATCACTCAGTTTCCGCACAAAATAAGGCAAAACTGGTTACCGAATACATTTTCGTTTTTCTGAGCAACCTAGCATATTATACCGTAATTTATGCGCCGTAGTCAAATCGTTGTCATTGACTACGGCGCATCTGTTTTACTGTCTTAAACCCGGATACTGCAGCGCACCATCTTGATCAGGAGTAAGTACCACTGGCTCCGTTGCCATGCGTCCCGTATCATCCAGGTAATACCACTTGCCGCTGACCGTCTGCAATCCGGTCCGCATCACACCATCATCGCCCAGGTAATACCAACCGCCGTTATAGATATACCAGGTGTCATGGACCATCATTCCAGCGCCATCAAACCAGTACCACTTATCCTCATCCCGGTACCAGGCGTTGACCACATGCTTGCCGCTGCCATCCCGGAAGTAAAACCGCCAGCCACCGTCCTCCTGCTGCCAGCCAGTCTTGACCGTCTCCGGCACCCAGGTAGCGATAAATTCTTCCGGTGTGCCGTACTTCTGGATCAGCGCAGTCGGCGTGCTGTCCCAGTCAGGAAGATACAGGTGCGGCTTGTCCACAATACTCTTCCAGTCACCGCCCCAGGCAAGGCCCAGAGCTTTAGCCAGCTCGGCTGCCTTTTTAAAGTGACCCTTGCTGTCATTATAAGCATCGTCAGATATCTTTCCGTCTCCGTCCACGTCCATTTTGAGGTAAAAATCAAAGGCGATGCCCCACTGGTGCTGTGAGCGGTAGCTGCTGCCCTTGGCGTTGGTTACGATGTTACCAGGCTTGGTGCGGCCCTGAGCATAAAGAGCGTCCTGCTCCGCTGCGGTGCGCAGAGTCTCACTGATGGCCACGGTGATGCCCTCGGTGGCGCAGGCTTTCATCCAGGCGGATGCAATGCGCTGAAGGCGCGGGTGGCAAAGTGTAATGTCTCTCATAAAGTTGTCCTCTTTTCTTTCATGTGTGATTTTTATGGCATATTGACTTTTTGGACAAAATAGAATATGATGTAGGCAGCTAAGGAAAGTGAGAATTCCATGTGGCAAAACGAAAACCCCAGAGGGCCCTAATCCTCTGGGGTTTTCTTGTTCGTTACGGTGAACCACTCCGTTTAGGCTGCTGCTACCTATTTATCCCTGTCCAGCCATTTGCATATGTAGTAGCTAACTACACCTGCTACAACAGAGATAAGAAAAGTGAGAATAAAATCTGCCATGTGGCTTTCACCTCCTTTCTGCTGGAGGTTCGGCAGCTCCTACATCATATCATATTTCATGCCAATATTCTACATAATTCCTGTTGCGACGTCGCAATGGCAGCCATCACCCGGACTGCCAGCGGGAGATATCCGGACCACCTCCTTCTACGCACTTTTGGATGCCTGCTTTACAACCTGATGCACGCCTGTTGCCGCCAGGCCGGACACAATGCCGATTGCTGCCGCGTTGATCACATCCGCTGCAGGAAAGTCCGGCATCACATACATACCAACTACGCCCAGGATACCGCCGGTCACTCCGCATACCACCGGGATGACTTCGTCATTAACCTTGGCAGATGCCTTACAAGCTATGCCTCCCAGATAGCAAACCACCGTGATTGCCGCTACACTCGCAATACCAAAATCCATCATATCTTAATCCTCTCTTTCTGCTGGCCCATATTCCAGGGCCAGACATCTGTTATAAAGTTCCTCTCCAGTTCCATTGCCACCCAAAGCTTTATACGGTTTGAACATGTACTCCAGGTTGTCCCGGTCTCCCACCGTACAGTATCCACGGCTTATGTAAAACTGGCAGGCCTGGTAAAGGCGGTCATGGAGCAGAGCCAGTACTGCTGCGTTAATAGCCTGGCTCTTTACCACTTCTACTTTTAACCGCTTAGACAAACCGTGATATGCCGCCAACAGGGTGCCTGAAATACATGCAAAAAGCCACGCAACCCAGTGCGTGGCTATGTACTGCAAAATCAATGATACCATCATAAATCTCCTTTACTCGTGATCGCACTCCTTGTGGCCGGGACCGCCCTGCACATGTCTCGGCTCTGCATGATCTGCGGTACCTGGAGTGCTGTCCTTGCGGTACTCGTGATCCGGGCCGGTGCTTAAGGCCTCATTATGCGGTTCCGGAGTCGGTACTCCGGTTGCCGGGCCGTAAGGGATGTTCGGGGTTTCGCTTCTGTGCTTGATACTCATATGTAGTCCTTTCTTCCAACTATCGGGTGGCACCGTTTAAAATGTTTTCAACATCTGCTCTAATCTTTTTGGGTACAGCATCGAGAGCAATTCTACCCTTGCGCACCAAATCTGCATACACTCTTGCCATTATGCCTCGCCTCCTTCGTACAGCTCCACAAGCGCCATCTGGGTGTTGGTGACTTCTTCTTCCAGGGACTTGTACGCCTCGCGAAGATCCGGAAGCCGGAATTCGGCGATCATCACGGTACCGGTCACATCCTTGTAGGTGCATACAGGATTGCCGTCTTCGCCAGCGGCTGTCTCTTCTTTCTCGGTTCTGATCACATAGTCTTTCTGCTTGCTCATGCGGCCGGCATACACCAGATCAGTGCGAGATGCCAGCGGCTCTCCTGCATCGTCCAGGAGGACAATCGATGTTGCTGCAGATACCGCAGCCTCAATTTCCTCAAAGGTTTTCTCGCCCGGCTGGAAGATGATGCGGCCGCCGTCCTGCTGCAGCTGGTAGCCGTCTGCTACCAATTCATAAGTCTGAGTTCCGATTTTGATAGATTCCATAGTGTTCTATCTCCTTTCTTGGGTTTTGTGTATAATAAAAGGCCCTTTCAGGCCTTGAATTTTCGAATTTATAGGGTCGGCTAAATTGTATAGTAATTTAAATGGCTTTCACGTATACACTAGTATTTCTGATCTAGGGCTTTCAAACGGTGTTACAGTGAATGATATATTGTCAAAGATGCCTGAACCATCGATGGGATTCTTTTATGTTCTTAATAATAGCATCAATAAACTCCCTATAACAACACAGGCGCATTTAATAATATTTAAGAGCGGATCGGCAAGTGATGTCGTCGAACGTTCAATCTGGACAGGCGAAACATACTTTGGAAAATACGGAGGTGCTAATAAAGTGGAATCTTGGGTGCTGATATAGTGATTTATTAAACCGTTTTTTCAAGCTGAACATGATAACTCGTCCATATATCACGATTAGCATCATGATAAACTAAAATACGTTCAGAAGCATCATACTTAGTGTATTCCTGTATTAAGTATTGAGATCCGACACCAACACTACAATAAACTTTCATTGTAAAAGCAAATTTTAAAGGGCTATTTTTTAATGTTTCAGCATTACTATTGCTTACGCAACAATAATTTCCAGGAGTTAAATAGGTGTGCATATCTGAATTATTTGGAATCAATGTTTGGTTTTCGCTCAAAGACCACATGTTATTTAAATTACTATACAGCTGAGCCGCCCCAGCATCAGCCAGCTTACCGGCTGCCCTATAAAAGGGTAACCTTAATAAAACGACCGTCTCCGCCCGCTTTTTGAAAGGTCAATCAGCTATTAAGCATACTTCCGGTGGCTTGCCTTTACACTCTCGGCCCTCACAGTGCAGTAAATCATGGTTGTATCCAGTTTTTCGTGTCCTAAAAACTCCTTAACCTGCTCGATCGGCATGCCGCGATTAAGCAGATCTGTCGCAATTGTCCGCCGGAACCGGTGCGGATGCACTCCGACCACTCCTGCGCGCTGGCCAAGCTGCCGAAGCATATACTGGATACCGGCCACACTCAAACGATTATGCGGAGAGTCCAGAGTCACAAACAGCGGCTCATCAGCCTTTGCATCGCGCTCCTGCAGGTACCGGCGCAGATAAAACCTTGCGCTGTCTGTCAGATAAGTCCTTCGTTCTTTACTGCCCTTTCCATACACAATCAGTTCCTGTTTCCCCATCTCAATATCAGCAACATTCAGTGCTACAAGTTCTGAGACACGCACTCCGGTGGAGTACAAAAACTCTACCAGGGCACGGTCTCGAAGCTCCTGGCAGCTTTCCCGAAGAGCTTCCAGCTCCTCGGCGGTAAATGGCTTTTTGATAGTCTTTTCCAGTTTCAAAGCCCCAACCTTCTTAACCGGATTGCTCCGGATCAGCTCCTCGGAATTTAAAAAATCCCAGAAGCTGGACAGGTAATGTAACCTTGTCTGCATGGTCGACATCTTAATGCCGCGTTTTTCCCGCATGACTCCGTAATAATACCGCAGGTCCATGCCGGTGATATCTTCCAAGCGCTTACCAAGAAACGTCAGCATGTTGCAGATTTCCTTTGTATATTGCTTTAAAGTCTCTGTCTTCCTGTTCACAGCTTTCTTGCTTGCCACGAACATCCGGATCTTTGCTTCGTCTCCATCAACACCTGTAGCAGCAAGTTCTGTACTCTCTTCCACGATCTTTTTGCCGTGGAAATTGACATACAGAACATTGCTTAGATGCTCCTGCTGCGCTGAATCCAGATGTGGTGCCATTTCATTGATCACATTTTCAAGTATTTTCTCTAACATAAAATGCCCTCCTTCCACGCTATTGTAGAAGAAAAGGGCATTTTCCGTCCAGCTGGCTAAATTGTATAGTAATTTAACGGTTCGTGCGTCCGATAGGTCAGAATGTATAACTAATAATTCCGTTGTCACTCAGAAAAATTCTGTTATTGATCTGTGGGAAGGTAATATGCATAATATAGGTTTCTCGCTTGTTATATCGAATTCTTTTGCCAGTGGTGATACAATTATAGGTCAATTACCATATAATATAAAAAATAATGCAGTATTTACGTTGAATAGTTGGATAACATCAGCACCTCCTATAATGGGGACAGTTGGGATTAATGGAAGTATTATGATTGCAAGGCGTGACGCTGGTGACATAGCTGAGTATCGTGGAAATGTTACGGTTTTTACTGATAACATTATCTCTGACTGAATGATTAATGCTCTAACCATCCCGACCAAACAGTATTAATAAGCGTGCCGGTATAATATTTATTGTTTGAAGCAATCAGACATTCAATGACGGTAACTGCACCATACGTTGAGCATCGGTAAAACAGGTACGCTCCTACAGCTGGCGCATAACCTGTGGAATCTTGTCTTTCCTGGAATGCCATTCCGCATTGAGAACATGCCATTATTATGTCAGAAATAGACTGTGGTACTTTCATTAATGGAATTTTTACATACCGATTAATTTTTAATTCTGTACTTGTTAAATAACTAATTGATTCTGATTGCTCTCAAAGAACAATAGTTGCGATCATTATGTACAGTACCATAGCCATTTGAAACCAATTTTAAATTTGCTGAACCTCCAGTGAAAATTGCAAAAGCATTGAGTGTTAATTCACCTGTTGTATAATTATTTCTTCCATTTGCGCAAATGAGTCTATTATCACCATCGATAATTAAATCTCCACCAGCTAGTGTACGACCAATTAGCAGCCATTTGCCGGTTGGAAGGGTTAATGAACATAATGTATAAGTTTGATAGGCAGTCGGATTGAATTGCGATGTTGGGCAAGACTCTAAAACTGTTCCGAGCGAATTCAAATTACTATACAACTGAGCGATGGCCCCCACGGCATCCGTAGTCCCCGCTGGCAGCTTGGACGTATCTCCGATTTTTCCGTCCAGACCTGCCACCTTCTGGTCCACGGCATACAGCGCTGCCATGCTTGCAATCTTGTCAGGGTTGTTTACGATCTGACTCACAACCGCAGCCGCCAGTTCCTGGATAGCATCGCTGTTGGCCTTGATGCCATCTTCTTGATGTGTCAGACGCTCCGCAGACAGCGGGGTCGACGTATCTGGCTTATTCTTCCACTTCTGCGTTACATAAGCAACAAAATTACTTAAATTCATTCTATGATTCCTCCTTCTGCCGGGACGATATCTGCCCCCGGATAAATGTTTGTGGCCGGGCAAAGGGTAAAGAGGTCCGCACCAGGATAAAGATTCGATGCAGGATATAAATCAAGGGCCGAATATAAAGTATATATCTCAACCGCAATCTTTACCTTGCCATTCACGGCCACGGGATTTGGCGTGATCATCACGGACTGTATATAGATATCTGCCATTATTCTGCCACCACCTCTATACACTCCATAAGAACCTCATCGGCCACCTTATAGGTATAATACAGCTTATAGGTGGTCCTCTTCTGCGGCATGATCATTGCGTCTATCACATCCCCGGTAATCAGGCATTCACCCTCTGCTTCCGTGTCATAATCGCCTTTTAGTTGCCACGTTGCTTCCCGGATCACGAACGGCTCATTGTTGCGTGCATGGATACGGATCCGGACATGCTTATTTTCGCCTACATAAAATCTGATTCTCTGCATAGCTATCTCCTTTCCGCGCACGCCGGATCGACCAGCTCCGCATAGTATCCAAATGGGATGATGTCCGCCGCATCCAGGCACCCGCAAAAATCGGCGTACACCCTTTGCGGCAGTACATCGGCATCCGGCAGCACATCAATGAGCTGGCCGTAGTATGGCAGCGGCTCAACGTGTGCACAGAGCAACGCCGTATTGACCACGAACAGCATCTTGGCCATGTACGCCTGATTACCCGCATCATCCTCAGCCAGAATCTCCACGACATACTCCCCGTCCGCATCAAATGGGATCTGCACGCTCCACCGGTCCCCAGAATCTGCGTACAGCTCCACTTCCTGGCCATCTACGCGGCCAAATACTCGTTTGACCATCGCAGCCTCCTTATCAGTCGGTGACCTCCACGCTAATGATATAGGTCTTGCCGCAGTCTACCGGATTCGGATTAATGGTGATGCTCTTGATAACCGGAGCGGTCTGATCTACGGTCACGGTACGGGTGACGGTCGTGCTCTTGCCTGCCGCATCCCTGGCAACTACAGTGATGGTATTTGTGCCAACGACCAAAGTCAGATCTTTGCTGAAACTGCCGTCACTTTCTACAGTCACTGCAGTAGCTGCTCCGCTGTTGAGCTTCACAGTCACGGTAACCGGGCTGGATGTCTTATCGTTGGTAGTACCCTTGACGGTAATTGCAGTCTTATTTGTGATCAGTTTGTTTGCCGGAGCGGTGATGGATAAGGTCGGCGGTACGGTATCCACGGTGCAGGTAACCGATTTCTGAGTCGCTGCATTGCCATCGTAGTCAGATGCATCAATCTTGATAGTGTGACTGCCATCTGCCAGCGCGGTAGTCGGTGTGTAGGTGCATTTATAACCGCCGCTAACCGTTTCTTTGACAATACTATCTCCGGTAACCTTGGCTCCGCTGTCGATCGTAATGCCGATGGTAGCCGGATTAACGCCGGAATCTGCATCGGCAACCGTCCAGACAATGCTTGGCTTGTTGTTGGTCAGATAAGAACCTGCGGTTGGGCTGCTGATAGTGATTGCCGGAGCAACCTTCTCTTTTACCTTTAATTTCAGGCTGTCACCCAATGTCGCGTCCGTATCTGTCTTCGTGGTCGTGTTACCTGCCTCATCGGTTGCCTTAATTGTGACCGGATAATAATGGCCGGAATTCACATTGTAGCTGGACTTTGACGGGGCCGTTACCGTTGCCTCGTATTTTCCGGTGCTACTGTTATAAGTCAGTGTGACGGTCGTTCCATTAATGACGGCCTGTACTGTTTTTACTGCCATTCTGCTTTTCCTCCTCTTCTTCGTTTTCTAAACCACGCACAATCACTGCAGCATTACTAAGCAGTGCTGCCTGATCCGGTCCTGTCACGGTAAGATGTTCAAAAATATAGAGCAATGACCCGCGCTGCTCTTCCGATAATTTATACATGTGTCTCCTATCCGATCAGGCGTTTCAGCCTGTCTATTTCTTTCTGCTGGCTCTGCACCACCGCCACCAGGAGAGGAACGTAGTTGATGTACGGGATAGTCAGATACTTTCCCCGTCTGCCATACAGCGGCAAATCTATGCCCTGTTTTAGGCAGATTTTCTGTACATCCTGCGCAATAAAGCCGACTCCCTCCCGGTCATACCGTTTCATGCTGTAGGATACCGGTTTCAGCTGCTTGATGATCCTGAGCGCCGTTTCCGCATCCACGGGATGGATATTCTGCTTCAGACGCCGATCTGAGAAGTCATCTATGGAGCCATAAATATGATTAGCCCGCAACGTACCGCAACTAATCGTATTGCCTCCAATGTCGGCCATATTGGCATAGCAGTCAACATTAAAACTGCTGTTGCAGGAAAAATTCGTGGCGAGGACCGTGGAGCCGTACAACGTGGCCCGTGAAGATGATGTACCGACCTCAATGGACTTTGCAATAACCTTACCACTCGAATCAACCGTGAACTGACCATTGCCTACATCAATGGAGCCCTTAAAAAGTCCCTGATTAACCGTCAACGTTCCGTCTGCGGTCAATGATGAGTTTGTAGCTGTCCAGCTGAAGCGGTCACCTTTAATATCGATGCCGCCGCTCTCAATAGACAGCTGAGCCGACACCTCGCCCTTTTTTACCATGAGCGTGATACTCTCCGCTGTCTGGCTGATCAGTGATGATAGATTACCCTCTGCCTCTGATGCCCGCTTGACCTCAGCTTCGATTTTTTCCGCTGTGATCGTAAGCTTGGCTTCCGTTTGTTTCTCAAGGTCTATCAGGTTTGCGGATACCTCATCAACGTTTTTCTTGAGGTAGGCAGCCTTACCTTTCAAGCGGATGATCTCTGCGTTTGCACCCTGCTCCTCTGTTCGGAGTTCTTCCCCCGTAGCGCTGTATGTATCTTTCAAAGCATAAATGCCCTTCATGGTGCGCTTTATGACATACGATACAATATCACCCTCATCCGCCTCTATCAGCTGTGAATCTCCCACTTCCAGATACGGCAGTCCTTTCAGCAGGTCACATTCATAAGGGATGTACGGCCGGTTACTCACCATGCCATAAATTTCTTTTGCAATCTGCTGTAGTTCTTCGTCACCCTTGCCGTACAGAAGGAAATTACCCTCAATGACCAGGCAGTTTCCTTTTCCATAAATCGCCCCGATGTCATCCTCTTCCTGTCGGAGTTGCACCGCTTCAATGGACTTCACGGTATAATCTTCAAATCTGCAGGAAGTATACATGTGCTGCGTGATCAGCTCATCGTACACCTGATCATTCATATCACCTGGCTCCGCCGGATAAAGATCATCTGATGGATACAGGGAGTCTGCTGGTGTCAAAACATAGTTGGACTGCAGCACAATATGCTGCAGAACACCATTCCGGTCAAAATGTCCGAACGCACCATTCAGCTGTTCACAAGCGATTAGCGCATCTCTTCCGAAGAGCTCCTCTGCGGCAATCGTCTTTTCTATTGTCATTCCATCATTTGGGAGGTATTCCGGAACATATTCAGTCACTCCAATATGCTGACACAATCTGGATCGAAACTCTCGCAGCGTCATCGGAAACGGTAGGATGTTATACCATTCAGCCACATTTACGTCGAATAAACTCATCTGATCCAGAGCTGTGATATCCAGGAATATGCGGTTTGTCTGGCGCTCAGCCGACTGGACAATATAAGTGCCAAGAGGCATCTTATACCCATCCGGGAAAATATCATCTCCCGGGAACAAATCTGCCGCTGGCCAAATGCCTTCCAGCATCTGATAAATAACCAGCCTGCTCCCCTTCACGACATCACTGATATGAAACAACGTGATTTTCAACTGGGTGGCTTCACAGCTGCCAAAATCCAGATTTTCACTGCTGGACAGCGACTCATCAATTTCCATGGATTCTGCCTGCACATTGCTGCTGGAAAGATGCAGATATGGTTCGTTCTCGCCATCCCGGTAAAAATCCAGAATCAGGTGCTTATCTGTGCTGTCAGCGCGGTATAGTTCTTTCACTCGTTCATCTACACTAAGCATAAGCACCCTCCTTAATATTCCGTGAGTTGGATTTCAAAAGACTCATACAGCATATCAAGCTTTCTTTCATTCACATGCTTGATGGTATATTCAATGTCAGCGATATAAAATGTTCCTGATGCGTAATCCATCACTTCATCATTCCAATATGTTACCGATACCTGCCGCTCCCGCTCATTCAGCATTCCTGCGTCAATAATTGCCTTCAAGACAATCTTTTCTCCCAGATACAACTCTCTGATTGGGACGGTCAGGCTTGTCTTATAATTCGGGGATGTTTGCCGATGTAATAGTGCTGTTGCGTCTCTGGAGGCATCCAGTTCCAGCCTCTGATTCGGCCTGTCTTTGTACTTCTCCAGGTACTTGTTCGGAAGGACAGTGCTTCCAAATTTGATGAGCCATCCTTCAAATGCCATTGCCCTTCCTCCTTTACACGAGCAGCGGGTTCTTACCCGTCTGTTTCTTCGTTAACCGGTTGCGTTTCACTACGTTTTCATATACCACTCTTCCGTCCAGCACTGCCGTTACCGTAATATCTCCACCGCTGTCGTTCTGCAGCCGGGCGAGCATATTTTTGATTTCCCGCAGAAGGCTGATATTGTCCGCGCTGTTGTCCCTGTCATCCTTCCGGCTCTGCTGTGAGTAAATGCCGGCCTGACGCGGTACCACGGTCCCAAGAGCCATCCTCGGCAGGTAAGATGATGCATTTGGAATGGATAAGCCCACCGGAAGATCTAACTGCACACCGTCAAATACATCGGTCACACCACTCAGCCACTTCTGCGCCATGCTCACGGAGCTACCGGTCATGTCAGACACGCCATTATTAAATCCCTGGATGAAATACTCCGCGATGGAATATGCTTCCCGGGACGGGGAATGGATGTCCAGCTCCGCTTTGGCTTCAGTAACCAGCTGCGAACCCCATTTCTGCATTGCATTCCGTGCAAGATGTGAAAAGTCGTTGATTCCATTTACAAAGCCCTGATTAATCATCCGGCCCATATTGTAAAAATCCTGATACAGGCCATTTGAGGCACCGCTGCTGAATGCCCCACCCCAGAACCAGCTCTTTACACTGTCGGCCCATTTTTCCATCACAGACTGAGACTGTGTATAATTCCGGTCAATCGTATCATTGTAGCCAGACATAATGCTTTCCGCCCAGTCCTGGGATTCCTTCGCATCCTTGTTGGATGAGATACCGAGTTTTTCTGAAAACCACTCGCCAACCTTAGACGCCCACTTCTGGACTACGCCCTGCGTGCCTGTTTGCCCGGATTCAACGCCTGCGTTAAATCCTTCAACTGTATAACCGCCAATCTCTTTCATCACCGTTGATGGACTGTGAATACCTAAAAGATTCTTCACGCCTTTTACAAACGGATCCGTAATATTGGCCTTAATAAATGCTCCAGGATTTGTAAAAAACTGCTTAACACCCTCACAGAAACCATCCCAAATATCTTTTCCTGCTTCTTTTACATCGGACCAAACATCTTCGCCAAAAAGTGCCGCACAGAATGGATCCACAATATTTTCTAAGGCCCAGGTGCCGATATTAACAAAGCCTTCACCAAGCGCCTTCAGCAGATTAGCCGCAGTCTCTTTCCAGTCCTGTCCTTTGATTTCCGTATCCCACCATTTTTTGATATCAGCTCCTACACTGCCGAAAAATCCTCCCAGGAAACCAAGTGCCGCCCGGATTGCCGCTCCGAAAAACGTGAACGTACTGGTGGCAATATCACCCCAGTCAATTCCGGCCACTAAATCCTTGAATTTCTGCCACAGTGTTGATCCAAGACCTGACCAGTCATATTTTTGAAAGAACTTCGTTCCCTCATCAAACGCACCGATCAGGAAATCTGAGATGCTTACTCCGACCAGTCCCCAGTCAAGCGTTGTGAAAAATCCGATTATCATATCGGGTATGATTGTCATACCCTTGACCAGGAGCCCCCCGGCATAATAAAAATCAATCTCACTCAGCGCGCCATTAAACAGTTCAGCGATATGAGAACCGATATTGGTAAAGTTTACAGTATCAAGGAACCAGTAAGCCATCTGAATTGCGGAATTAATACCATAACCAAATTTATGGCCGGCGGCATTCCAGTCAATCGAATCAATCATCTCGTTGACCTTCTGCCCCAGGAGCTGTCCAATGCCTTTCCAGTCTCCAGCATTCCACATATTTTTCAACTTATTTGCAAAATCACTGATTTCTTTATCGATGGTTGCTGTCTCAAACATCTGGGATGGATCTGTCCCGCTGCCACCACTGCCGCCATCTCCGCTGCCGGATTTCTCCTCCAGCTTATTCAGCTTATCAAAAGGCGCCAGGGCTTTATTGGCTTCCTTCCCCGCCTTTGAGGCCGCACCGCCGGTCTTTTTCAGGCTCTTTGCATAATCTTCGTTGGTCTTTTTGGCCTTTATAAAGGTAGTACCCCCGCCAAGTGCCGCAAAAAACTGATTAATCCATCCGACCGCTGTGGCCAGCAGGTTGATAATCGTTGTAAGCGGCGGCACCACGATGGACAGAATCGGAGCAAATGCTGCAGCAAAACTGTTTTTCAGATACATAGAACCTGAAGAAAGCTCCGACATGGACTTATTGGCTCCAGCTGAATACTGGACCAAATTTTCCATACCTTCTTTTACTGCCTGGATTGCTGCACGCATAGCCATGCGGATCAGCATCAGTTTAAACATATTGGAAAGTTTCAAAACACTTTTACTCGCAATGCTCGATGTCTTTCCCAAACTCCGGATACTGTTAACCGCACGCTTTGCTTTGCCTACAGTTGCATCACCAACAGCTTTTCCAAAACTATGTACTGCCCTACAAGCCATGTTGAATCCGGCCCGCGTTATTGCCGCAAACTTGCTGGTCTGCTGCTGTCCTTGGCCAAGCTGGCGCTTATACTCTGCAAGCTGAGCATTAATTTCTGCAATTCGCTGAGCGTTGGCATCGTACTCCTGATAGCCAAGACCCATGCCGGCTTTACCAAGATCTGCCTGTCTGGCATTCAGCTGCGTCAGTTCCTCGCGAAGTTTTACGACTGCGCTGGACGATACCTGTGCCGCCTGGGCAATTCCTTCAAGCCGCTGCTGCTCCATCATCTCCTTGGCATCAGCCGCAAGCTTCACCTGCAATGCCTTTTCCTCTGCAGCTATCTTGGCATCTTCCCGGGCCTTTGCTGCGGCCTGCCTCTGGGCTTCTTTCTGTGCAAGCGCCTCTTCCTTTGCCTGTTTCTGCGCCAAAAGCTGATTTTCCTTTTCAATCATGGCTGGAGTCTTGGCAAGCTCCGCAGCATAATTCTTTGCTTCCTCTTTTGCGATGGCCAGCTTACGGTAAAGTTCATCATACTCATCATCGCCAAAACCTTTACCGGCATTTTTCAGCTCCGATATCTTTTTGATCAGGCTCTCAATCTGGCCTTCCATCGTGTTTTCATCAACCGGACTCAGAATCGTCTGCTTATACTCAGCAACCTCTCTCTTCAGATCTGCCAGCTTTATATATGCCTGGTCATATTCATCATCGCCAAAATAAAAGCCCTGGCCTTCCAGGCTCTTCAGCTGGCCTTTCAGCTGCTCAATATCCTGCCGAAGCTTATTAACCTTTTCCGCCGTCTGCTGAACTTTTTGCCCATACTGATTCACAAACTGTACAGCCGAAGCATCATAACCATATGCAGATGAATCGTTAACAGGAACTTTCTTGCTCGCCGCAGCCTCCGCATCAGAAAGATGGGTACCGCCAGGATCCTGATCAACTTTAATCTTCTCCATCTGCTTCTGCAAATCTTCCACATGATTCTTTGCATCATCTGCAGCATTACCAATGGAAGAAACATCTTTTGACGCATCAGCCACTCTCTGACCGGTCTCCTGCACCGCTGTTCCGGCTTCCTGGAAGCCATTTGTAATCTTCCCGGATAGTCTGTCCACAGCTGTCGAGAAACGCTCTACAGCCTTACTGAGCATTGCTATGCTCTTATCAAAATCCCCGGTATCAATTTTTGTGTCGAACTTTAAACTACCATCTGCCATACACTATCACCTCAATTCCGGGTATAAAATAAGACTCCTTCCAGCGCCCTAACCCAGCAGCTTATTCCAGTAATCAATTTCAGCCTGCTCCTCCGCAGTGTACCGCGTTTTCAGATCACAGAGATCCTTATTTTCCCTCCTGAACTCCTGCTCCCATTTTTCCAAGCGTTTACCCTTGGCCATCTTCTGACGGATTCCAAGGACCGTTGAGAAGGTGCCCTCCGCGATCTCCATAAAATAGCCAGCAAAGGTCCACCAGTGAAGATAAGGGACTGACCTGGTTTCGTATCCCGCCACCTTATTGATTGCCGGAAAGAGGATCCGCTCATCCTGCTCCCAGTCCATCAGTTTTTTGGATGGTTTCTTCTCATCCGCTTCCTGTCCGCAGTCAATAAACCATCGGGCCTGACTTGCAGCCTCTTCCCAGAGATCCGAAGGTATTTCCTTAAACCGGTCACGGTACAAGCGCCGCATCATGATCTCCAGCTGCTGAGCCGGTTCCAGATCCGGATCTGCGCAGGCCAGGAGGATCACAAGGATGTTCCGGTAATCTGTCTCGATGGGATAAAACTCATCCCCAACCTTTAGGATTTTAGGAAGTTCGCCGATCATGACAAATCACGGAGGTATTTCCCCATCTTTTTCTTATTTTCCTTGTTGTAAGTCTCCAGGGCAGGGCCCATAATATTGAACAGCCCTTCCATAACCCGCTCAAACAGATAGCGGCCTTTTACGATACATAACGGAGACTGGCCATTAAAGATGGTATCGTACACCTCACTGTTAAAAATGCCATCAAAAGCCATCCGCATCGCATTGGAAAATTCTGCCACATATGCAGCATCTACCTCTAAATCACTTTTGGGGCTTCCATCCGGATTCAGTTCAATATTCTCCGGTACCTGATAATTCTGGAACTTTTTCCGCACATCCAGCAATCTGTTAAGGATTTCCGGATCTGCCGGGTTAAACCGAATCACTCTGGCCGGATCACCATTTACCGCAAAGCTTTCATAACCATCATCAAATACCAGGCTCTTCATTTTCGCCATCACTCTCTACCTCCTGATCTGCATCATAAAATACCGGCAACGCATCTTCTGCAGTTGCCGGCTCCGCCTTTCACTCATCCGCAGTGAAAGTTTTTGTTGCAAGGACAAATTTACCTTTCACACGGTTTCCAGTGTGGTGCACATTGAACGGGATCTGATAACCAGTTGTATCGCCACCATAACTGGATACCTCAATAATAACTTCTTCCCTGTAAGCCACAAAGGAACCTGCTGCTTCCGAAATTTCATCCCAAAGGTGTACTTCCACAACGGTTGCTTTCAGATCATCCAGCGTCTGACGCTCATCCACGATATCCTGCAGACGTTCAAACAGCAGATCACCGACAACTGCATAATACGGATCCGCAGAAGCCTGCGGCTGGTAGCTGTCCAGAGTAACCGATGTATCACCAATAATGTTGTTTTTGGTCTCTACATTGGCATTCATCTCTACATTAAACTCTTCCAGATCGGTACCCAACCGGACATATGCCGGCTCTCCTGCTCCCGGGAGTGCTGAGTCAATGAAATGCGCCATAAATTTTCTTTTAATTTTCTGTCCTGCGACAGGTGCTTTATCTGCCATTTATTCTTCCTCACTTTCAACTTTATAGCGGGCCTGTATCTGCAGCTGATACATAACGCCCTGGTCAATTGTCTCTCCCATCAGTCCCATGCTCATGGCATTGGCTGTGGTTGCTCCTAAAAAGACTGCTGTCCTTGTCTTCTCTCCGGCATTTGCTTCGATGCCGCCCTCTTCTGGAAGATTCTCCAGCCAGTAGGACAGCTTCAGGAGAAAATTGCTGTTTACAATCCGGTTGTAATCCGTAAAGGACTGCCCCACGGCGTACATAGTGAAATTGTGCTGCCGGATCTGATTGCCAAGCACATCTTCCTTCAAAAGCGAATCTCCGGTGCTGGATAATCCATAATTCACCGGATCCGATTCTGTGAAATCGATGTGGATATCATCTCCTGCCAGGAACTCCGAAATTTTCGGATACTCCGTAAGTTTCTGACGCATATAATCAATGATTGTCATAAGCTGTCTCCCTTATTTGTCATAGTCTGCGCTGCACGAAGAATATCTTCTTTGTGATCAGCCTTCATACGTTCAAACCACTTCTTTCCGCGCATCGGAGCACCGGCATAGGTAAGTTCTTTCCCGGTCGGCACTTTAATTTCGTTTTTCTTCGCCCAGGCGCTTCCGGTTGTTGGTGAAACGTACAGGATACCCTCGTACAGGTAATGCGCAAAAGGCCCGGGAGTATCAATCTCTCCGGATCCGATTGTAGTGGCCAGCACCATCATATGTTCTAGCTCACCAACCTGACGCCGTGGCATGTAATCACCCATGTACCGCATGCACTCACTGTCTACCAGCTTCTGGACCGGCCCACCTTCCCAGAGACCATGATTCTGCAGAATCTGCTGCACTGGTTTTATCTCTGCTTTTACCTTCACCACGGCACCTCCTACTTGCAGGACAGCTCATAATGCTGAACCGATTCACTTCCATACAGTCGTTCATCCACCGTGATGACGGTCAAGTAATGGTGCTTTTCCTTCAACGCAGCCAGAGATTTTGAAAGTGCTTCCTGGCTACTGCCGTCAATCTCATCCTCGACGATGCCCTTAACCACCAAGTCCTTGCCCTGTGTAAAGGCAAGTGGCTCTGCCAAGCTTTCCAGGTGGATCACCAATAGTACCGATGTCACGTCCCGCTGACCGGTCTTTAAGAATGTGCTCTGCTGTACATCCTCCCAGTAGACCTCCTCAACAGGCTGCCGGAGATAGCTGACGTCCTTCCCGGATTTCCGGTACAGATATAATGTCACATCTGCATTGGTAAACATCATTCCACCCCCTGATAGCACAAGCCGGTATGGTCCAGCCACTTCATGACAATCTGACGTTCCTTTTTTGCCGCAGCGTCGTTCATCTCCTGCGCAGCTCCGTAGGAAACGGAATAGGTTCCGATCTTTTCCGAAGTCTTTCCAGATGAATCCTTTTCCACTTTCTCGTGTCGATACGCAGCCTCGGCCAGCTCACAGCAGCACATCCGGACCTCTTCCGAAACTTCCGTCTGAGCAACCAGTCTGTCGAACGTGTACCGATCAATCACCTGGCTGGCCTGACGGGCATAAAAGGGGAAACCCGTGCTGATGACCGGCTTCCGTCCTAAAAGATATTTTTCTTTGTAAAAATCTTCATCCGCATAAATCATCAGCACACCTCCTTATCAGGTAGTCGGGATCAGAGTAATAGCCTTACTTACCGCGGAGGAAACTACCGTTACGGTTTCCGTAATCTGACTGTATCCGGTCTTTTTGATCTTAGCCGGATAAGTGCCCGGTCTCAGATTGAATACAGCCACACCGGATGTGTTAGTCTTGATTCTGGAACCATTGACATCTACGATCGCGCCCTCTACCGGCTTTGCTTCGCTCTGGTTATCCTTTACGGTAAAGGTAACAGCCTGAGTGGTAACAGGAATTGCCGGCTCCAGGTATGCAAACGGGCAGCCTACACGGTCCTCATCCATTCTGGTTGCCGGGTTCGGAAGCGCCCAGCCCATGCGGAATACGACACGCAGCGCAACCATGTCCTGCTGAGCCAGGTTGTAAACGATTTCCTTGGTAACCGGATCCTGAATAACGCCCTGATCCAGAATCTTGACGGTGATGTCCTGACGGATTGCGTATACTGCCTGTTTAAAATCACCTACAACCAGCTGCGCAATGCTGGTATTAAAAGCGCCGTTCTGCGGGAAGTGCATCGGTGCACCATCCAGCGCATAATTGGTGGAACCCTGCATGTCACTCTTGAAAATTGGAGTACCATCAGTTGCCTTGATGCCTCTCAGCTTCGCTCTCATTTTCATGCCCGCCAGCGCACCGGTTACCATGTATCCATCTTCCTCAACCTTGGAAATCACGCCGCCCTCGCCCAGGAGCAGATCATAATAATCCGGGCTGGATCCCGGCGCTACATTATTACCAGACTGACGTGCCAGGGTGATGATATCGTTCTGCCATACTCTCGGGCGGTTTTCTCCGAAAATAACTGCAGAGTCGACTCTCTGACCGATAGCCTCCATAACCCTCGGAGTTACCTCGCCGAAGATATCAAACTCCGCATCGTCCAGTACTGCTTCCGGGATCGGAACGATAACTGCCAGCTCCGCAGCATCCAGATACACGTTGTCCCATGCCTGGCGGCTGGTCTGCTTCATGCCGGTATCGCCGTCTACCCAGTACGCAGTCGGCAGGAAATCCAGTACGCGGATTCTGGTCTGGTTGCTGGTCATATTCGGCAGTTTCTTTGCCATGCTCATAAAGGTGGACTGCTTCGGCGCGTCCTGAAATACATGTTCTACGATCTGCTGGCGGATGATCGCCTCTGCATCCGCTCTGTTAATGATATTCGTTGCCATAAATTACCTCCTTATTCTCTGCCCAAGATACTTCTTAAGGCATCGTTTGCTCTTGTCTTCGTGTCCTCTGATCCCGGAGCACTCGTTCCAGGAGTACTGGAAACCACCCGGGGAATACTGACATCCTGAAACAGGTAAGCGTTATCTTTCTTGACTGCCTCAAAGGCTGCCTTAATATCACTCTCCTGGTTCTTACTGGCTTTCAGCTTCTCCACGTCCAGGAATGGCATGACAGCTTTCAGGTCGCGCGGTTTAAAGCCTGCTGCAGTTTCTTTCAGAAGGTCATTAAAGTCACGGTCGGCAAGCTGCTTCTGGTACTCAGTATCCTTGGCTGCCAGATCTGCGGTCAGCTGGGTAACCTTTCCCTGCAGTTCCTGAACATTGACGCCCTCAAAGCTTTTCAGCGTCTGCTGGGCTGTCGCAAGCTGGGTTTTGTAATTGTCCCGCTCAGACTTCATGGCCTCAATATCCTTACCATTCTCGTCCATAATGCTGTCAACCTGCTCCTTGGTCAGTCCCATGTCTTCCAAAAACTTTCTTTTCATATTGCTCCTTTCCAACTACGCTTTTTACGGGGTCGCATCCCATGTGCCGATAGTTTTACGTCATTCCGGACAAATTTTTGCATAAAAATAACACGCATCTCTGCGTGCTTACTGCTCAATCTTATTACATTTTGTACACCGCCGCACATACCCGCCGAACTGGCCGGATGCCCGGCTCCAATGCTTGCGGTAGCTGTGCCGACAATAATGCTGCCGGAACCAGGTTAATACATTCATGTGCTCACCTCCCTGCTGTTGCGACGTCGCAACGCTAAAATGGCTATAAAAATACCACCAGTCTACTAACCGGTGGTATTAATAATTATGCCATTTACAATTCTTACAAATTGTTGCCCAATCAGCTTTTTTCTTAAACCGCTCAGGAAGCTTATCCGCCTTTAAGTGCCCATCAACCGCATCCACATTTTCGATGCAATCAATATTCTCAATCATTTCATCCACAAGAGGGCATTTTACAAATCTATCATCTTCCATGTCTCACTACCTCCAATGCCTTCAAAATGTTGTCAGAATACTCTTCCCGCTTAAATGCAGTACGGATAAACGCATCCGATGTTCTTACATATGCAGCTCCATCTTCACTGTAATACCGTTCGAACTGTCCCTTCCAGACGATCTCCGAAAATGATGCCCGGCGAATAAAATCCTTTGCTTCATCAAAAGTCACTTCATGTTGCCGTTCATTGTTAATATGTTCACCGTCAAAGCTGAGCTTCTCAAAATCCACTTTGCTCGGTTCAAGATTAATCTTCCCACGAAAGCCCAATTCCTTTAACTCTGATTTTATTATAGCAATTCTCTTCCGGTTTTCAATAGCTTCCAGTTCTTCCTTGGTCGGATTAGCCTCGCCGACCTTCAGCCGCTCCCGCTGCTGCCGCAGTCCCATCGCGGCTGAAAACTCCGTATAGGTCTTCTCCGTCAGCCGTTTACGGCACCGCGCCGCCGTTAGATCATCCTTATCAGCGCCGCCCTTCTCCAGGAGCTTGATGTCCTGCTTCTGCTTTCGGATCGTGCGCTCCAGCTTTCGCTGATACTGCAGTGCAGCATAGGTATCATATTTCTTGCCGCGGTAAGTCTTCTTTTCGTTTTCCTTCCGGTTCTGCTCCTCAAGCCACTTGTCCGTATACTTACGCTTCGATACGCCAAGGATGAAGGGAAAGCGAATGTGATAGCAGTTAATCCCGGCAAAACCTAGCATCTCGCCCAGGCCGCAAACCGTGCGCATCTCCTCAGAGGAATATACCTTACCCTGCCAGCTTTGATGATTCATGAAACCTATTCCGGTGTTTCTGGCTCCCGTGTGCCAATCTACTTCCCAGTAATCGGTATGTAGCTCCTCTGCGGTCTTCTCGTTGACCTTGTCCGTCATCTGAGCCACACCGGTCATAACCGCCCTTTTGGCAGCCACCTCGATGCGGTCCGACTTGCCTGACGCGTAATCAACCACCCTGACGCCGCTTGATGTCATCTCATCGATTACGTCACCGATTGCCTGGCTGTATGTCTTCATCCCGGTTGTAATCCCCAGCATGGCCCGGTCCAGGCTCCGCTCCAGATACTCCGACAGCGGTGTGAATGTTCGTCTGCCACCCATGTAGATGTTAAAGCCGGTAGTCTGGGTGATGTTCTCATATGGCCGCAAGGTATCCTTTGTCTGCCGTCTGACAGCATCAACAACCTGCTGCAGATACTTATTATCCTCATACGGCGTGTAGTCCTGCCCTGCAGCTTCGTAGATTGCCTTTGTCCTAGTGTAATCCGATCTGGCAGCCTGATCATAAATATCATCCACCTGCAAATCTGCCGTTTCCAGTGCTTCTCGCAGAATCTGCTTCGTGCGTCGCTTACTAGCCCCGATGATATTAAGCCGATTCAGCAGCCAGTCCGTGACCGGGGTAATCTGCATTGCCTCCTTGATGCGCTCGATGATCTCAGACATGATATCAAGTTCCAAAGCTGTCATGATCCGTTCCAGCGGTTTTGGCAGCTTTTCAAGTTCTTCTGGTGTCAATCAGATCACTCCTCTACATTGGCGGGTGACGGAAGGTTCTTTTCTGCCTCTTCCAGAGTCTCCCCATACCATTTGCTTCTGTATTCTGCTAATGACATAACACCCATGGCAACATCCTCGCGGTCTCTCTTCCGGTCCTCCTCAGCATCTACCACGATACTGTCATCCCAGTCAAAGGATACCTGATACTCTGCTCCCGGCGGAATCAGACCGTAAAGTGCCGCCCAGAAGTTCATAGCGTACACCAGATCTTCTAGGGCTTTCTGCAACGCCTGCTGCGTATCTGAAACGAAGGTGTAGGACCGCTGCTTGCTGGTCTTGATCTCAGTTGCCGTCTTATCCACGTTCTGAGGATCTGACAGCGTACCATATGCCAGGCAGCATGCAAACTCGATGAGCTTCATCTGGTTGTTGAAACCATTGAACAGCGCCGTATCCCGGATCTCCGGAGAGAACGTCTCCATGAAAGGCTTATCTGTTGCACCGGAGTTGTACTCCACATTACGGTACAGCCGTTCCTTTCCGCCTGGATACTCGAACTTATCCATATCTCGGTTGTATTTCAGCAGTGACGTTGCCACATGCACCGCTAGCTGCGTGCCCTCGTATTCCCAACAGATATTGGAATATCGCCGGTCACCTTCCTCGATCAGCTCCGGCGCCCTAGAATATACCGCCACGCCAAGAGGACTGTCGGAATCGGTCGCATTGGCTAAAGGTACCCGGAAGTATCCAAACAACAGTCTATGTGATCCGGCAAGAATCATCTCCGGTTCCAGTTCAGACCACCGGTCCACAGAGTTCACGCTGATCTCGCTGCCTAGGCTGTAATCGTTGGTTGCCACAAATGCCCGGTTCGTGATCCGGATCTGCTCGCCCTGCAGCTCATGTACTTCCAGGCGCGTGTAGATCTTCTTGCCCTTCCGGAGCTGCTCCGTAAACACACACTGCTGAATCCTTCCGGAATCATCAAAGGACAACGGGAAAAAACAGTCCGCCTGAACGTACTGGATGGTCAGGCCTGTCTTGGTCACATATGGCTTTAAGATCAGTCCGCCTTTTGCGCAGCCATACTCTACATACCGCCGTAAGCCAGACAGCACCCTTTCCTGGTACATCTCATTCAGATACTCTGCCGCGGCACTTCCGGTTATTTCTGATTTCATCTCCAGGGTAACCAGCCGAGCAATTTCAGAGGCAATGGCTGCCGGAATCTGTGCGCTTTTCACTTTTTTCCGATCCAACCAGGGAGCCTTGTTCTCGTACATGGCCGTCCACAGTTCAATCTTCCTGGCCATTTCGAAAGTCATGCAGACATCCACTTCGGTATCCACATTCTGGTTCAGAATCTCCGTGATTGCCGTCAGCATTTTTGAAAATTTCATAGTTATCACCTCTATTCGTACCGGATGAACCGGCTGATATCCCGCTCAAATGTGTACTCAAAAGCATCCAGCGTATCGATATCACTGGTGCCGTCATCCAGTCTCACATCTTCCACGAGACTCTTCTTTTCGTCCCACAGCGCTGTTGTCATGGCATCCTCCAGGCTCTGGCACTGATCTTTGACATAGAAAAAGCGGTGCTGGCTAAGCATCCGCTGCGTAAACCGTATCCGGTCATTGATGGTTGTCTTTAATGCGTTCTCTATCCGGATCCATCCAAGCCCCGCCTTTCTCACTGCCGTCCTCATGCCGGCTATAAGCGTCTGTTCAGCGCTGTCACAGTAAACCACGGTAATGAATCCGTACAGGTTTATAATCTTCAGACAGAAATCCACGAACAGATCACCCAGCTTGTCCGGGTCAATGCTGCCGTTTTTGCTCATGTGCCGCTCACTGGCCAGCGCCGTAATGCTTAAGTAGGCCCTGGAATAGGACGTAGCCACAAACGCATGACCGGATCCAGAACCACCGAAGTCCACGCCGATATTAATCTGCATGATGCTCTTTGGCTTCTCAAATACGGCAAACGGATTGATGGCACCGCTTGATACCGCGTCACACATAAGCTTGTACACGGAGCCTTCCGCTGCCACCCACAGGCCTCGAATGTACCGGTCATACAAAACCGTTCCCTTGTATTCCTTGCGGAGCTCATCCACGAATACCGGGCTCAGGAAGGGATTGTCGAATATCTCATACTTCTGGCAATAGATGTCCGCATCAGAATCCAGAAACTGCTTAAACCAGTGCTGCGGTGCGTCCGGGTTGCATGCTCCATCGAAACAGGAATATGGCTTGTCGAGACGGGATTTTAGCATGTTGAACACATCCTGATTCCAATCCACCACCTCATCACCATAGCAGTATTTCAGTGAAGCACCTCGGATTTTGGATACCTGGCTAACTTTCTCAGCGCCCAAGCAGTAAACCGATTCGCCAAACATCAAGCAAATGTTCTGGGAATTGATGTCCCCCACCAGGTTTGTGCCCCAAATATGCTGCAACGGCTCGATGATGTTACGATGGATCGTGCCCTTTGACACGCCCAGGATTGCCACAAGCCCCTCTTTGCCAATCCTGGCCCGGATTCTCTTGGGTATCACGTAATAATCCATATAGGTCTTTCCTGATCGCGTTGCCCCCACCTTTATATTCCAGCGGTGACTTGCGTTCTGGAAGAATTCCTGCTGTTTATCTGAAAATGGCATCTTACACAACCCCTTTGATTTCACTCAGGACTTCATCCAGGCGGCTCAGTGCCGCATCATTGTCAGTACCTTTAAGTTTGTCCGTCTGCGCCCGAATCTGGGCAATGCGGGCTTTCTGTTCCTCCGTGGCAAGATCCCAGCGCTTATGTAGCAGCTCATCATACTGTTTAATGAGACTGCGAAGTTCTGACTGTGCCCGGGCCTGCGCCTGCAGGAACTTGCCCTGCTTGTCCCAAGCCTGCTGCACTTCCCAGCGCTCCCCGATCACGTTGCCATCCTTTTCTTCAATCTTTTCGATTGTCTTATCGTCCCGGTCACGCACATACATGATCTGCTGAGCCCGAATGATAGCAGCGTAGGCGATCTGAATCTGATCCCAGAGCACGTCCAACGGATCGGACGGCATTTCCTGGATAATAGAAACGGTCTCTTCTGGAAGATACTTCGAGAAGAAACCGAACTTTTCTGCATTTTTATTCTGTTCCGGAGCTCCGCCGTTATTGCCGATGGCATTCTGGTTTTTAGGTTGAGCCCCACGCTTACGCTTTTGCGAACGCTCGCTTTTCTTATCCGAACGTTCGTTATCCCACTTATGTGTACACTTCCAGCGACGGACCGTGCCTTCCGGCAGATTTAGTTGACTTGCAATCTCAACCAATTTCTGACCTTCCAGATACATGGTCTTCGCCTGTGCTATTCTCGGATCCGGCGCTCTGGCCATGTCCGATCACCTCGATTCGTGTTGTTTTGGGTAAAAGAAAAGAGCATTCTCAAAAAGAATGCTCTAGTGTGATCTGGGGAATCGAACCCCACGGTATTAGTCTATATTCAGTTTCAGCAGTGCAAACAGGTGTTCATTGTAGCCGATCACAACAAATACCGTTAACGCTTCCTTGATTTGCAATCATCTCATGTACCAGCATAATCGCACCTCCTAAAATATTCACTTTAAGTTTAACATTCTTAGAGATCTGCCGTTCATAATTGACTGACACCATTTTGCTTATAAACACCAAAACTGTAAATAGCATATTTATGTATGCCTTATGATACCTCAATATCTTTCAAAAGTCAAATAAAAGCACCCATCTCACGACAGGTGCTTTCATGAAAGAGGGCTTCTTCTGAAGCAAATAGCGAAGGCAGGATTTGAACCTGCGACCTCCGGCATCATCGTTTTAATAATGCTGCAACCTTCTTAAGCTCATAAGGAGCCGCCCAAATAATCGTGCTGATACACGAATTATTCTGCGGTGCCTCGATTCGAAGACATGCGGCTTTATTCGCCCTGAAATTACTTAAATCCAAAAGATAGGATCTGTTAATCTGACTGCACCAGATAGCTATGTAATCCACAACGCCTTTATAGGAATCCTTCTGCGTTTTCTTATAAGTTCTCTTGTGGGTTATCTCAGCAACGACACAACCATTTTTATAAAGCCCGTGTTTAACCTGCACCGACTTAAATCCATCTTTTGTATCTATAACAAAATCATATGGCTCATTACGACCGAAAGGAATGCTCACAGGAATCTCCAATTTCTGAAATTCTGACAAAATAACGCTTTCAGTCATATTTCCGATTGTATTGGAATTCATTCATGGCACCACCTTTCTTTTATTTTGCCCGACGAGCTTGCCAGACTGCTCTACCTCGCGATATTGTGCGCAGTCGGGGAACTGCGCTGCAGCTATTTGTAATCGGTAGCTGCCAACCAAATCCCCAGCCAGGCTGTAACACCCGGCAGGGGTGGGATTGTATTGTGTAATCAAATCAGCAAGCGAAGCCGCCAGCTGTACGCCTTTGGCTTCATGCTACACTATAACATCTTGATTCGTGACATGTGTGACATTCGGGACAAATTTATTTATCATCCATAAATCTCTGATATTCTTTTTTGATGCTCAATTCCGTTGCCTTGCGCCCCATCCTCTCAGCAACCTCATTCCATGTCATTTCCTCAAATATCTTATACCGGATAATCCGCTGCATCCGCATAGAAATCGTATTCAGCCACGCCTCCACGTCGTGCTTTATCCTCTCAGCATTTCGAAGCCGCTCCCGCAGGATCTCTTCCAGGCGGTCCTCCTCTCCCGGATCCTGTACCAACGGATATGCAATCCCCTCGATATGGAAGGTCTGAGCCGTATAAGGAAACTCATGTGAGGATCCTTTCACCGCATCCAGTTCCCGCCGCTTCTTGGCCTTGCGAAGTTTCAACAACACTTCCTTGGTCTCTTTGACCTGGGCGCAGGCATCTATGTAATCTTTCAAAATCTGCTTGTCCAATGGATTCACC